>Ga0208568_1000332_pt1 | contig 18601 bp, 15 predicted proteins | sample DeeseametaMP2969_FD_184165 | JGI IMG/M metagenome (GOLD analysis project Ga0208568, IMG submission 184165) | Marine microbial communities from the Deep Atlantic Ocean - MP2969 (SPAdes) | ecosystem: Environmental > Aquatic > Marine > Oceanic | place: South of Funchal, North Atlantic Ocean... | reverse complement strand
ACTATACGAAAATATATCCAAGAGCAGGGGTGACACCTATTCATCCCCGCGACATCACTTTGTTCTGATCACGGGGTTTTCTCGGTGAGTTTAGATAAATTACATTCATTTATTAATAACTGACTTATAGAGTCAGACTCTTTTGATAGTGTTAGGAGCTCATCATCCTTTGAAGGGGCTGTTGAATCGTTAAGTTCTGAGTTAGAGAGAATGTTCTCGATTTCTAAAGAGTTTGATGAGAATTTTTGGCAAAATTCAATTATCTTATCGTTTTCCAATTCTCCGATATCTTTCTTGTTCCTCATGTATAACTTATAGTTCTCCGTTACAACCTCTAAAGCTGCATGTTCATAGCGTATGGTCGCTATTATTTCACTATCTTCGATTTTATAGTCAACAATACTTACCGATATCGGACGTAAAATGCGGGCCTTCTCGCTATAGCTTGATACACCTGCTTGTGAATTGCTAATAATGAAATAAGCGCCGAGCTTTTCAGCTGCTTCTTTATGTATCAAATCTACAATGTTGTATTCATTTACTGTGAGGCCGATAGTTTTAAACTTGATAACTCTCACAGTATCAGCTGCATGAGCACTATGGCTCAATACTAAAATGACTAGTAAAAATACAAATTTCATAAATCCTCCTTCAAAGTTAAAAGTATAAATTATTGAATGCAGGTTTGTAAGAATATAAAAAATACAATGAGATTTTTTCATAACCTATTGTAAAAAATTGATATTTAGTTTTGTTTTTAACATCTGCGCGAAATGAAATTCATGAAATGATTAATATAGTTTTAGCTATTGGAGATTGTTTTAATGAATTCATTGAAAGCGCTAGCAAATGGGGTTTTTCTATCGATTGTATTCCATGCACTCGGGAGTGCTTATGGTGCAGAAAAAGTTAGTGTCAATTTAACGCTAAGTAACACCACTGAGTACGACGCACAAGTAATCGAGCATCTACTTCAAAAAAAAGCTGTGGAACAAGCAAAAGTAAACCTCAACACGAATGTTATAAGCGGCAATAAATTATTGCCAAATGTAAGGGCAAAACTTAAAGAGCTAAACTCAAAGCAAGAGCTAAGCACCCTCAATGCAACGGCTACTTTTGAGTTAACTGAAGGCCCAGAGTTAATTGCTAACGAGAATACTATTAGGATTTATGACGAAGTATTTCTGTTTAATGGCATCGAAACAAAACAATCATCATTGAAAAAAAGACTCAAAGAAAAGGTGTTTGAACATAAATTCTTTGCTGATATCCAAAGCAAATTATCTAACCTAGTGACAATATCAGACTATAAAATCAAAGAACCTCAAATTAGTGAAGGCCAAATGATTTATGGTGGCCTTAAGCTCTCAGAAGTATTGAACATCCGCGCTTTAGTTGCAGCCCAAAGTTACTCTCGTAAAAGTATCTCAAATGGAGTAAATATTCGAAATGAAGAGTGTGCGCAGCTTGATTCAAATCTGTTAGATGTAAACCCTCAATTTCCATCGATTGGAAAAACTGCACACTGGCCAGAATTTAAAGTAGGTGTATCGATGCTAACACTCCAGCTCTTGACTGGGTTATCTCCAAAAGTTTTAGAAATTGATTTTACTAAAAACTTACTACTATCCGAATTGCAAAAGTCTAGAGCGAGAGTAAAAGACTATAATAGTGACTTATTGCCTTATTCAAATATGTGGGATGCATACAGAGAAAGCATAGAGAACTTCAAAAATGTATTAAATGGGCAGACGTCCAATTTATCTGAAGAATATATGGGGAACATTGAGGCATCACCTTTCAGTCAATATCCGTTTGCAGATGTTAAGCAAGTTACAATGCACCTTAGCTTTGATGAATTAATTAGTGAAGGGGACTACGATGGTATTGAGTTCAATGATTGGTTTTGGGGTCCGAAAAACTACTATGGAGTACGAAGCAGCTATATTAATCGCGTAGATGATTTATCGAGAGGCAAGCCTTACTTTTTTCTTGTGATAGAGGTTTCAGGTGTAAAATTCTATCGAGCTGTCCTAGATATTAACTTTATTCATAACAAGCATAGCTCGGCAAAAGTAAAATTAATTCCAATAGATGTTTTGCCATTTTTACCAGGGTCAGAGTTTAATATCTTTAATCGAACAGACTACCGTAAGTTGTGGCTAAAATCTTTGGAACAAGTATCCGTGACTGATGGTTCAATAAGCAATCGCGCAGTCAATATACTGCCAAAAGAAACAACTGATTGTTTGCCCGATACGTTTGCATTTGATGTAACACTAAGTGAGTTGTTTGCTTTTAGAAAGGGGCAGACTGCATTACTCGACGGTGACTTTAACCCGGTAAAAAATTCACATGGAGACTACGTTGTTAATCAGAATGGTTTTCTAGGTTTAATGTCTACAGAAGAGCCCGCCTTTCCCGTATCTGTCAGTATGATGGGTAACTCGATAAATATTAGCTACTACAAAGACCATAAAATTGGGGATATAAGCGTTTATTTTGAGAAAAAGGTATTTTAATCAAAAAATACTGAAATTCAGTTGAAAATCACGCTTTTAAAATTTTTTTCAATTTTAAGATTAAGCCAGACTCAATATTCTGGCTTTTTTTATGGATTTTACAATTTACTCAATCGGTGAAACAGCGTTCATGTATGAGGTTCTAATGGGCCTTCGAAGAATGTTTGATTTTGGCTTTTCATCTTTGCATATTTTGATTGGTGCTACAGCTCTACTTTCACTGATGACTCTTGTAGTAAAAAGTTGGATCAACCCAAACTCTAACCCAGTACTATCTTGGTTTATTGGGCTTTGTATGTTCATGGTCTTGTGTGGTCCATTTTCTAAAGTAGATGTTGTTATTGAGTCGGTAAGAACTGGAGATGTGTATTATGTGAATGATGCACCTGGCATAGCAGCTGTTATTGCAATGATGACCTCAGGAATGTATGGGCTTTCACGAGATTATGAAGATTCATTCGCCTCACCGGATGGTTATCAGGCTGGTCAATTTCTCGATCCGATGAGAGCGCTAGTGGCGCTTGATAAATTTGGATATATGGGCTCTGAAGAACTAGATTCAGGCGTTAATGCCCAAAGGTACAGAATCAAAACATCTACAATGAACTACCTTCAAGACTGTGTAATTTGGGATCTTCAAGTTGGTGGCAATGACGCTGAGCTAAATGCTGACAAAATAAAAAATGCCCCAATGGAAAACTTCCTTGAGTCTATAAGAATTAATACACCATCAAGAAGCACTTATATTCAAATAGACACTCCTGCCATGGAGCTATTAACATGCCCAAACGCATACTTGAAGCTCAAAAGTTACTTTGATAGCTCAAGTTTCAGAGAGATGACTGACAGGTTTTTGCAGAAAGAAAATGTAAAACCACAAGATGTTGAAGCCGGTGCGGAATCGATTTCTGCATTAAGCGCGACAATGAATGCATATCATTTAGCGACGGGAAGGTATTTATCAAATGTTTTTGCTGAAGCTGCTGCAAAAAGTGGGGATATGCAAGGGCTCCGCTCTGAACTTACTTTAATAGAAACAAAGTCTCAGCGACATTACCAAATGGCCGCGGATAGAAACCTAGCTTTGGAGCTATCAATTGGTTTTGCAACCTTCATTGAGGCCTTTGTGTTTTTCTTGATCCCAGTTATTGCAATCATGCTTGTAATGGGTGCTGAAGCTATGAAATCAGCTGCTATGTTCTTTGGGGTAACTGTGTGGGTTAACTTGTGGCCGGTAACCATGAGTGCGGTTAACCTTTTTACTTTACTTGCTATTCAAGGTCGATTTACATCAGTGTCAGCTGGTGGCGGTGGTGTAAGTGCAATCACATTTGGTATGTGGGGGCATAGCATGTCAACAATCGAATCATTTATTGCAGTGGCAAGTAGTTTAGCTGCTGCAGTTCCTATGCTCACTTTATATATACTGCATAGGGGTGTTCACACCATGATGGGTGTATCTAATAAGACGTCTCCTGATACAAATATTGATTCAAAGAAATTGTCACCTGATGTCACAACATCTGCAAATGGAGGTAAAGCAAGTCAAGGTGATACTACTATGCAAGCCAGTGATGTTCATTCCTCATATGGCCAATGGAGCCAAGCTCAACTGAATGGTGGACAACGAAATGATGTAAGTATTAATCCGGGTGGCGCAGGGCCTGCCTCGGGTTACCTTAAACAGTCATCAGCTGAGTTGTCAGCGATTGGCTCTAGAAATACTCAATTGGCAAATACTGAAGCCGCTAGCCAAACATTACAAAAAACTGCCACTGATAGTAAATCTGCTACTTTAGATTCAATCAAAGGGTATAAACAAGGAGAGTCGTTTGAGAGTGTGGATAGTTCACAATTATCAGAGGACGAAGCTTTCTTAGCGGCACAAACCGCAGCATATGGAACTGAAAATAACATGAGTTTATCTGATGCATATGATCACGTATTACAGGGCTCGGCAAGCATGGTAGCAAAGGGGGCTCCATCAATAGCAGGGTTTGGTTTAGGTGCTGATGCGAAAGCAGCGATCACAGCAAAAGCGGCATCACAAAAGCAAGTAGGCGCCTCAGAAAGATTGTCAGAGGACGAACGTGCACAAGTTTCTGAATCGATAAAAGCAAACTGGGGGAATGCAGTAAAAATGGCTCAATCATCGAGCAGTGATAACTCAGTTGCAAGTAAAGAGGCGGTTTCCCGACAGGAAGCTGTTACAAATGCTCATACAAATATGCTTCAAGCTCAAGCCCTTGAAGCTGAGGGGAATACAGCTAGCTCCGCTTCAAAAGTAATGACGCAAATGAATGCAGGTGAGGTTCAAAACTCAACCACAGGAGCAAATAAAGCATCAATCGGTTCAATTGTTTCAACACTTTCAGATGAGCAGCAGCATGTTCTTTTAGGTAGTTTGATTGGTGATGAAGGCTTAAATAGTTTATCTGGTGACAAGAGAAGTGCTTTAATTTCTGAGCTGGGAGATAGGTTCGACTACCACAAAGAGCAGGTAAATAAAGGTGATAACGCGAGATTACCAGAAAGCCAAAAAAATAATATTGCTTTGGCCAATACGGTTACTGATGCAATCGCAAGAATGTCTGGAAATACTGAAGTGCTGTCTACAGATCATAATGGTAACCAACTTCCTCTTTCAACTGGAGTTACAGCACTAAAACAAGCTAATACCGAAAGAGGAGCTTCTGCAGGCTTAATGAGAGAACTAGGTGAAACACTACAAGCGCCGAGCCTAATTTCATTTAGTGACCAATTGAATGGATATAAACCGAGTGATAATTCACATATTCCAAAACCTGAAGATAATACTGGCATAGACACCAACACTTTAAGTAATGATGTAAATAGTGGCATAAAGACTGATCCAACAAACATGTTCAATAATGAGCGTAATGCACAAGCATTTGCTGAACACAAAGAGCAATCTCAAAACGAGGTTAGTAGTAGAGGGGCATCTGGTACAGGTGCTGTTAAAGCTAAGGGTGAGGATGTTGTTTCTGAGTCAGAAGATAAAAATGCAAATAATTTAGCGCATGCATTTGGATCATTAAAAGTATTAGGCTCAGAATCTAATGAATTATCTGGCGGTGTAGTTAGTTCTATTGGCTCACTATTCACCTCTTCAGTGGGTGAGGCTGTTACGGATGAGTTTAAGAAGTCTGGTAATGGTGAAGGTATTAATTCGAATCTAATTGAAATGGGTTTTAGTGTTTTATCAAACAATACACCAGAAGCTATTAGAAACTTACTAACTAGCGCAGCAAATGGTGAAGGTTCGATTATTAATGGTGAACGCTTATCTCCAAATGAAACACTAATGTATGCTGGGGCTGTTCAAACAGCAATGCGCCCTGAGTCTCTAGCTGCCTTCAATGAAAGTTTAAATTCAAACTCAGCTCTTCTTGCTTCAACGCTACCTAATAACCCTTACAGAAATGCTCAAGAAAATATCTCAGCTGTACAGGAGATGAGAGAGAATGAATCAATTAATAATGCCCTGAAGAGTAGTGAGTTAATTGCGGCATACTCAGCATTGGCAAACCTTGATGACGGTCAAATTGAGGACGTAATTGCAGCCACGAAAGGAGATGATAGTTTCTTAGGTATTAATGATGCTAAATACGCTCGTCATTTAGAAGCGCTAAATGAGTTATCCCCACAGTTAGGTTTAGAACCTCAGTACAACCCATCAAGGTATAAAGATGAGCCAAGTCAAAAAGGTAGTTTGGAATCAGTAAACTACGACTCTCAAGCTAGCTCAATGGCTGGGTTTGCTGGATTAAATGAGAGAGAAAATTTAGATCGAACTGAAAACAGATCGAAACCTAGTGGCCAAGGTCTTGTTGAGGGTATTACCAAAGGAAATTATGACCAAGATGCCAAAGAGATAGCTAAATATGCGTTAGCAAACTTTAATGCAACTGGTGATACATCAGGAGTTAGCTTTAAGGAACTTAATGATCGAAATTTAGATAATTTTAAATCAGCACAAGTTTCTAGTCGAGAATTTAGTATTCCTGATTTTACTAACATCACCCCTAAAGCAATGGAAGATCTGAATAAGATGAGGGATGCACTTTTAATTGCAGGTAAAGATAGCGAGGCAGAAACACTAACAAATACAATTGCTTCTATTACTTCAGATGAGCAAACTAAAAATGGGTATGAATCAAGTGCATCTAAGGAGCATGAAAGCCAAGTAATTAATAACGCAATTCACTCAGAAGGTGTTTCTAGTAAAGCGAAGGAGTTTGCCGCGAACGCCCTTTATGGCACAAGCGATACTCCAAGAAATCTTTCTCATGATGACATGAGAGATCTACTTACAATAAACAACTTACTAAGTACAGCTCCAGAAGCACAAAGAACATTAAGTGAAGCGATCACAACTGCCTTCACACCGAATTATAGTGATGCCGGTACTAAAGAAGCAAATCCACCTGTAAACAGCCTTAATTCAAGCGAAGCCTCAGTGCCGCAACAGTCTGTAAATGAAAGTGATTATGATAAGAGCTCTGTCACACAACAGAATGCACTGAGCGTAACACCAAAAAGCTTATCAGTTGATAATAACCGTGGTGAAGAAATAGAAGAAACCCCTATCAAGCCAAGTGAGGTAAATAGTGGGGTTAACAGTACTGGTAAAGATGAAAGCGGGAATGTTCTATCTAAAGAGTCATCGATTGCAGGCAATGATTCAAGGGATCGTATTGATACCTACCAATATTCTGGCACAAAAGATGATTCTTATCCGAATACTACAGATTCAGGTCGTTCTTTAGTGGGCACACAATCAGAAAACCTTCAGGCTTCAGTAAGTAATGGCGGCACATTAAATAGTGAGGTTGGTTCTACTGGCAGTACCACTAGTCCAGGGTTGCAAAGCAGCCCTGCGAGTACAGACCAATCAGAAAGCCTTAAGGCATCGGCAAGTACTGGCGGTAAGTTAAATAGTGAGAATAGTTCGACTGATCGCAATGCTAGTCCAGAGTTGCAAAGCAGCCTTGTGAGTCCAGACCAATCAGAAAGCCTTCAGGCATCGGCAAGTGGTGGCGGTACGTTAAATAGTGAGAATGGTTCGACTGATCGCAATGCTAGTCCAGAGTTGCAAAGCAGCCTTGTAAGTCCAGACCAATCAGAAAACCTTCAGGCATCGGTAAATACTGGCGGTACGTTAAATAGTGAGAGCGGTTTAAGTGACCGCACAGCTAGTCCTGAGTTGCAAAGCAGTCCTGTGAGTCTAGACCAATCAGAAAGCCTTCAGGCATCGGTAAATACTGGCGGTACGTTAAATAGTGAGAGCGGTTTAAGTGACCGCACAGCTAGTCCAGAGTTGCAAAGCAGTCCTGTGAGTCCAGACCAATCAGAAAACCTTCAGGCATCGGCAAGTGGTGGTTCTATTGTTGCTGAGCCTAGTCTAAAACCTGACACAAGCGGTGATAATGTGCAGACTCAATCACAGTTAATTGCTTCTAATTCTTCTCAGAAAGGTGAGTCTTTTGAACAATCTAACTCAGATGAAAGTTCAGTTGTGAACAACTCTAGTTCTGAGAACCTAAGTTTTAATGAAACAAACGCTGGTGAAGCAGCGATGGTTAGCAATAGAGAAAATTCAATTGAAGAGAGAAACCCTTCTGGCCTACATCCTGTAGCTGGTGGTGAAGTCACTAGGACCGAGTCACAAGAGGTTGGATTAAGGCAAGTTCTTGATAATACAGAAATGAGCAATGATGCATTATTAAAAGCGGAAAATATCTTGTCTCTAGGTACAAATTCCAATTTGAGCTCATTTACAAAGGAAGAAAAAGCAGAGCTATTAGATTTGGCTGACAATCTAGAGGCAAATAATTACATAGCTGAATCATTACGAATCAAAAGAACGTTGGAGAGCTAACATTGACGATGACATTAGAGCAAGAATCAGCAGCTAACGATGTTAATAATCACTCTTTGATTCTTGCTACAGCAGGTAGTGGTAAAACAAAAACATTAATTGAAAAAGTAAAAAACGTACTAAAAAAATCATATGACAGGAAGGTTATTCTCGTTACATTTACAAATGCGGCCGTCAACGAAATGCAAGAAAGGTTGGAAATAGCTCTTCCACAATCATCAATAAATAGAGTTTCTGTAACTACATTTCACAGGCAGTTTCTTAACCAAACAAAGAAACTCATGCAAGGTAAGCTACTAATTGGAGCAACATACTTCAACTTTATTGAGAGGTTGAAGAATTACATCGAAAATGAGCACCTACTACCGGAGTTAAAAGTAACATTCAATGACATTACGAGCATTTTGAATGATCAGCCATTAGATGAAAAAAAAGGGTTTGATAAAGACGCTGTTAAGCTAGTTAAAGAATGTTATCAAGAGTTAAAGATAAAGAACCACCTTTATGACTTAGATGACGCAACCAGGCGCGCGGTAGAAGGAACTTTAAGTGGGGAAATACCGCTATTAAATTGTACAGACCTAATGATTGATGAGTTTCAAGACACAGATTTACTACAATATGAGTGGATTGCCCTGCAGGGGCGCGGAGGGATTAATCTAACACCTGTTGGAGATGATGATCAAAGTATCTACTCATGGAGAGGCGCTAGAAGTTATGAAACAATGCTTAAGTTTAAAGATGAATTTAAACCCAATATTCATATGCTTGCAAAGTGTTTTAGATGTAGACCTGAAATAATAGATGCCAGTAAAAATCTAATAGAATTTAATAAAGATAGAATTCCCAAAGGTATGGTTTCGGGGAAGGAAATTGGTGGCACTGTTAAAACATACATACATAAATTTAAAAAAAGTATGCTGTTAACATTTTTGGAGAACTACAGTAAATATGATGGTGAGTGGGCGATCCTAAGCAGAACTAATGTTGCATTGGACTCAATAGAAGAGTTTCTGATAGAACATGAAGTAGCGTATTCAAGAAACAATCAAACAAGTATTTTTAAAACAAGCGCTGGTGATTTTGTAATTAAACTGTGTTCTTATCTTTTAAATAAGTTTGCACACTACCATTTGTCAGAAGTTTTAGGGTACTTAAAAGAGGATGAGAACCTAATTCCTTTAATTTCTGAAAGTATCAAGAGTAATTCTGATATTGAGTCATATCTAAATAATTACGGTCAATCAATTAATGGAACGGCTTTTGAAATGTTCTATTCAAATTATTATTTATTTGAAAATACTCATGATTCTAAAGAGATAAACACCAGAATTGATTTGTTGATTGATTTCATCATAGAGCGCCGCTCAAAAGGCGACAAGCTGAATAAATGCGCTGTTGAAACATTACTTCTTGAAGGGCTCAAGACCAAAACAGGCTCTTGGTTCGAAAGAATTAAGCTTTACTCAGATAAAATTAAAGAGCAAAACAGCAAATCTGAAATTGATAAATCAGTGGTAACTTTAACCACATACCATGGCTCTAAAGGCCTAGAGTGGACTAATGTGGCTATTTTTGATGTTATCCATGAAACAATGCCAAATATGCAGTCACCAATCGATGAGGAAAGACGTTTGCTGTTTGTTGGGATGACACGCGCTGAGCAACGGTTATTTATTCATAGCTACTTAAATAAGGCTGATATTGATGATTTAAAGGATGTGGGTGAATTGGCACTATTCAAAAAAGATTACGAATATAGCCCACCAATAACATCAGATATTAATGATGTTTGTTTTCCAAGCGAGTTTATCGAAGAGATTTACTACACTAACGATTAATCAAATGTTGTTTGACTTATTTCTGGAAATTTAATCTTTTGTATTGTTGACTAAAAATTTATAAGCAATTATATTGATTATAACCCTAAAGGTTAATCTTTTAGGGTTAACCAATCAACACAGACTATCAACGTCACAACCACTCTTCTGAGTCATTATCGGAATACAAATTTCCAATAATGATTTCTCAATCCACTTTACCTTTTAGGTCTTTGATTTTTGCACTATGCATAATTATGCCTATTGGTATTAAAGTGGCTTCTAGCTGTTGAAGTTAAATCTCAGCGTTAATACCTTCTTGGTATTAAGACGGTTGAAGTGATTCTTTCACAAATACCTAACCAATTCCTATACGGGATACTCTTCTGTATAGGAATCGAAATCTCAATCGATGCGACCGCTATACAGATCTACTTATTTTTAGTTCTGCGTTTTCGGTCAAATGCATTGGAGGAGATTATGGATATCATTCTTATATTACTGGCGTGCACATATGTTGCAATCAAAATTCACAGCATCATCGTTAAGCCAATTCTATCAATAGCTAGTTCAAGCTGGGGTTAATTTGAATAAACTAATTCCAACCTACTCGGGCTACAACAATCACAATCAGTTAAAGATTCAGAGTGTATATTGCATTGTATATGACAGGTTAACGTTAAAAGTTTTAGCAACAGCTGAAACACATAACGAGGCCAGTCAAATAGCAACTGAGATATTCAACAAAGACAAAGTATTCGCTGTTCCCGGTGAAATTAGGTTTTCAGATGAGAGTATTTCACATAGTAATATTCTTGGAATGAACCTTGTTAATTTTGAATTCTTTGTTGAAGCAAATATGAGTCATCCACTGATTAAATCAACTTTCACAGGCGAGCATTAGCTCCCTGTGAATTTCCTTACTGGTTATACCTATCCAGCTTGAAGCAGGATGCTTAGGTATAACCAGTAAGGAGAAACCTATGTTTGAAGATACCGCTTTTCATATTTTCGACAAATCAACATCAACACTTACATTATTCACAGGTGAGATAAAACAGATTGATGTTAATCATTTAGACAAACCAGACTACCTATCAGCTGTAAAGCAAAAGGCCATTTCTAGTGGCTTAATTGGCGAAAGCGATTTTGTATGTGAATGGGATGTTTAACAGATAGTAGGGTAAACCTTACTCTCTGAATGGGCTTTATATATTAGAGTTTATTCAAAGGGTTACGGTGAATATTGCCGTTATTTTTGATTAAGTCGCGTGATATTTTCTTTATGTAATTATATCTACATCAGTTGTGATGATTTTATAACTTTATAGAAGGCTTATATATGCGTACTGCAAAAGATAATTCAGCAAGGCTTGGTGGTAGAGTCGCGAGTCTTGATATCAGAAATGGTCAAGATGGGTATTTTGGTACTGTGACAATTGCTTGTGATGACGGCTACTTTAAGAAGTCAAACGAACCTAACGGACAAAGTGAGTGGGTTGACAGAACTTACTTTTTTGATGTCAAAGTGGATAGTCGGTTTTTAAAGAATTTTAAACCAGCTATTGAAGTAGGGGACGAAGTAACTTTAAGAGGAAAACTTGTTCAAGAAAAGTGGACTGATAATGGTGGGCAAAACCGCTCTTCAACAAAGATTAAAGCTATCGAGCTAATTCAACATCTTAGAAAAGTTGAAGTGGAATGTTTAAAAGCCTCTGGCTTAATTGGCAATCAGAACCAACAAAATGGTCACCCACAACAAAATAGTTCTTCAAACTACCAAAGTGCGCCTCAGCATCATAGTCAACAGCAAAATAATGCACAAAACTATCAGCGCAGCCAGCAAGACCAGAGCGCACCAATACACTATCCGCAATCGCAGGGCGGTTTTGCTCCTAAACCTCAACCAGGAGGGTATGGCGGTAGTCAACAATAACAAGCTAGATAAGGTTTCCTAGCCTAGGAATTTGCATGACAAGGATGTTACTTTTGTTTTTTCTAATATTCATAATACCTTTTCGCTTCTCGCGAATAACTCTGCTATGGCAGTTAAAGTTGAATATTAGTTACGCACTCTCAACATCAAGTTGAAAAGCAAAAATCTATTTTGTGAGTGCACACCAAGCAACTTCGTTGCTTGTCTTAATCTCTGAGGGTTTAACCTTCACAGGTTAGTCCTTCAGCTTTTTAACTTGGAGGAGCTTATGAATAACAAGTCAATCGGCGCATATCTACGTCGTCGTGAGCGCAAATTAATTAAACGAGCAAAACGTAATAGATCTAACAAGTTAGCTATTCGCGCAAGCCGTTTATATCAAGAGTCAAACCGCGTTTTCCACGGTTAACTTCTAACTCAACCTATCTACCAACCCAGCAAGGGAATTTTCCCTTGCTGGGGATGTTCCCTTTAAAAATCTCTTTGGAGGAGAACATCATGGCTAGACCAAAAAAGGCCATAACCAAAGCTCAAATAAATGCAGAACTTGAAAGAAAGAAGCAGTTTAAACCGAAGCGAAAAACTGATCACTTTCTGTCAGTAAATGCAGAATATACGTGCCATTCGTTAGACGAAGATATCATAACAGCTCACCGAGTTGGTAAAGTTGCCCTTGGGCAGGATGTATTTTTTAGTTTAATGGATGATTGTTTGGATGCTGCAAGAGGTGAATATTACATTCATTGGTCAGACGAGAACATTAAGGCGTTATGGGAAAGTATTTTGTATCGTTCACTTGGTATGCTTCGATATGCTAAAGCGAATTCAGAGATACTAAACGACGAACTTGAATGGATTTGCTCTGCAAATTTTGATTATGTATGCCAGTCTCTAGATTTAGATGCTTGTTTAATTAGAATTGCAGTACCACAGATCTTACAACAGTATAATCAACTTAATGAAATACTTGTAACTAACAAATACGCTAAAGCTCTTTGTGAATACAAGCACTTCATCTTAAATGGTAGCAATTGCTCATCGTCTAACTCTCATCTTTATAGTGACTTAGAAGGGCCAGAGATCCCTCCTTGGCATGATCTAAAGTTTTAGGAGTTGATAATGGAAATTTATCCTACTCATGAGTCTAATACTTGGATTCTACTTGATGATAATGTTACTGAGCGAAAACTGCTATTAGGTCAGAGTGATGAAGGCTATCACTTTGGTCATATTGATGGTTGGCCAGACTCAGTTGAAGTTTGGAATTCTACCAGTTATGCAACTGAGGAATTAGCAGCAGAGGCTCAAGTGAATTTTATGCTAGACCTTGCAGTTGAGGATGAAACAGAAGCAGCATTTGAATATTGTTCTGTTCTAGACTTACCAAACCTTCATCTTTATGAAAAAAGTTATATAGACTTTTTAGAAGTACCATTTTAAATATTAAGAAATCAAACCCATCAAGGGACACTACACCCTTGACGGGATAAGTGTCCCTCAAAAATCTATTTGGAGGAGACACAATATGAATACTCAAGCACAATCAAACGTATCTACAATTAAACCTGCAACTAAAATTGATTATAACGAAATGATAGAAGTTGATGCTCATGAGCGTTTTCCTGAAATCTTCGACCCTAATCAATACAAGATTAAAATTCGTAAACACCGCCACCCAAATTGTCAAAAAGCTGACATGCATTATACGCCTGATGAAGCAACTCTTCGTAAAGCGTTAGCATGGTGGCTTGCGCCCGCTCAACCGAAGCCTCTTGGCTTTGTGGGTGAAACAGGTACAGGTAAAACGGAGTTATTACTATTCATTGCAGATCGCTTTAATGAGCCTGTTTTTATTGAAAAAGTAACCGTAGGCATGAGTGGTGAGCGTTTAGAGGGTGGTTATGAATTAATTGTTGATGGAAAAGGTCATAATGTCACTCGCAAGCGATACAGCCAAGCTGCATGCGGATACAAATACGGTGGTTTAGTTATCTTAGATGAAGTGGATAAAGCTAATGAAGATTTATCAACATCGCTTCATTTGTTTGTTGAAGGCAAGCCTTGGACACTTAGTGTTTTCGGTGAAACCATAAACAAACATGCTAACTGTCGAATAGCTGCTACAGCAAATACTACCGGTGGTGGGGATAGTGATAGGTATATTACTTCACAGCGTTTAGACCAAGCATTACGTTCGCGTTTTGGTTGGTTAAAAACTAAATATCCAAGCAAAGCAGTTGAGTTGGAAATTTTGGAAAAGAATTTTCCGAAACTAACATTGCCGATTCGCAAGCTTATGGTACAAACAGCTGACTCTTTAAGAACAGCTGCATTAGGTAAAGATCACGATGGCAACATCGATAATGGATTAGGGTGTGTTTTTTCAACACGAACTTTAGTCCACTGGGGTTTTTACATGATGACATTTGGTGCCAATCGTTCTCCATATGAGTCATTTGAATTTTCGTTTTTAGGTTCCATTGATAATGATGAAATTGAAGAGGTTAATTCTGTTGTTCAACGAGTATGGGGTGATGATATTAAAAAACCACTTGGCGAGTTAATTCAAAAAAAGTAACCATCTCAAACACTAACACATCCTCTGACTCGGCTAACTTAAAAGTTGAGAGAGGGGACACAGTGTTTGAGTGCTTTGAAGTTGAAAATGGTCGTTTTATTGGTTTTAGCTACCAACCATCAAATGGTAAATACCTCCGCATTGAAGGGGGGAAAGGCCCACTTAAAATTGACAATGTAAGAGACATTAAAGCAATGAGTATGTCTGAGTTAATTCAGGCAACCGATAAGATTGATTACATTAGGAACGGCAATCCTTATTTTCTTATTCATTCGGATGAGAAAATGAAGAGCTGTGACTTTGTAAACTGTCGAGCTCAAGTTATGTTCAATGCTCAAGGTAACCTGAAATGCAATAACCCGTTTGATGTTTATCATCATGCCGGTGAAGGTAAATATTGGGCTGTAACATCATTCCAAAATACGACATATGTGTTGTTCAAGAATGATAATACTGAATGGAAATGGGTTTTTATGTCTGTAAACGGTGAGAGAAATGCTCTTGCCAAAAATAAAGAACAAAGAGGTTATTCACTTATTGGAATAGGCCACTTTAATCAAAATACATGGGATATTGAAGTGATGTAACAAATCGCAGGTCCTATTAATCAACCAACCCTTTGGGGAGTACTTTCCCCAACAGGGAAGTCTCCCCTTTTTTTATCAAATTGGAGGAGACAACATGTCTTTATCAAACGAAGCAATCGCAAACGGCAAAGAGTTAGCAGAACAAAACACTTCACTTAAAAATGGAGCATGTTTGTTAGGCTGGCAATTAAGATCGCCATGTGGTGAATCAACTTTACCGAACGCAAAGATAGAACTAGATGGTCAGAAAGTATCATCTAATCAAATCAAGGGGAGTAAATTACAGTGGTTTCCTAGAAGCAAGCTGAAGCTTACAACGAAGTACAACAACCGGCTTACACGAACTTTTAATAGTTATGGTGTTAAGTATGGAGACTTTACGGTTGTCCCAACGACCAGGTTAGATGAGCTTAAGTCAGAGCTTGATGGAATAAAGCGTGATTGGCAAGATGAAGTATCAGTATTAATTGCTGAATATGATATTTCAGTTAATCAACATATGGCTGAAAATTCAGATATCGCTGCACTGATCTATAAATACGCTTTATCTCAGGTTGAGTTCCAATCAAAATTCAAACTGTCGTTTACAAAGCCTTTGGCTATGAAAGCGCTTTTTGATGATGATGAAGACGATATCAAAAACGATGTTGCAGAAACTCTTTGGCAAGAAATCGCTAAAGAAGCAGGCAGTGTATATAAAACAAACTGGTTTAAAGACAAAACGCCAGTTAATCGCGTAAGCCAAAAAGTACGTTCACCATTTAGAAGAATGATGAATAAACTTATTGATTTATCATTTGTAGATAATGGTATTGAAAACGTGGTTAGTACAATACAGGAGGTTTTAAATAACTTACCTTCTAGTGGCTACATTGAAGGTCATTCATTTTCAGAGTTAACCAACTGGTTACTCGTAATGAGTAATGAAGACACACTTCGCCTTCATGCTGAAGGAAAACCTCAATATAGTGCAACACCAGAGCCGGAAGTAATTACACATGAGGATACCGACGTAGCGAGCCTTTTCGTTTCAGGTAAATCTAGTGAAACTGCTTCTGAGAGTTCAATCATTTTAGAAACAGCTGATCAAGAAAATTCATTTGAATTTGACCTAGCGCCTAAAGAAGAAACCGTTTTTTTCGAGCCCGCTGAGCGTAACAACTCTTTAGGTGATTTTGGATTTAATTGGTAACAAATTAAGGAAGCAATCTAGCTTCCTTTAATTCTAAACCCACAGGGGATACTCACCCCTTGTGGGTGTATCCCCCTCTTAAACATTTCTGGAGGAGATGCAAATGAATAAATCAAAACTATTAAAACGATTTAGAATGCTTTCAAGAGTAATGAGTAACCGTGGTGACATTACGATTAACTTAACTGGTAACAGATGCTATACAGATTACAACAGCATTACTTTACCCGTAGGTGATCTTGAAAACCCCGATTATCTCGAACTTTTGGAAGGCGCTATTGATCATGAAGTAGGCCATCTACGATGGACCGATAGAACATGGACAGCTAAGTCGTATGAAAAAGGGGTATTTTTCAATGCTATTAGAAATGGCATTGAGGATATTCGTATGGAAAGAATGGTTTGTCTGGAGTGGCCGGGCGCCATCTTAAATTTATCTAAGATGGTTACTCAAGGTATTAAAAAGGGATGGTTCAGTAAACCAACTGATAGCTTCCCACCTTCATTACTGCTGCAAGCTGTAGTTGTATATTATGGTCGATATAAAATTAACAACCAAGTACAACTAAAGGAGTTCTGTGAAATTGCATTAGCTTTATTAACTGATTGTATTGGCCAAAAACCAGTACAAGATTTAATTTTGTTATTGGATACGATACCAACGCTTCAATCTAACCAACATAGTTATGAACTTACAGAACAGATCATTCAATTACTTAAAAAAATAGAGTTTGAACCGGGCGATAGCCAAGGTGATGACTCAGGCGATAGCCAAGGTCAAAACTCAAATGTTAGCCAGCAAGTTATTAATTTTGTAAATGAATGCCTAAATGCCGATGAAAGTCAGCTCATGGCAGATTTGCATGAACAAGTTAATAACGAGCTAGAGAAAATGGCCGATGAAGTAAGATCAAGTAATGATATGGAGCAACTAATTCAATTCAATTCAATGCTCCTTTAATATCAAAAAATGATCGTGGCACAGTTGGTACTGCAGCGCTAAACCAAGCTAAGAGACTTTCAACACCTATAAGTCGAGAACTCCATAAAATAATTTATGGGTTAGACCGAAAAAGTGTGAATTTTTCTAAGCAAGGTAGAACTGTTGAGGCAAATAGACTTGCTGGAGTAAAAGCTGGTAATTTTAATGTTTTTAAATCAGAAAGAATTACTAAAGCTCCAACAATGGCGATATCAGTTCTCGTAGACAGGTCTAGTTCAATGAGTGCTGATGATATGAATGGTGTTAATACTTCTGCGCTTGCAATTAACTTAGCAATAGATAAGTTGAAAGGCGTAAATAGTGAATGCATATATTTCAGTGCCGGTTACCTATATGAAGCAAAGTGTTTTAAATCAACAACTAAAGCCGTTAAAGATAACTTTAGAGTCAGTAGTAGAGGCGGAACACATACAGGGTTAAGTCTTTATTCTGTAATTCGTAGGCTGTCACTTCGTGTCGAGCAAAAGAAAGTTGTTTTTATCATTACTGATGGTCAAGCAAGCGATCTAAAGTATTTAGAAAAGTCGATTGAAATGTCGGAACTTCTAGGTATTCAAATTGTATGCATTGGTATAAATACAGGAATGCTTTATGGCTTTGAGAATCAGGAATTACTCAACATTCAAACCGTTGAAGAGTTACCCTCGATTCTAAAACAAGTAATTAAAAATAAATTAATTGCTTAACCAAGTAATGCGCCCTTTTGGACGCATTTTAAAGCAAACACAATGTTTTAAAATGCGGCTATAAGCTGAACAATCATTATGTGAATCATTATGTGAATAATCATTATGTGAATAAGTCTTAACTTGATCTGCCAGATTTGATTTATAGAGTTGAATTAAAACTGACAGTGAATAGCCAATAAAGGCCTCTGGCAAACTCATTTTGACTGGCAACTAACAAAACTAAACGGACGCTGACAGCTACTTCTAAGTAGCTAGTATTCACCTTCAACTCTAATTTAAATAGCTAAGCTGATTCCAGTTCATAACACTGCTGTTTAAGCCAACGACCTAATTTCATAATATCAGGTTGCCTAGCTCGTGTTTCCTTATAGA
>Ga0208568_1000329_pt1 | contig 18723 bp, 21 predicted proteins | sample DeeseametaMP2969_FD_184165 | JGI IMG/M metagenome (GOLD analysis project Ga0208568, IMG submission 184165) | Marine microbial communities from the Deep Atlantic Ocean - MP2969 (SPAdes) | ecosystem: Environmental > Aquatic > Marine > Oceanic | place: South of Funchal, North Atlantic Ocean... | reverse complement strand
AAGATCTACATACTCCACTTCTTTTTCTTTCATTAATTTAATAACTTTACTTGCGCTCATCAAATTTTCCTTACATGAACTAAAAGATTTTAACAAATCACAATGAATTTCATTATGTGACTGAGGTCTAGTAACAAACCTAGATTTAAAAAAAATGCGCTATTATTAGATGCCAGCTATGCATAATATATAGAATTGCGATCATTGATAGGACTAATGAATATAAAATTTATAAAAAATACACCTAAAATCTGGCTAAATAAGTTTCCATGGAAAAAACAAAAAGATCACAAATATAGCAGAGGAAAACTTGTTGTCTTAGGAAGCCAAAAACACATGACTGGAGCTACCATTCTGTGTGCAGAATCAGCATTAAGGGTCGGGACTGGTTCTGTGAAAATCATATGTGCAAAGCAAACACTACCTATTTATTCAACAAAGTTTCCATCCGCATTAAAAGAAGAAATAAATAATCTAAAATCTTTAAGTAGATTTATTAATAAGGAAAAATCTTCAACGTATTTAATTGGACCTGGGGCAGGTTCAAATAATATAACAAAACAAAAAACACGATTAATTTTAAGAAAAATTAATAATGTAGTTGTTGATGCAGATGCTTTAACTTGTTTTAAAAAAAAACCTAAAGAGCTTTATCGTTTATTGGACAAGAATAAAGTTATTACCCCTCATCCAAAAGAGTTTCATTCAATTTTCCCATCAATTAACAAAAATCTTAGTAATAAAGAAAAGATGATAAAAGCAATCCGCCTTACAAAAACAAACATTGTTTTAAAGGGTCCAGTTACTTTAATAGGATCATTTGATGAAAATATCGTTTACAACAAACATACTTCAAGCGAATTAGCTGTGATTGGATCTGGAGATGTACTTAGTGGGTTAATTGCAAGTTTAATTGGAAAAAATAAATTAAATCCTTTTCTTGCCGCCTGCGCAGGTGTTTGGATTCATGGAGATCTAGCTAAACAATTTGGTCCTGGCCTAATCGCTGAAGATATAATAAAAGCAATTCCTCATACCTTAAAGAAACTAAAAAATGGAAAATTTACTCGAAAAGGAATCAGTAAAAAGAGTTAATGATTTTATTAAGCAATTCGATTCCTCTCTTGAAATTATTGTCCTTGATAAAACCGCAAGAACTGCAAAAGATGCTGCCACCGCTTTAAATTGTGAAGTGGGAGCAATTGTAAAAAGTTTAGTCCTAAGAACTGATAATAGTTTTCTGATATGTTTAGTAGCTGGCGATAAAAGATGTTCACTGAATAAATTAAAGAAGTTAATAGGAAAGAAGGATGTTTGCATGGCTGATGCTGAACAAGTTAAATCACAAACGGGATTTTCAATAGGAGGAGTTGCTCCAGTTGCACATTTAAATAAATTAGAAGTACTAATTGATAATTCGCTTGGAAGATTCAAAGATGTTTTTAGTGCAGCTGGGCACCCTAATTGCATTTTTAAAATTGGTTATAGTCAGTTAATAAAAATTACTAATGGTTCAGAAAAAGAAATATCTGAATGAGAGAACCAAAAGCTATAGATTATACTTTGCTAACTATTTTGGCGCTCATTTGGGCTTCAGCCTTTTTTAATATTAAAATTGCTACTTATTCTTACGGACCTCTCTCGATTTCATTTTTTAGAGTTTTTTTTGGTGCACTTCCTGTAATTTTAATATGTTATTTAAGAAAAATTAAGATCGAAGCTTTTTCTAAAGACTGGTATTGGTTTGCAGCCATCGGGATTATAAATTTAGTAATCCCTTTTTTTTTAATTGCCTACGGTATTCAAAAAGTTCAAAGTAACCTAGCAGCAATATTAATGGCGAGCACTCCTTTGACCGCTGCTATTTTAGCACATTTTTTTATCAGTAATGAAAAAATTAATTTAATTAAATCTATTGGAATATTAGTTGGTTTTTCTGGAGTTGTTTTTCTATTCTCTGACAAAATCTTAATTAACGAAAATAACTTTTTGTCTGCTTTAATTATTTTTTTTGCCTCAACTTTTTACGTTATTGGTGGTTTATTAACTTTAAAAATTAGCAATAAAAGAAATGAAAATGTTACAGCTTCAATTTTGATTTGGGCCGCTTTAGTTTTATTTCCAATTTGCATGTTTATTGAACAACCTTGGAATTTAACTCCTAGGCTAGACTCAACTATTTCGCTTATTTATCTTGGTGTTTTTTCTACTGGAATTGCTTGGCTTCTTAGATTTTATATCTTAAAAAATAATGGTTTAGTTTTCCAAGCTCAAGTTGCCTACCTAATTCCTATATTTGGTGTGATCCTTGGATTTTTATTTTTAAAAGAGGGAATTACTCCAAAAGTAATTTTATCTTTGATAGCTGTTATTCTGGGAATATATTTAGTTAAGAGATCTAGTAAAGTGATAAGTGACTGAAAAAAGATTTACTTAAGTTTAGCAATGTTTTTTATATGTGATGGTCTGATTTCACAGCAACCACCTAAAATTGTAGCTCCATCATCCTTAAATTTTTTTACAAATTCGTAAAATTTGCTTTCAGTAATATCCTCTCTTTTCCCCAAAATTTTAGTAGGATTTCCATCCTTACCCCACATCGAAGGTGAACGCACTCCATAATCGTCAGGAATATTTTTGAATGCGTTTAATTTAAATCCGTAAGGAATATCTAAGTTTTTTAATTCCTTAATTATAATTTCATAAGATTCAGGATGCACACATGCTGCAATAATTCCTAACCAGTTTTCTTCTTTATATTTTTTTACTATATCGCTTATATTTTCACCTGACGGTAATTTCCCATTTTTTCTGATATGCACACCTACTAAGACTGGTAAATTAAATAATTTGATTGTTTTCAGTGCGATTTCACATTCTTTTCCACTTCCCATTACATCTAAATAAAAAAAATCTATATTAGACCTAAGCAATTTTGCTTGATCATAAAAATTTTTTTCAATTAAATTTAAATCATCTCCTAAATTTGCACTATAGGTTTGATATTGGTTAGGCAAACCTCCAGCTACTAATATGTTTTTTTTTGAGATATCTCTTGCTTTTAATGCAAGCTCTACAGCTTTGGTGTTTATATAGTCAAAATGTTCTTCACATTTATTTTGAATTAATCTATTTCTTCTAGCAGTAAAGGTTGTTGTCACTATAACATCTGCGCCAGCGTTAATAAAATCTAAGTGTGTATCAATTACTAATTGATGATATTTTTCTTCTATCAAAGCACTTGCAGACCAAAGTGTGCCCTGAGGTTTTAATCCTCTTTTCAGTAATTCCTGACCCATGCCACCGTCCAAGATTCTTGTTTTTGAGAAGTAATTTTTATCCATATATTTGTTTCAGCTTTATTAATTGATTGCGTTTAATGAAATATATATATTTAATAAAAAAAATTCTAAAGGAAAATAATAATGGCAAAAATGACCACAGAAGAGGCTTTTGTGAAAGTGTTACAAATGCATGGTATAGAAAATGCGTTTGGAATTATTGGATCAGCATTTATGCCGGTGTCTGATTTATTTACAAAAGCAGGTATTACCTTTTGGGATGTGGCGCACGAGTCAAACGGTGGTCTTATTGCTGACGGATATACCCGTGCAACTGGAAAAATAGCAATGTGTATTGCGCAAAACGGACCCGGAATTACTGGCCTCGTTACTCCAATTAAAACAGCCTATTGGAATCATACCCCTATGCTTTTGGTGACTCCTCAAGCAGCAAATAAAACTATGGGACAAGGTGGGTTTCAAGAAGTTGAACAAATGAATCTTTTTAAAGATATGGTTTGTTATCAAGAAGAGGTTCGCGATCCATCTCGTATGGCAGAAGTTTTAAACCGCGTAATTGAGAAAGCGATTCGAGGTTCAGCTCCAGCTCAAATAAATGTTCCAAGAGATTATTGGACACAAGTAATTGATATTGAGTTACCTCCAATTGTTCGTTTGGAACGTCAAGCTGGAGGAGCTAGTGCAGTTGTTGAAGCAGCAAAATTGCTGTCAAACGCAAAATTTCCAGTAATATTATCTGGAGCTGGCGTTGTTATAGGTAGCGCCATTGAAGATTGTAAAAAATTAGCCGAACGTTTAGATGCTCCTGTTTGTTCTGGCTATCAACATAATGATAGTTTTCCAGGAAGCCATCCCCTTGCAGTAGGCCCCCTAGGTTATAATGGTTCAAAAGCTGCGATGCAATTAATTGCTAAAGCAGATGTTGTTTTAGCTTTAGGTACAAGACTAAATCCTTTTTCAACATTACCTGGATACGGAATTGATTACTGGCCTAAAAAGGCAGATATTATTCAGGTTGATATGAATTCAGATCGGATTGGTTTAACAAAAAAAGTTACCATTGGAATTTGTGGAGATGTCAAATTGGTAGCACAACAGTTATTAATGAAATTTTCCAAAACAGCTGCGGACACTGATAGAGAAAAGCGTAGAGCGCTTATTCATCAAACAAAATCTGCATGGTTACAGACTCTTACAAGTTTAGATCATGAGGAAGATGATCCTGGCACAACGTGGAATAAAGATGCTCGCAAAAGAGATAAAGATAGAATGTCTCCACGTATGGCATGGCGAGCTATTCAAGGCGGACTTCCATCAAATGCAATTATTTCAAGTGATATTGGAAATAATTGTGCTATAGGAAATGCTTACCCAACATTTGAAGAAGGAAGAAAATATTTAGCTCCTGGACTTTTTGGCCCATGCGGATATGGTTTTCCAGCAATCCTTGGAGCAAAAATTGGTTGCCCAAATGTGCCAGTGGTAGGTTTTGCAGGTGACGGAGCTTTTGGAATTAGCATGAGTGAAATGAGTTCATGTAATCGTAAAGAATGGCCATCAATTACAATGGTGATTTTTAGAAATTATCAATGGGGAGCAGAAAAAAGAAATTCTATTCTTTGGTTTGATGATAATTTTGTGGGAACTGAATTAGATCCTGAATTAAGCTTTGCAAAAGTAGCTGAAGGATGCGGTTTAAAAGGCATTCAAGTTAAAACGCAACAAGAATTAACTGATGCTCTTAAAAAATCTTGTGAAGATCAAAAGAAGGGAATTACAACTTTTATTGAGGTTATTTTAAATCAAGAACTTGGTGAACCATTTAGACGAGACGCAATGAAAAAACCTGTTAAAGTTGCAGGAATTAATTCAAATGATATGCGTCAGCAACAAAATAATTAACTTTAGTGTATGAAAAAAGAAATAAAAATATTACTTGCTTCTCCCAGAGGTTTTTGTGCAGGTGTGGATAGAGCAATTGAAATAGTAAAAAAAACTTTAGTAAAATTTGGCTCTCCAGTATATGTAAGACATGAAATTGTTCACAACACCCAAGTTGTAGAAAACTTAAAAAAACTTGGAGCTATATTTGTTGAAGAACTAGATGAAATAAAAGATCGATCAAGACCAGTCATTTTTTCTGCCCATGGAGTGCCAAAATCAGTTCCAGAGGATGCTTCAAATAAGAAAATGTTTTATATAGACGCGACATGTCCTTTGGTCACTAAAGTCCATAGAGAGGCCGAAAGACATAATAAAAATGGTTATAAAATAATTCTTATTGGTCATAAAGGTCATCCAGAGGTAATAGGCACTATGGGGCAAATTCCAAAAGAAAATATTGTATTAGTGGAAACTATAGAGGACGCTAAAAGCGTTAAAATTACAGAACCTGTTGCTTATGTTACACAAACTACTTTATCAGTAGACGATACTAAAGAAATTATAAAAATATTAGAAAAAAAATTTCCAAAAATTAAAGCTCCAGTCAAGGAAGATATATGTTATGCAACAACAAATAGGCAAAATGCAGTAAAGCAAATAGCCTCTTCATGTGATATGTTTTTTGTTATTGGTAGTGATAATTCTTCAAATTCAAAAAGATTAGTTGAAGTTGCCAAAAAGGCTGGTTGTGGCAAATCTTACCTTATTAATTTTAAAAATGAGCTTCCTATAAAAGAAATAGTTGAGTGTAACAAAATAGGTTTAACATCAGGGGCTTCTGCTCCAGAAAAACTAGTTCAAAGTTTTATTTCTGAGATAAAAAAACACACTGAAATTTCCATAGAAGAGAACATAAGTTCAAAAGAAAGTGTGACTTTCAAACTTCCTTCTTCATTAACAAGCTAAAGAGAAATTTAAAGAACAATCAAATCTAATTTTTGTTTACCTAATCTTTCATTTCCTTTTTCAGTTACAAGGTATGTTTCACCTAAGTTCATAGCTAACTGATTTTCTGAATCCATCAGTATCATATGCATGAAAAAAACCATTCCCGATTGTAAAATTAACGGATTATCTGCAAATATCATAGGTGGTGTATCCATCCAGTTTGGAGAAAATGTTGCTCCTAATGAATAACCGCAAGCATTCATTCGTGATTTTTTATATCCAAGATCATCAAATATTTTTGCATGTGTGTCAAAAACTTCTCCAACAGTATTTTCAGGCACAAGTTTCTTTTTACATTTAGTTAGAGCTTCAACACAAGCTTCATACATTTTATAATGTTTTGGATTTGCTTTACCAATCGGTATAGTTCTAAACATTGCAGAATGGTAATGTTTATAAGTGCCGGCCCATTCAATAGTCAATTGATCTGGATTAGATAAAATTCTTTTTTCAGCTTGATACCTGCATAATAAAGCATTGTGACCAGAACCTATTATAAATTCATTTGCTGGATAATCTCCACCTTCTTCAAAGATAACTTTTTGCATTTCTGCTAAAATTTTTCCTTCACTAACACCTGCTTTTGCATTTTTCCAAACTACATCTAAAGCTTTATCTGCTAGCTCAGCAGCTTTTCTTACATATTTAATTTCTTCGGTAGATTTAATCACTCTTAGTTTTGAAACTAATTCGGATTTGTCACAAAGTGTTGCAAAATTTTTTAAAGAATCATTTAATCTAATAGCATTTCTACCAGTTAATCCATAAGCTTCGTATTCTACACCTAAGTTAGATTTTTCTAAATTAAGCTCACTCAAAATGTTTTTCAATTCATCTGAAGGATTAGATTTTTCTTTATCTACCCAAATTCTTATATCTTTTATAATTGAAGTGTTTTGTGCTTGTCTCAAGTCTGGTGTGCGAGTTAATAAAACTATATCTCCTTTAGAAGTTAAAATTAGTGATTGAAAAAAAACATAACCAAATGTGTCATAGCCGGTTAGCCAATACATAGATTCCTGTTTAAACATTAACAAGCCATCAAGATTTTGCTTTTTTAACTCAGCAACAACTTTAGATTTTCGTATTGAGAATTCTTCTTTTGTAAAATGGATAGCCATTAATTTTTGATGAGTTTATTCTTGCTTCTCTGAAAAACTAAAAGTAAACATCCATTTTTAGTATAAGAAGAATGCGATGAACCAGGTTCAAAAGTTATAAAATCTCCTTTTTTAAAGACTTTATTATCAGGATCAATTAATTCTCCATCTAGCATTAGAAATTCTTCATAATTTATATGTTCATGAGGTAAGCTTTTGGCTCCAGGGTCCATTTTTAATACGTAAGTACCTTGTCCGGTTTTTTCATTGTAAGTAATCTTGTGCCAGTTCATTCCAGGAATTACTGAACCATAATTATCGAATGGTTCAAATTTTACATTAGAAAGACTTGTTATTTTTCTTTTTTTCATTCGACAAACTGTTTTAAGTTAGGTTCTAGATAGTTAGGTCCCTTCATGACTTTACCTTTTTCATTGTAGATAGGTTTACCATCTTTGCCCAACTTACTCATGTTTGCTCTTTGGACTTCCTTAAAACATTTATCTAAATTAATCCCGTAGGCGTAACCAGCACCATAAGTTACATATAAAATATCAGTTAAAGCATCAGCAATTTCTTTTAAATTTTTTGTTTTCATTGCGAGTTTCAACTCATTGAATTCTTCTTTAATCAAATCAAATCGAAGTTCCATGGTTTTATTATCTGGGAATTGTGGCTTAGTCCTAACCATTTGACCAAAAGCTTCCATAAATGTTTTTACATCTTCAAAATTGCTCATATGAAAATCCTCCTTTATTTAGCTGTCCAACCGCCATCAATCAACAAAGATGTTCCTGTAATCATTGAGGAAGCACCCGAGGCGAGGAAAGCAACGGCAGTAGCAACATCACTTGTGTCAGCAACACGACCTAGTGGAATATTTTTGATTGTTTCTCTTTTAAATTTTTTATTTTTAAAAAATCTTTTAATCATTGGAGTTTCAACAAACGTAGGACAAACTGTATTTACGCGAATATTATTTTTTGCTAAATCAATGGCCATACCTTTTGTTAAACCTTCAAGGCCAAATTTTGTCATATTGTAAACGCTTCTATTAGGACCACCAACATGACCCATTTGCGATGATATATTAATAATAGAACCACCAATTTTTTTTCTATTAATTGTTTTTAGCATTTTTATAGCGCAGAGTTGGGCCGCGTGAAATGTTGCTATGGTATTTAATTTTACCATATATTCCATATTTTTTTTCTTAACTTTTGTAAAATGCTCTGGAAAATTTGTTCCTGCATTGTTGACCAAAATATCAATTCTTTTTTGCTTATTTATTACTTTTTTAAATTGATGGTAATTTGTTACATTGCAAACATAAGATCTGCACTTAGATTTAAATTTTTTTATTATTTTAGAAACTTTGTTAAGATCTTTTTGAGTTCTGCTAATAATAATTAAATTTGCTCCGGCTTCGGCTAAAGCAATAGCGCAAGCTTTACCGATCCCTTTACCAGCTCCTGTAACTAGAGCTGTTTTGTTTTTTAAATTAATTTTTTTAAGATACATGCTTACAAAAATATTGATAAGTTACTATAAATTAATTATAAGACAACCGCCACGGAGTTTTTTTAATATTTGAGAATGATTTTTTCTTTTTCAAAATTATGAATAATTAAATTATTTCCATCACCTTTTCTATCAATTACCAGAAAATTTGTATCTTCGGTTGAGATTAAGGGAAAATGCCATATTCCTGGCTTATAATTTATTCCTGTTTTTGGAGGTATAATAAAGGATTGAATTTTACTTATTTCAGGAGATTCTCCTGGAGGAGCCACAAAAGTTAGGAAGGTGGTTTCTTTCATTGGTATGAATGCTTGACTGCCTAAAGGATGTTTTTCCATCATATCAATTTTCATAGGGAAAGTTCTTTTTAAAGCCGAAAAGATGCTTACTATAGTTTTGCCCCCATCCTTTGATGTGTCAACATTTGCTAAATTATCAAATTGTTTTGCATATCCTGCGTTTATATCCATAGGATTAATATTATCAGGGGATATTAAATCACCGTATGCACTAAAATTTGATCTGCTTATCTTTATTGGTTTAACAATTTTTTCCATTATTCTGATCTTCCAAAAGCCCTAATTCTTGAAATACCACCATCAGGATAAATATTAATCTTTATATAATTAACTTTTTTATTTTTCATTAGCTTATTTTTAAAATTGTGTTTTTTATGAGCATGTAGTTTCACTTTGCTTAATAATAATTTCCAATTTTTTGACTTGTTAACAATACTTTTAGCTGAAATTTTACCATTTAAATATGCAGCCTGAAGAGAACATTTATCAGGATAATTTCCTTTGAAATGATGGGTATCAATTTGAATATTATTTATTTTACCTACTGTTGCACATTTTAAAATTAACCAATCGAAATTTTTTCCTCTACTTCTTCTTGTTTCCCAACCATCTCCCATGTTTTTACCTACTCCTGGCGCTAGGATATTTTCCGCTCTTCCAAAATGTTCATTATTACAAGCAATTGGTGAAGCTCCATTTAACACTGAAGTAAGGTTTATTACTTTTTTACCAAATTGTTTATTAATCTTCATGTTCCCATAAATTCTAATTCTTGCAACGCCGCCATCAGGATAGATATTTAATTTTACATGAGTAAAAATGGATTTGTTTTTTACATTAAAAAAGTGATGGCTATTTGGCTTGGTAGATTTTTTTTTCAAAATGCTTACCCATTTTGAATTTTTGGTAGGCAATTTTTTTTTGCTCAAACAAGCATCAAGAGAAACTTTGCTAGGCTGATTTCCGTTAAAATAAGATGTATCAATATCTACTTTATGTATTTCACCAGGTTTACCAAATTTTAAAATTAAATAGTCGTGACCTTTAGTTCTTTTTCTTCTTGTTTCCCAACCGTCCATCCATTTGCCATGCTTATCAAAAACTCCTTCCTTAAACACAGGTGACCATGGATTAATGATTCTTTTTGCTGGTGCAAAAAACTCATCAGTCTTATATACAATTTTTGAACCCAATCGTGATTGAGCTAAATCAATTAATCCATTTAAAAAAATATATTTATTTTCACTCATTAAAAAATTTATATATCGGAATAATTTTTAATCCAGTGTTTAGCGATATCGATTCTTTTACAAATCCATACTTCTTGATGCTTCAAAACATAATCTAAAAATTTTTTTAGCGACTGAATTCTCCCGGGTCGGCCAATTAATCTACAGTGCAATCCCACAGACATCATTTTTGGATGTGTACTTCCTTCATTATATAAAGCGTCAAAACTATCTTTAAGATATGTATAAAATTGATCACCACTATTAAAACCTTGGTTAGTAGCAAATCTCATATCGTTATTATCCAGGGTATAAGGAACAATTAATTGTTTTTTCTTACCTCTAACTTCCCAATAGGGAAAATCATCGCTATATGAATCACTATCGTAAAGAAATCCTCCTTCTTCTATTACCAAGTCACGAGTATTAGGGCTACATCGGCCGGTATACCAGCCTAAAGGTCTTTTCCCAAATATCTTTTTAATAGATTGTATAGCCAACTGCATATCTTTTTTTTCTTTAGCTTTAGGAACGTTTTGATAGTCAATCCATCTCCAACCGTGTGAGGCAACTTCATAATCCGATTGTTTGATAGCATTACACACTTCTTTATTTCTTTCTAAAGCCATACCCACTCCAAAAATAGTTATTGGGATTTTCTTTTCTTGAAATAATTCGTGAATTCTCCAGAAACCTCTTCTCGAACCATACTCATAAAGGGACTCCATATTGATGTGTCTTCCTTTAATAGGTTGGGCGCCAATAATTTCCGATAAAAATGTTTCTGAAGTTTTATCTCCATGTAATAAGCAATTTTCTGATCCTTCTTCATAATTTAAAACTAATTGAAGAGCTAATTTAGCGTCATTTGGCCATTTTATATTAGGAGTTTTTAATCCATAGCCAATCATATTTCTTGGATAATGCTTTTTCATAGAATAAAGTATTTATATATTAAATTAAAAATACATTCATAACAATTCATACTTATAAGTAATTATGGCTATTAAATATTTAAAGAAAGCAATTAAGACTCCATCAACCGATGATCACGAGACCCGTTCGACTGTTCAAAAAATTTTAAATGACTTAGAAACAAGTAGAGAAAAAGGGATAAAAGAAATATCAAAAAAGTTTGATAAATATGAAGGAGAGGTAGTTGTTTCTAAAGAAAAAATAGAAGAAGCAAGCAAGAAAGTAAATCAAAAAACGAAAGATGATATAAAGTTTGCCCATGAACGTATTAAAAAATTTGCAGAACACCAATTGAAACATTTAAATAACGATTTTGAAGTTGAAATATCAAAAGGGTTGATTGTTGGACAACGTTTAATTCCTATTGATACAGTAGGTTGCTATATTCCGGGTGGTCGATATGCTCATATCTCATCGGCTATTATGGGAATTACTCCTGCAAAAGTTGCTGGAGTGAAAACAATTATCACCGCAAGTCCACCTAAGGATATTAACGGAGCTAATCCTGGAATTATTTATGCAGCAAACCTCTGTGGTGCTGACGCGATTTTAAATTTAGGAGGAATTGCAGCCATCGCATCTTTAACTTACGGATGTTTTAAAAATCCGCCAGTTGATTTCTTAGTAGGAGCAGGAAACCAATACGTTGCAGAGGCTAAACGATTATTATTTGGAAAAGTTGGAATAGATCTTTTTGCTGGACCAACAGAAATAGCAATTATTGCTGATAAAAAAGCCGACAAAGAAATTGTTGCTGCTGACATAGTAGGTCAAGCTGAGCACGGCTACAATTCACCAGGCTGGCTTATTACTACAGATAAGTCAGTTGCCGATTACGTTATGAAAAGAGTTCCAGAATTAATTAAAGAATTACCCGATGGTCCCAAAAGTAGTGCAGAACCTGCATGGAGAGATTTTGGTGAAGTAGTGCTTTGTAATACGAGTGAAGAAATGGCAACTGTAAGTGACAAATATGCTCCAGAACACTTAGAAGTACACGCCGAAAATTTAGATTGGTGGTTAAAAAGATTAAAAAACTATGGATCGTTATTTTTAGGTGAAGAAACAACTGTTGCCTATGGAGATAAATGTTCTGGGCCCAATCATATTTTACCAACTAAAGGTGCCGGAAGATATACAGGTGGATTATATGTTGGAAAATTTATTAAATGTCTCACTTTTCAAAGAATGAGTAAAGATGCAAATAAAATTGTAGGAGCAACGGCAGCAAGGCTTGCTAGAGCAGAAGGTATGGAGGCACATGCGAGAACGAGCGACATCAGATTAAAAAAATATGGTCATTCAAATTAATAGTGAAAAAAAATCCTATAATATCTATTATAAGAGAAGCGCGTATTGACGAGAGCCGAACTCCTCTCACTCCTAATCAAATACAAACATTAAGCAATAAATTTCCTAATTTGCAAGTTTTTGTCCAACCTTCTAAGACAAGATGTTTTAAGGATGAGGATTATTCAAAAGCAGGAGCAAAAATAAAAGAAGACATCAGTTATTCCGATATCATTTTTGGTGTAAAAGAAGTTGAGATATCAACGCTTATTGAAAATAAAACTTATTTATTTTTTTCACATACAAGTAAAGTTCGAAAAGATATTAACCAAGCCACACAAAACAAAGCCATTATATATAAGAAAAAGCTTCTAAGAGAGGTGATAAAAAGAAAAATAACGTTGATTGATTATGAAAATATAAGAGAAACATCCGGGAAGGGATATCGATATCTTGGTTTTGGTAGATTTGCAGGCATTGTAGGTTGCTACAATACACTTAATCTTTATCTAAAATTACAGAAAGAAAAATCACTTCCGAGAGCTTTCGAAATTAATAGTTATGAAAAAATTAAAGTATTAATCAGCAAACAAAATTTTAATAAACTCAAAATATTACAAACCGGAAGAGGAAATGTTGCCAAAGGGGCTATGGAAGTTTTAAAACATGCAAATATTAAACAGATTTCAATAAATGATTATTTAAACAAAAAATATAATGAAGCTATTTTTTGTAATATTTCAATTAGAGAACATGTTGAACGGAACGATGGCAAAGATTATTCATCTCATGATTTTACTTCAAACCCTCATGAATATAAGTCAAAAATAAAAAATTATCTATTTGATACAGATATGCTTATTACCGGTCATTATTGGGAACCAAAATTTCCAAAATTATTTTATCCAAATCAAATTAATGAATTTAAGAACCTAAAAATTATAGGTGATATTACTTGCGATATTGACGGAGCAGTACCAACCACGATAAGATCCACTTCGATTGCAAAACCTTATTATTCAATTGATATTAATTCAATGAAAGAAATTGATTTAGGCAAAGAAGGTATAGCGGTTATGGCTGTTGATAATTTGCCATCAGAGTTACCCAATGAATCAAGTGAAGAATTTGGTGATAGCATTATATCGGAAGTTTTACCTTATTTGATTAACAAGGATGATGGCCGAATAAATAGAGCTACTACAGCTTCAAGAGGAGAATTTTGTCCAAAGTATAAGTATTTAGAAGATTTTATTAAACAAAAGGATTAATAAAAAATAGTTTAATTTAACTTATTTTCTTTTACCTGCCATTGTTGGGGCAATTTAGCTCTTGTATTTTTACAAAATCTTTAGGATAGTAATTTATTATGAATTTGGAGCTATTTATTTTGGGTGGATACGGACATTTTGTGTGGCCTGCATTTATTTTCACTTTGGTAAGTTGTTTTACTCTTTACTTAAAAACTAATAAAGAATTTAAAAAAGAAGAAAAAATGTTTTTAAATGAGTTTAAACATATGCAAACAGTAAAAATTAAAGCCGTTAAAGAAAAAGAAGCTTTATCCAGTAGCCCAATTTTTTAATCGCTTTAAATCACCAAAAAATATCATATGTTGAGTAAAAAAGTTAAATCGAGAATGATATTCTTGATACTTTTGCTTTTATCGGCAACGGTGATAATCTTTTTTATTTTTAAATCTTTAGAAGAAAATGTAGTATATTTTTTTTCTCCAACCGAAATTTACGACAAGCCAAATATTTCATTTAACAAAAAAATTAGAATAGGTGGTCTGGTTAAAGAGAATTCATTAAGTAAAAGCCAAAAATCTATAAAGTTTATTATTACTGATTTAAAAAATGAAATTATTGTGTCTTACGACGGGCCTGTTCCCAATTTATTTTCTGAAGGAAAAGGAGTAATTGCAGAGGGCCAATTAAAAGATAAAAAATATTTTGTTGCCAATAAAATTTTAGCAAAACATGATGAAAACTATATGCCACCTGAAGTTAGTAAAATTTTAGAGAAATCCAACTAATATATATTTTTTATAACAGCACTTTAATTATCTAATTTTCAATATAATATATTTCAATGTTTAAAAATTTTTTACCAAGCAAAATTCTTTCTTTAGATAATAAATTAATTAACGGTTTGTTATTTGTAATGATTTTAATAGTTCTTGTCGGGTTAGTGTACGCTTTATTTATATCTCCGCCTGATTATATTCAAGGACATTCAGTTAGAATTATGTACGTGCATGTACCATCATCTTTCATTGCATTAGGATGTTTTGGACTTATAGGAATAGCTTCGATCTTAAATTTAATTTTTAAGATTAAATTTGTATCTTTGATGGCAAAAAGTCTGGCACCTATTGGCTGCATTTTTTCACTAATTTCAATTGTAACAGGTTCACTATGGGGCAAACCTACTTGGGGAGTTTGGTGGGTTTGGGATGCAAGATTAACTTCTATGGCAATCTTATTTTTATTTTATCTTGCTTATATTTTTTCTTGGCAATTTGTCAATAATTATGAAAAGGCTAATAAAATAACTTCAGTAATTGGAATTATTGGCTTATTTAATTTACCCGTTATTAGGTATTCGGTCGATTGGTGGAATACACTTCATCAATCATCAAGTATAACACTTACTTCAGCGCCAACTATTCATTATACCATGCTTGTTCCCTTAATCATTATGTTTTTGGGAATGGTTATCTATTCATTAATTATTTTTTTAATAAGATATAAAACAGAATTGATGAAGTTAAAATTGGATAAAAAAAACAAAAATAATTAAATATCTTTTAAAATTTTTTAGATTTTTTGTTGTGCCAAAAAACGACAAAGATACCAACTATAAAAAAAATAAAAGGTAACAACCAAAGTGCTAATGTACTTAATTTTAAAGGAGGTTTTAAAAGAATAAAGTCTCCATATCTATCTGTTAAAAACTTATATATTTCTTCATTATTCTTTCCTTCTTTTATTTTATTTCTGATTAAAATACGTAAATCCTTAGCAAGTGGTGCATTTGATTCATCAATTGATTGGTTTTGACAAATCATGCATCTAATATTTTTCGAAATATTTCTAGCTCTCAATTCTTGTTTATGATCTTGTAAAATTTCATCAGGGTCTACTCCATAACTATTCTCTGAAAAAAATTGTGTTAAACAAATAGCAATAATTAATATAAAAATTTTAGTAGATAAAAAATTTTTAGTCATCATTATTCGATTTTACTAATTATTAAATTAATTTTTTTATATATTTTTTTTGTTACAGGACCCGCCTGTCGATATTTTATAATTCCCTTTGAATTAATAATAAATGTTTCTGGGATACCATACACACCCCAATCTATTGCTATTCTTCCTTTCTTATCTACAGCTACATGCGAATATGGATTTCCCAATTCTTTGAGCCAGCCAATCGCTTTTTGGGTATTATCTTTATAATTTATGCCAATTACTTTTATTCCTTCTTGATTTGAAAAACGTTTAATATAACTATGTTCATCACGACAAGGTTTACACCAGGTAGCAAAGAAATTTACCAATGTTATTTCTTTTCCAAACACTTCGGACGAAACAAATTTTTCTTCTTTTAATAGTGACTCAGTTTCAAATTTTGGAACATTTTTATCTAATAGGTTAGATGGAAGTTCAGATGGATTTCTATCAATCATTAAAAGATAAAAGAAAACTAATAAAATTAATAAAAAGAATATAGAAGGAAGTATTAATAATTGTTTTTTCATTACGACAAACGTTGTAACTTTTTTAAATTACTATTCATTGAGACGATTCCACCTAAAAATATAGTTAGAGCGCCAATCCAAATCCATATTACAAGAGGATTATAATAAATTCTCACAACCCAACCATCATTTAGGTTTCCTTCGCCTAAAACAATATACAAATCTCTAAGCAAGTTTGTATGTATGGATGCCTCTGTAGTGAAATTGTTCCGTATGGGATAAAATCTATTTTCAGGTTTTAATTTTGCAATAATATTTTTGTTCTTATCATATACAAAAAAATTTCCTTGCAACGCAAGATAGTTTGGTCCTTTAATTTCGTTAATTTCTTTTAAAATAATATTATATTCCTGAATATTAGTTTCATTGCCAATTTTCATTTGAGTAATTTTCTCTTCTTGCCATACGCTGGAACCTGTAATTCCTAATATTAATAGACCAATACCCAGATGTGCGATGATCATACCATTGGAGAGATTTTCTTTTTTTCGAAACAAAATGATCACGCTATTAGAAATTATCCAAAAAGCTAATAAAATTCCCACAATTCCGATAAAACTATATGTTTGATAAAATAAGAAAATAAATATGGTTATTATTGCTGTAAGCAAAATACTAGGAAATATTTTTTTAAAAATTTTTGATTTATCTTCTCTTCCCCACGATAACATTGGTCCTATACCCATAACTAGAATTGCTGGAATCATTATTGGAACAACTGTTGTATTGTAATAAGGCTCTCCAACTGAGATTTTATTATTAGTAAAAGCTTCTACTAAAAGTGGATAGATCGTTCCTAAAAATACGGAAGCACATACAACAACCATAAGAATATTGTTTACAAGGATCGAACCTTCTTTGCTGAAAAAAGAGAAATAGCTGTTATTGAAATGTTTTTTTGATTTTAATCCAAATAAAATTAGAGAATAACCTCCTAATATAGCAGTAAATGCAAGTATATATATTCCTCTAGATGGGTCCAAAGCAAACGTATGAATGCTAGTTAGTATGCCAGATCTTACAAGAAATGTTCCTACTACACTTAAAAGAAAAGCAAGTATTGATAATAATAGTACCCATGATTGAAGTGACTTTTTTTTCTCAACTGTAATAAGAGAATGTAGTAGGGCAGTACCAAGTAACCATGGCATAAAAGAAGCATTTTCAACTGGATCCCAAAACCACCATCCGCCCCATCCTAATTCGTAGTATGCCCATACAGAGCCAAGGGCTATTCCTATAGTTAAAAAAGTCCAAGCAGCTATTACAAAAGGTTTCATATAACTATACCAATGAATTTTTTCATTATTTCCTAGACTTAAAGTTGCGATGCTCATAGAGAATGCAGCTGAAAAACCGACATAACCGATGTATAGCAATGGAGGATGGATAGCTAATGCTGGATCTTGCAAGATAGGATTAAAACCTAATCCATTTGTTTGTACAACATCCATTCTTTCAAAAGGGTTAGATGTGAGAATAGTAAATAATACAAATCCAACTGTGATTAATGCCTGAGTTTCTAGAACCTTGGAAACAAATTTGGAATTTGTTTGATTATATAATTTAAATATAAAAAAATTAAATATAGTTAAAACAAGTATCCACAACAACATGGATCCTTCATGATTTCCCCAAACTCCTGAAATTTTATAGAGCAATGGTTTTGTTGTATGTGAATTTTGAAAAACATTAATTAAACTAAAGTCTGAAACTACATGACTATACATAAGAGAAAAAAAGGATACTAAAGAACAAAATAGCAAACCATTTACAGCTATTTTATTGAATTGTAATATTGAATTGTTATTTTTTATACTGGAATTTATAAATTGGAAAACGGCAAAGCACAAAGATAGCCAGAGAGCAAAATTTCCTAAATAAGGTACCATGATTATTTATTCATAATACTATCAAGTATCAGTGATTAGAATGTGTCATTAATTGTCAGCTTTAAATGAAAGATAATATTAGTTGAGAGCAACCACAGCGGCAGCAATGGAAGCCAATCTTGCTTCTGTTTCATCCGATCTACTTGTGATTACGACAGGAGTTTTTCCTCCTAAAACTACACCAGCTGCACAAGCGCTCATAAAATATATCATCATTTTAACTAGTGCGTTGCCAGACTCAACATTAGGAACGAGTAATATATCTGTGCTTCCTGCCACTTCATTTTTAATTTTTTTTATAGCAGCAGATTTTTTTGAAACCGAATTATCAAAGGCTAGAGGTCCAAATACATCTGCATTGATGTTTTCTTCTTTAGCTCTTTTGGTAATTAAATCAGCTTCTATAGAACTTGGCACACTTTCTAATATTTCTTCAGTCGCTGACAGCACAGAAA
>Ga0208568_1000312_pt1 | contig 19231 bp, 15 predicted proteins | sample DeeseametaMP2969_FD_184165 | JGI IMG/M metagenome (GOLD analysis project Ga0208568, IMG submission 184165) | Marine microbial communities from the Deep Atlantic Ocean - MP2969 (SPAdes) | ecosystem: Environmental > Aquatic > Marine > Oceanic | place: South of Funchal, North Atlantic Ocean... | reverse complement strand
AAAGTAGATATAGTACGGGCTATCCAGCTGGGAACTGACTTACAGTTTGGTGAAGCTGAAAAAGTGGTCAACGATATGTTGGAAATGATCAAAGAAAAATTAGAGAAAGGTGAGGATGTACTCATCACAGGTTTAGGAAAGTTTGAGTTGCGTAACAAAAAATCTCGACCTGGACGTGATCCAAAATCAAAAAGGGATTATGAAATTTCTGCACGAAAGGTTGTGACATTTCATCCCTCTAAAATCTGGCGTGACGAATTGAACAATAACAATTAATTCATTGCCCTTCATGCAATTTCAGGCAATCTGCTTTGATTTAGACGGCACATTGCTAGATAGCTTAGCCGACTTAGCACACTGTACAAATACAATACTTTCAAAAAGAGGATTCCCAGAACACCCCGTAGATGCATTTCGCTATTTTGTAGGAGATGGAGCGAAAATGCTTATTACCCGTGCCCTTCCTGAAGAAGTCCGTAAAGAACCTCTCATAGAAAAATGCAGACAGGATTTTGAGACAGCATACCGTGAGTGCTGGGATGAACATACTCAGCCTTATGATGACATTCCTGTATTGTTGGATGAATTGGAATCCCGCAAACTCAAGCTGACAGTTTTGTCTAACAAACCTCACGAATTTACATTGCTTGCAGTCAAGCATCTTTTGCCAAATTGGGAATTTGAATTGGTTTTAGGCCAACGGGAAGGCATTCCACGCAAGCCCGATCCTGCTGGAATGATTGATATTTGCGAGCAGTTGAAAATTCCAGCGAAGTCTTTTCTTTATTTGGGAGACACCGCAACCGATATGAAAACAGCCACGAGTGCCGGATGTTTTCCGGTGGGCGTGCTTTGGGGATTTCGACCGGAAAAAGAACTGAGAGAAAACGGTGCTCAAGCAATCATAAACGCACCTTTGGAATTACTTGATTTACTTGACTAAAACCTGTTACTTCAAAACTTCCTTAATCGTTTCCGCCACAAACTGCGTCACCATTTTCTTCCGGAAGCCCAAAGTCATATCCGTATTGTCCATCGGTTTTGCCAGTTTTGCCGCTACTTGAGCCGTATTTTCAATCCGTGTCAGGCTCCCTTCCGCAGTGAGTGAGCCACCCACCAAAAGTTTTTCCGCCTCAAACGCCCGCAGTGGACACGAAGCCACCCCACCCAAAACAATCCGCGCTTCCATACAATTTCCGGATGTGTCCAAACGCAATGCTACTGCCACGCCAAGCACCGGAAAATCAATTGCACCCCGCCGACTTAATTTGCGGTAATTCATTTTCCATCCTTCATGTAACGGTAGGTGAATGGATACCAGCAATTCATCCGGAGTTTTGTTGAGAAAATCCATTCCGTCATTTTTGTAAAATCCTCCTGCCGGAACAATGCGTTTACCGTCAGGATTCATCAAATGAAATTCCGCATCCAAGGCGACCATCACTGGAGCGCAATCAGAGGACGAAACCGCCAAACATTTTGGACTGCTGCGAGCCACCCAGCAAATAGCATCGTTTTGCATCGGACTTTCCGGTTTTTTCAAACAAAATCCAAGTGCTTTGCGCCATGGAAATGTTTGGTTGTAATAATTACATCGTGTATCCAAACACAAATTTCCGCCAATGGTTCCCATATTCCGCAACTGTGGCGCAGAAACCAAAGATGCTGCTTTTGCTAATGCCGGAAAATTATTGAGGATTTCCGGATGTTCCGCAACTTCACTCAAAGAAACTCCGGAACCAATCATTAATCCATTTCCGGAGTCATCCAAACTAATGCTGCGAAGTTCTGCTAATTTCCGCAAACCAATCAGTATTTTCGGTGTGAATTGCCGCCGTTTCATATTCGGAAACAAATCTGTTCCTCCGGAAACAAACATCGCCGAGTCACCGCACTCTGCTTTCAGTGCAACAGCCTCAGCAATGCTGTTTGGAGCTTGATATTCAAATGGTGGTAAGCGCAACATAATTAATTACGACACGAATTAAGACACGAATTATTCTCTGTCAAAGTGACAGAGAAGCATACAGAACCGTCAACTGTCAACCGATTTCACTTTGATGGCTTCCGGAAATGTGATTTTTGGAAATTTCTTTGGGCCGACTCTTCCAATAACCCCGGACCCTCCGGGCTTTCCGGATTTTAGCTCTTTTAAACCTTGATAAATTTTTTCCGGAGTAATCGGCACTTCATCGACACGCACACCGACCGCATTGTAAATCGCATTGGCGATGGCGGGCATGATCGGCAGTAATGGCCCTTGGCCGGCTTCTTTGGCACCGTACGGCCCTTCCGGATCATGCGTTTCTACTAAAAATGTTTCGATTTCCGGCATATCGAGTGCGGTCAAACTTTTGTAATCCAACATCGACGGAGTTTTGTGCAAACCTCCGGGGTTGTCTTTTCCGGTGCGATAAATTTGTTCTTCCATCATGGCCTCACTCAAACCCATGTACGCACTGCCTTCGACTTGTCCGATGACCAATTTTTCGTTGATCGCTTGTCCGATATCGTGTGCCATCCAGAGTTTGTCCACACGATAAATTCCACTTTCCGGATCACAAGTGACTTCGGCAACACAAGCGGAATAGCTGTAATTCGGGGACGGCCCCACACCTGCGCCTTTGTATTTTCCCCCGTGACTAGGTGGTGTATAACTGCCGACGGAACCCAGCATACCGTATTTTGTTTCTGCCCATTGAACGGCATCCACAAAGGAAACAGGTTCTCCTGAACCATTTTTTGATAAAACAGAACTATTCCGGAGCATTAATTTTTCTGCTGGAATTTTCAAAACTTCGGATGCGGCAGACAATATTTTTTCACGTAAAGGGCGAGCCGCGTCAATGGCCGCATTTCCGGTCATCAGTGTTACACGACTGGAATAACTTCCCAAATCGACCGGAGTTAAATCTGTATCCGCTGTGACCACAATAATATTCCCAATGTCGATTCCCAGTTCCTCGGCCACAATTCCGGCCAGCACAGAATTTGATCCTTGACCGATGTCCGTACTTCCGCAAAAAACAGTTACTCCGCCACCGCGGTCGATTTTGATTTGCACTCCGGAATGCGGCATTTTGTTCCAGTAAACAGGCAGGCCGGCACCGCTCAAATAAGAACCGCATCCCAGCCCAAAACCTTTGCCCAGAGACGATCCCGTTCGCTGCTGCTGGAATCTGGAAGCCTCCGTGACTTTGCGGATGCACTCACCCAAACCGTTGGTGGTCACTGTGAGGTGGTTCACGGTTTTGCTGTTGTCCGGTATCAAATGTCGCAAGCGTAATTCTGCCGGATCCAGTTCCAAATCCTCAGCAAATTTGTCAAGCAAAACTTCCAGCGCAAAACGGGGCTGCGGCGTGCCGTGTCCTCGTTTGGGACCGCATGGAGCTTTATTGGTGAAAACCCGCATCGCTTCAAATTTGTAATTTGCAATCGGATACGTCACTGTCTGCAAAGCACCGGTGTAATAGGTACTGGCAACACCGTAACTTCCGTATGCTCCGCCATCCAGAAAATTACGAAAATGCAAAGCTGTGATTGAACCGTCTGACTTCATTCCGGCTTTGACCCACATCAATACCGGATGACGTCCACGATGTGTGTAAAAAACTTCTTCGCGGGTCAAAGTCAATTTTACCGGACGACCTGTCATCATGGCCAGTTTGCACACAACCATTTCATGTTGAAACGGATCCGTTTTTCCGCCAAATCCTCCACCAACCGGAGTCGCAATTACACGAATTTGACTGGCCGGCATTTCCAAAACTTTGGCCAAAGCACGGTGAACATAGTGCGGAGTTTGCGTGGAAGACCAAAGCGTGATCCGTCCATCGGCTCCGTGTTGAGCGACGGCAGAGTGTTGTTCAATCGGCAAATGCGTGTTGCCTTCGTAATAATAAAGTTCTTCGCGAATATGGTCTGCTTCTGCAAATCCGGTTTCGATGTCGCCAAATTCGAGAGCCACTTGTTTGTGAATATTTCCGGAATCGGCATATTCGTGAATTTGCGTTTTTGAAATTTCAGTTTCTTCCAAGGATTTTAAACCGTCTTCAATGGTCAAAACAGACGGCAAAAGCTCATATTCGACGACTATATCTTCGAGTGCAGACTCTGCTGTTTCTTCTTCAATGGCCGCCACTGCCGCCACCGGATCGCCAATCATGCGCACTTTGTCCACACACAACGATTCCTCGTCCTGACTCACCGGCAAAATCCCAAAAGGAATCGGCAAATCTTTGCCCGTCATGGCCGCCACGACTCCGGGTCGTTTCAAAGCCTGTGTCAAATCAATGCTTTTGATCCGAGCGTGCGGGTGAGGACTGCGCAACATTTTGGCAAAGAGCATTCGCGGTAAAAACATGTCATCAGCATAAACGGTCTCACCTTTGGCTTTGGCCAAACCGTCTACTTGAGCCCAAGATTTACCAATCCATGTAAGGCTCGCTTGGAAATCTTTGTTTTCACTCATAAACTATTTGATGCTTGAAAAAATGAAAAAACAGTGTTTTATCTGGCCAGCAATTGTAAAAGTTGAGGATCCATATTTGCACCAAATCCCCATCCTTCTTTTTTGATTTCTGCTTTTTGCAAAATATCATCTTGAAAAACCAAATCCAGCCGATATGCCTTTTCCAGCCGAATCTCTGTGATCAATAAATTGACATAATCTTCCTGAAAATCGAGGAAGATCATTGCCGAACGATTCTCTTGTTCTCGGTAGCCGAAAGGTTCTCCAATCTGTTCCAAAACTTCTTGTGCCCTCGTTGTTCCTACTTTGAGAAAATTTGGCAGTTTTTCATCGGATAATTCCGCTTTTCCAATTCGAGTTTTGGCACATCCAACGAGCAACATGAAAAGTAAGATGCCGGTGATCGGCAATAAAATGTAAAATTTCGTCATACGATTACCTTGCGCTTCTTCTTGTACCGGGATTGTTGGAAGTTGCCGGAGCAAAAAATCCCCATCCACTGCCAGTTTTTTCAAGTTTCACTTCAGAAACGATTTGATCTGTAAGACGAATCACCAATTCATTTCCTTCATAAGTTCCATAGAGAAAAAAGTATTCTCCCCGTTCATGATTGTAAATGAGCGTTTCTTTGCCGACCACGAAGCGATGAACCAGAGGTTCTCCCAAAGTGGTCATGATTTCTTCTCTCGTTGTCTTTCCAACTTGGATGAAAGACGGAATTCCTTCATCTGCCTGAAATTTTCCGAAAGTGCTAACCGAACAGGAAGACACTAAAAGTGTGATCCCAATACCTGTTATGATTCTGAAAAAACGCATTTTATCTTCATAGTTACTATACTTCGAACATTTAGGATTTTTGCCGCATCACTGCTAATTCTCCAGCAGCTTGTTCTACGGCTTCTATGATTTTTGAGTACCCGGTACAGCGACACAAAGTTCCGGACAGGGCTTCTCGAATAGTATTTGAATCCGGATTTGAATTTATTTCAAGCAGGGCTTTGGCGGTCATCAACATTGCCGGAGAACAGTAACCGCATTGCGATGCGCCTTGTTCTGCAAAAGCGGTTTGCAGTGGATGCGGAACCCCATTTTTTGCTAAACCTTCAATGGTTTGGATCTCCTGTCCCTGCACCTCAACAGGCAAAATAAGACAGGCCAAAACCGGTTCTCCGTCAATCAACACCGAACAGGCTCCGCACTCACCTAACTCACAACCGTGTTTGGTTCCGGTGAGGTACAAATCTTCACGCAAAACTTCCAGCAAAGTTTTGTGAGTCGAAGTCCAAACCTCGTGAGTTTCGCCGTTGATTTTGAGAGTTAAGAGTTGTTTCATATTAATTTTCTTTTTGTTATCAGCCACAGATTTGTGCAGATAGTCACGGATATTTTTCTATCCGTTTTTATCCGTGTTGTCTGTGGCTAACTTATTTTTCCACATGAAAGCGTTTGGCCTTCATTTCAAAACGGGGCAGAGTTCCGGAAGGCACAACTTTTATTTCCGGGCGTAAACTCAATTCGTTCTGTATTGCTTGGTCCACAGTATGTCGAGAAGTTTCTTCGTCAGCGTTTTTGCTTATTTCCAAATCAATCGTCAAATGTGCCATTTCCCGTTCAGTTGAAACCGTGATCCGGAATTCTTCAACTGCCTCACATTGACGAACTAAATTTTCCACTGCGCTGGGAAAAACATTGATTCCACGCACAACCACCATGTCATCTGACCGTCCCAGAACCCCGCCTTCGAAACGAACAAAAGTGCGCCCGCATTCGCAAGACTCCGGATTAAGCCGTACAAGATCTCCGGAACGGTAACGGATTACCGGATAACCGATGCGCCCCAAATTGGTTATAACCAGTTCGCCTTGTTCTCCTGCCGGAACCGGTTCCAGAGTTTCCGGATTCAAAACCTCAACTATGAATTCACTTTCGATGGCATGTGTTCCGTTTGGTTGAATTTCGCATTCAAAACTGTGTGCCCCTACTTCTGAAGCCCCCGCGTGATCGTAACATTTTGTGTTCCAAACAGATTCAATACGGGCTTTAGTTGCCGGAATATTGGCTCCAGGTTCTCCGGCATGAATCAGAGTTTTCAATGGAATTTCACACAAATCAAATCCGGAATCCCGAGCCACTTCCGCCAAACGCAAAGCATAAGTTGGAGTACAGCACATGGCCGTCGCACCAAGTTCTTTCATCAAATGCAACCGTTGCAATGAATCCCGCCCTCCGCCAGGAATCATCAAGGCTTTAATTCCTTTTGCACCCTCGACTGCTGCCCAAAAACCAATGAATGGTCCAAAAGAAAATGGTACAAACAAACGATCATTTTCCGTCAAACCTGCTCCAGCCAAAACATAACCCCAGCAACGCCCCCACCATTCCCAACTTTCCGGCGTGTCTAAAACTCGCAGTGGAGTTGCGGTGGTTCCGGATGTCTGGTGAAAACGAGAGTAAGCGGATTCCGGGAAAGTCGCATTGGTTCCAAAAGGCAAAGCATCCTCCTGGGCTTGTACTAACTCCGCTTTGGTAGTCAGCGGTAAACTCGCCAAATCACTTAAAGTTTGTATCGCTTCCGGATGAATTCCCGCGGCTTCCAGCTTTCCCGTATAAAATCGGTTGCTCCCATAAATTTTTCCCAGCATGGAATACAACTTTTCGATTTGTAGTAATTCCAATGCTTCGCGGGGCATGGTTTCTACTGACTGCTCGAAAAATCGCATTAAGTGTTTCTTATCTGTTTGTTGCTCTACGGAAGTGGAAACAATTACAAAAAAAATTACCGTCCGCCGACAAGAATTGAGTCAATTTTCAAAGTGGGCTGACCAACAGTTGTCGGAACCCAGCCGCTGGCCGCTCCGCACATTCCTGCCGCCAAATCCAGATCATCGGCAATCATCGAAATTTGCGACAGGACATCGAACCCCTTGCCGATCAGCGTTGCTCCGCGCACTGGTTCAGCGATTTTGCCATTGCGGATAGCATAACCTTCCTGCACTGCAAAATTGAATTCACCAGTCCCCGGATTGACAGATCCGCCACCCATTTTTTTTGCATACAGGCCAAATTTAATGGAACGCAGCATTTCTTCAATCTCGTGCGGTCCGGGAGCAATAAAGGTGTTGCGCATACGGGAAACCGGAGCAAATTTGTACGATTCGCGTCGTGCAGAACCGGTACGGGAAATACCGACTTGACCTGCACCGATACGGTCACTGAGGTAATTATTGAGTATTCCGTTTTCGATTAGTACGGTTTTTTGCGTCGGCGTACCTTCGTCGTCCACATTACACGAACCCCATTTGTTTGCAATAGTTCCATCGTCTATTGCAGTAAGAATCGACTGGCCGACACGCTTTCCTATTTTTTCGCAAAAAGGAGATGCGTTTTTTCGGATCGCTTCTGTTTCCAATGGGTGACCGCAAGCCTCGTGGAAAATAACACCGCCGAATCCATTACCCAAAATCACAGGCATTTTTCCTCCATCGATGTATCCTGCAGCGGCCATACGCAACGCAGATTGTGCCGCATTTTCTGCAAGTTCCTCCAAATTCAAATCCTGAAAAAATTCATAACCACCCAAAACTCCTGGACTTTCAGCTGCAGTTTGGGGTCCATCGCCTTTTTCTGCAACTGCAGAAAGACGCATCCTGGAATAATTTCGTGAGTCCTCGGCCCATAAACCCTCGCTGTTGGCTATAAGTACCGAGCGTTTTTTTTCAGACATGTTGACCGTGACCTGTTGAATATCGTCACCGTGATTACGGGTTTTGTTATCCAGTTCCCTTAGCAGTTCAACGCGCTCAGACTTGCTCACAGTTTCTGGATTTACGGCTATATGATGAATGTCTTCGATGGACTGAGGCTGAAGGGATTGCATATCTCCGGACTGCCCTTCTTTCTGGGATTGCCCTAAATTGCCGGTGAGTTTCAGCAAATTGGCTTCGTCAGGATCACTGCTGTAACCGTAATAGGCTTCGTTGCCGTAAAGAAGACGCACCCCTATTCCAAATGAGTTTGAGGAATTGATTTCTTCAATTTTCTGATCAAGCAGATTGATAGAAGAAGCAACAGAGTCCTCTACAAAAACTTCAGTAAAGTCTGCCCCCTGTTGAAGTCCATACTCCAAAATTTTTGCAACCGTGTTTTCGTTGAGCATAGTTTTTCCCGGGAAAGGTTGTTTCGAGTAACTTTAAATAATATAACAGTTTTGATCAATCATTATAAAGCATAATTAACAGTGGTGCAATCCGGTAACGTTAATCAAACTACGTTGTATTCCGGAATCAAGCGCTTCTCAGCAAATCGGTTGTAATCCAACTTGCTGATGTCAACGGTGGTGGCTTCACCGTCTATGAGAATTTCGGCCATCAATTTCCCACAAATTGGGCCCTGCATGAATCCGTGTCCTGAAAATCCGCTAAGCAAGTAAAATCCTTCCACCGGTGTAGGGCCGATGATGGGGTGTGCATCCGGAGTCATTTCGTACAGTCCAGCTTGTCGTGCCTGGATTCCGGAGTTTCCCAGCAAGGGCATTCGCTGTATTGCAGATTCGATGTGTTTCAATTCCCACTCGGAATCAATTCTTTGATCATCTCCAATTTTTTCGTTGGGATTCGACATGCCCGTAAGCAGTCCGGAACCTTCCCGGTGAAAATAGAGACTTTGCGCAAAATCAATGACAAACGGGAAGTCTTCCGGAAGTTCCTGAATTGCTTCAGTGACAAACCACTGACGCCGCAGAGGAAATACTGAAATTTCGAGACTAATCTCTTTTCCAAGGCTTGCACTCCATGGTCCACAGGCATTGACTACAGTTTTAGTTTCAATGGTTCCAAGAGATGTTTGAACTTTCCGAATTTGATTATTTTTTACATCAATACCGATTGCAGAACAATCAGTAATGCAGACTGCTCCATGCCGACGCGCAGCATTGATGTAACCCATCACGATACTGTTGGGGTCTGCCAGTCCGTCTTTCGCGTTAAAGCTTCCAGCAAGTGCATCCGGGAAGTCGCAGGGAGCGGCAATACTGCGTACTTCATCTCCGGTAAGCCATTCGGTTTGAACGCCGAGGGAACGTTGAAGTTCAACCGTTTTCCGGAACACCTCTACATCTTTTTCCCGAGTCAGTGCAAACAAATATCCACATTTTTGCACCAACACCGATTGTCCGGTTTCTTCCTCAAAAGCATCAATCATGGGAAGACTTTTTTGGGAAAGCCGGATGTTGACTTCAGTATTGAACTGATAACGAATTCCTCCGGCACAACGTCCGGTTGCGCCGGTACCGAAAAACTTTTCGCGTTCCAGAAGCAAAACGTCTTTGTAGCCGCGGCTTGCCAAATGGTAAACAGTGCTTGCACCCATGACTCCACCTCCGAGAATTACTACCGAGGCAGTTTTTGGCAGTCTGGACATTTTTTATATAGAGACAATTGTTCCGAGATTTTCACGCTCTGCGTTTTTCAAAGCAATCCCGGCAGAGACGGCATCCTGTACGGCTACTCCACAGGATTTAAAAAATGTCAGTTGTTCAGGTGAGGTTCGTCCGGATTTTGTTCCATTGATGAGTTCTCCTATTTCTGCAACAATTTTGTCTGCTGTGATCAAACCTTGTTTAAGCGGAGTGACTATATCTCCAGTTTCGATCAGTGCAGATTCACGGGAATCAACGAAGACAAGAGCATTTTGAATAGTATCTGAATCGATTTCCTGCATTGATGGCTGAAAAGAACCAACTGCATTTAAATGAGCCCCCTGTTTGAGGTTCTTAAAGGAAATAACAGGAGTAGAGGAAGTGGTGGCAGTACAGACAATGTCTGCATTTTTTACGGCTTCTGCAGAAGAAGTAACTGCTTGAACATCCTTTGGAATTGGACCAACTCCGGACATTTCTTCCACAAAATTTTGTGCATGTTCAGGGTTTGGACTATAAACCCACGCTTGCCGAATACTGCGAACAGTACAAACAGCATCCAGTTGTGAACAGGCCTGTTTTCCGCTGCCGATTATTGCGACAGAAACCGCATCCGAAGACGCAAGCAATTCTGTAGCGGCTCCGACTCCAGCTCCGGTACGAACTGCAGTCAAAACCTCTCCATCCATCAGGGCTTTGATTTGACCGTTTTCGGTGTCCAACACAAGCACGGCAGCATGAATCAGGGGAAATCCACGGGCTGGATTTTTGCCAAAAACAGTTACCAGTTTTACAGCCATTTCACTGTCGTCCGGAAGCGCGGCAGGCATTGTCAGGAGCACTCCCTCCTGCTCAGGAACATGGACACGGCTGCGGAGAGGCATCTCAACCCGTCCGGACGAAAGCCGGCTATACGCACGCTTCATGCCCTCGATTGCTTCTGTCATCGGAAGGGCCTTTTGAACATCATCACTACTGAGAACCCGAATTTCCATTTTGTTGGGCCATTGATAATAAGAGTGAAACTGAAGATGACACTATTCCTGCGTTGGATCTAGACAAGAGAACCAAGTTCTCAACAGACTCATTCAAATGGATTACAGATCGGTGTAACTGAGGTATGCCTTCAAAAAGACAACTGCCTTTGCGGATATTTTCGGACCCCTGCGAAAAAAGAACTGCTGTGCCATCGAATATTCTGCAACATCAGTAGGCCTTTTTTCATTCATTTCACCGTTGACATCTCTGCTTGCAGTAGTTAGAACTTTTTGCAGAAGCACCGGTGTACTAAAATTAATTTCCTCCAGTTCAGGAGTCAACCTGGAAGCCAACATCGTCATTGGAATATCATAAAGTGTTTCTGCATAGAAAAAACTCAAAAACCTCGCCACAGCCTCAATTTCTTCGTTGCTGCGCGTCAAGAGCCAACTGGTAAGTTCCCTGCGGAAGTTAAGCAAATCTTTCTTTTTGATTCCAGCAGGATTTACACCAAGTTTTCCTGAGCTCAAATAAGATTTTGTTTTTTCCCTCATGAAACTTAAAAACCCTCCAGCTTTGCGGAAAAGCTTATTGTTCAAAAAACGTTTTTCGAAATCCCGCAAAATAAAACGTCCCAAGGAAAGTTGATTCAGAATTTGTTTGGAACCAGTGGCTTCTTTCAGATCAGCAGAAACACGTTCAAAGAGTAATACAAGTTCTTTTTGTTCGTTTTCAATATCCAGTAAACGTTGAATTTCCTCCTCTGAAATTTGAGGATTTTCAGGAGAAATCACTGTTTGTTCTGGAACAGTAATTTCGATCTGGGCCGACTGTGAGATTGGTAGAGTTTGTGGAACAGAAAAATAAAGTAGATACAGCAAAATGCAGGTGGAAAGAAAAAATACCACAGTGAGTAGAGGAAATAATTTTTGCAGCTTCATTCTTTCTTACCAGGTTGGAAAATAGTTTGAGTAAAGTCCGGCTCTAAGTTTTAGAATTAGCTTTCAAACCTGCTTGAATACGTAACGGCAGGGCATGAAGTTTGATAAAACCAATGGCATCCTGTGGATCATAAGTACCCTGGTCCGCTTCCATTGTTGCCATATCCTCATCATAGAGGCTGTTTGGTGATTTACGGCCAGTCACCATGCAGTTGCCTTTGTAAAGTTCCAGACGGACTGTACCATTAACCGGTTCCTGAGTTTTTTTCACCATTTCCAGCAAAATTTCCATTTCAGGTGAAAACCAAAAGCCATCGTAGGTCAGTTGCGCAAAGCGCGGCATTAGTGAATCCTTGAGATTAATTACACCACGGTTCAAGGTAATTGACTCCATTGCCCGATGTGCAATGTGTAAAATAGTACCACCTGGTGTTTCATACACACCCCTGTTTTTCATGCCGACAAAACGGGACTCTACCATATCAATCCGGCCAATTCCATGTCTCCCGCCCAATTCATTTAAATATGTCAACAATTTAGCCGGAGAAAATTTTTCCCCATCAACCGCGACCGGATTTCCTTTTAGAAATTCAATCAGAATCTCCTGAGACTCAACTGGAGCATCTTTCGGCGACTGTGACAATTCGAACATTTCCGGTAGTGGAGCTTGCCAGGGGTCCTCCAACATACCAGATTCAAAACTGATGTGCATAAGATTTTCATCTGAACTCCAGGGTTGTTCTTTGGAAGCCTTGACCGGAATACTGTATTTTTCCGCATAGGCTAATAATTCTGTACGACCGGGATATTTTTTATAAAACTCAGGAATTTTCCATGGTGCTACTACACGAATATTAGGATTGAGCGCATAATAGCTTAACTCAAAACGGACCTGATCATTACCTTTTCCGGTTGCGCCATGTGCTACAGCAACAGCACCTTCCCGCCCTGCAACTTCTATCTGTTTTTTGGAAATCAAAGGCCGTGCTAATGAAGTCCCCAGCAAATAAGTTCCTTCATAAAGCGCATTCCAATGAATGGAAGGGAAAACGTAATCCTGTACAAATTCTTCTTCAACATTTTCGATCAGAACTTTTGCTGCACCAGCTTTTTTACCTTTTTCGAGGATGGCATCCAAATCTTCAACTTTCTGCCCTAAATCAAGACATAGTGCAATTACTTCATATCCTTGTTGAGCAAGCCAATGGACAAGAACGGAAGTATCCAGACCACCGGAATAAGCCAATACGAGTTTTTCCTGGTTCATTTTTAGTTTAATTGTGTTTCAGAAATTTTATTAATCAGAGCCTCTTCAGGCTCTTCGTTAAAATTGGGATATTTCTCTGGATCTGCCGCCTGAGTACGAGTTACTTTTAGAGCAACCGGTCCTTTTTTTCCTGTTCCGACTTCAAACTCAACACGATCCCCTTGGTTGAGGAAACGAAAACCGGCCTGCCGAATTTCAGACTGATGGACAAAAAGGTCGTCTCCAGTGTCCTGTTCTATGAAGCCAAAACCTTTATTTGAATTAAACCATTTAACTGTCCCATCTCGGCGAGTACCTTCTTCATAGGTGATTGGCTTTTTGAAATGTAGAACTATCGCCAGTAATAGGCATGAGATAGAAAGAATTGCTAAAAAAAGAAAGTTTTTTTCATTTAATATTTCGTTTGTTTCCTGATTCCATAAGTAATACAGCAGTCCCAGCATCACAGCAGTTTGAACTGCAACAATTGCAGGCAAAGATTTGTTGTTCATTTTGTTTTAATATTTTCATTTGTTTTTTTTAAATATCCACTGCAGGTAATTTTTTAATTTAGTTTCCTGCAGTGGTAATTATGTTCAGCATATTTGTTCAGCCAGCCAACGCTCTGCATCAATGGCCGCCATACATCCGGTTCCTGCAGCAGTAACGGCTTGCCGATAAACATGATCCTGAACATCTCCTGAAGCAAAAACGCCTTCGACAGACGTATATGTCGTGCCAGGCGTGACTTTCAGATAACCGTTTTTGTCCATAATCAACTGATCTTTGAATAAATTTGTATTTGGAGTGTGTCCAATCGCAATGAACAATCCTGTGATAGGATGTTCTTTAACTTTATCCGTTTTAACGTTCCTCACTTTCAGGGACGTCATTCCCTCCTTGGAGTTACCCACTACTTTTTCAACAACAGTATCCCATAATATTGAGATTTTCTTGTGATCAAAAGCACGTTTCTGCATAATTTTGCTGCCTCGGAATTCATCGCGTCGATGAATCATTGTCACACTTTTACAGATATTTGCCAAATACAGAGCTTCTTCCAGCGCAGTATCACCTCCGCCTACAACGGCCACATCCTGGTCACGAAAGAAAAACCCGTCGCAGGTTGCACAGGCAGAAACCCCCCTGCCGCTGTATTCTTTTTCTGAATCCATTCCAAGCCATCTCGCGGAGGCTCCAGACGAAATAATCAGTGAATCGCAGGTCAACGTATCTTTGTTTTCCAACGTAAGTTTAAATGGTCGCTGTGACAAATCAACTTCTACCACATCACCGGAAAAAAATTCTGTGTCAAAACGAGCGGCCTGGGCTTTCAGGAGATCCATCATTTCCGGACCTTGAATTCCTTCTGGAAAACCAGGATAATTTTCAACGTCTGTAGTGATCATCAATTGTCCTCCTGCCTCTCGTCCAGAGACGACAACAGGATTTAAGTTGGCTCTTGCCGCATAAATTGCCGCAGTCAATCCCGCAGGACCGGAGCCTAAAATTATTAGTTTGTGGTGGGTTTTTTCCATTTTAGTTTTGGTTGTTAATATCATGTTATTTTACCATTTGAACATCCGGCAGTTTCAAGTCAATTCCAAATAAGCAAATAACCCCGATCAACGCCTCAACCTTTTTTCCAGTTCTTGTAGAGAAAATTCCACCATAATGGGGGCTTCCTTGATGGATGCCATCGGACTGTCCAATTCTTCCCACTGTGCCAGCAAACAATCCATTTCAGACTGCCCAAGTTCCTGCTCATATGGCATAGATGCATGCTCTGAAACCACTTGACAGACGTCCCGTAATATTTCTTCGTTTTGACCTCTCTTGCCAAACAATGCCAGTCGATCAAGGATTTCCCTGACCACTTTTTCCACTTGATCTTCACTCAAGCATTCCGGAATCGAATCTACTGCAAAAGTACTCCCTCCAAATGGACTGACTGCAAAACCGGAAAGGGCTAATGGTACTAAAGATTGTTCCAGCAACACTGATTCCTGGGGAGACAGTTCCAATAAAAGTGAAACTTTAAAAGTCTGAATCTTCACCTCTTTTTTTTGCAGTGACTCCACATAAGTATCATAAATCAAACGTTCGTGGAGCGCTCGCTGTTCAATCAGCACCAACCCCGCATCATTTTCCGCAATAATGTATGTCTTCCGGAACTGACCAAGCACCCTTATTTTTTTTGGAACCAACGGCAGAGGTGAAATTAGACAGAGATTGCCTATCTCGTTTTCCGGAAGATTCCCCGGAACGGAGTCCGGAACTGTTGATGTTTTTGTTGAAGCGAAATACTGAGTTTTTATTGGTTCCTGGCGAATTTCAGCAATCCGGATTTCTTGTGGGAATGCAGTGAGTTTATGTGATTTTTCCGGCCTCAACGAGCCTCGCGGCGGGAGATCTCTTGCTTCTTTTGTACGGGTTTTGTTTACAGGAAATAACATTTCTGCAGACTCATTTCCCAAAGGCAACGGATCATCCAGCGGCAGATCTATTTGTCCTGAAACACCTGTGTGTGACATTTGCGAATGTGAATGTTCACGGCCAAAAAACCGGCGACTGGCTCCTTCTTTCAGGGCACGGGAAATTTGATCTGTTAAAATTGTATGGACAAGCTGGTTGTTCCGGAAACGTATTTCTGTCTTTGCCGGATGCACATTCACATCAATTTCAGTCGGGTCTATTCTCAAATTTAGGAAAAAAACCGGATGCTGTCCTTTGCCTAAAAAAGTTCCATAACCATCATAAATCCCGTGATTGATTGACGGAGATTTGACATTCCGCTCATTCACAAAAATATATTGCCAGCGCCTGCTCGTCCGTGGTTTTGAAGGAAATGAAATGAAACCGGAAAACTGTAGATATGTTTCCTCATGTTTAACCGGCATCAAAATTTCCTTAAACTCTTCACCATAAAGCTGCTGGATACGAGTTTCCAGAGCTTGTCCTCCGGAAAGATTTAGCAGAAGTTGCCGATTATGTGTTAGACGGAAATGAATGTGCGGATAAGCCAGGGACTTTTGTACCAGATGCTGCTGAATGTGCTGAAGTTCTGTGGCAGTGGTTTTGAGAAATTTCAAGCGGGCAGGTGTATTGTAAAAAAGACGTTCGACAGTGACTTTCGTACCTTTCGGGAAACCGATTTTTCCGACTTGTTCCAGGTAGCCGCCTTTAATAAATATTCTGGTTGCACCTTGAGTTTCATCATTACATGTCAGAATCTCAAAATGTGAAATTGCTGCAATTGAAGCCAGTGCCTCCCCCCGAAACCCCAAAGTCCGGATACGAAATAAATCCTCTTCATCAATAATTTTACTCGTTGCATGCCTTTCCACAGAAAGTTGAGCATCAGATTCGTTCATTCCGCAACCGTTGTCGAGAATAGAAATCAAATCCTTTCCTCCATTTTTGATACTCACTTGAATTTCTGTAGCTCCGGCATCAATTGCATTCTCAAGCAACTCTTTGACCACTGAAGCGGGACGTTCAACAACCTCACCCGCAGCAATTTTATTGATCAATGATTCCGGCAAAATTATGACATTATTTTTAGTGGAAGAAGATTTTTTCATTTTTTTGCTGGCAATTTATAAAATATTATTGTACTTATTACTATCCATTGTTTTGGTGAAAAAAAATTTCGTGATTGTACTTTGAGACATCGTAGCTTAAAGACAACATTGACACAAGATGGACTCACAAAATTTTCTCGAGTTCACTTTTTATTTTTCATCAAGTTTCGTACTCATCAATTGCTGATGGGGAAGTTTGCACGTGATTCGTAATTCGAACCAGAGCGTGTGTAATTTTATTAATCTAAAACAATAAAGGTACGATTATGCGACTAAAATATGTATTTTACGGACTAATTTCGAGTCTGATTGCTTTTACACCAATGACTGCAATGGCAGACGAAACAGAAACACTACGGATCATCCTCACAGGTGATCACTACGTCCTCCCTGCTAAAAAAGGGCGTGGCGGATTTGCCAAACTGGCCACTGTGGTCAAACAGGAAAAGGCTGGAGCCGAACACTCGATCTTCGTCCATTCGGGTGATGCTTATTCTCCATCCCTGATGTCCGCTATTCTCAAGGGTGCTCAAATCGTTGATATGCTGAATGCCGTAGGTCTGGACTACATGGTACTTGGAAATCATGAGTGGGATTTTGGAACGGACATTTTGCGCGAACGAATTTGGGATTCAAATTTTCCGATTTTAGCAAGCAATGCTGTTGATGCGGACGGCTTACCCATCGATGGTACCGTGCGCACCGCGATGGTCAATGTTGGTTCTTTCCGTGTCGGGATTATGGGACTTGTCACTACAAACACAAAAGATATTTCCAGTCCCGGAACCGATGAGTTTCTCCCTGTAGTTGCCACAGCAAAAGCTCTGGCCAAAGAACTGAAAGGACAGGGTGCAAACCTGATTGTGGCACTGGCTCATATAGATGTGTTGGAAGATCAGGAATTGATTGACAGCGGCATTGTCGATGTGTTGCTTTCCGGACACGATCACTATTTAATAACCTGGGATGACGGGAAGCACGTCTGGATGGAAGCCGGTGAAGATTCTGAAAAAGTTGCCGTGATGGATGTAAAAATGACGTCCTACGAAAATCGCGGCAAAAAACGTTTCAAGTGGGAAGCTGACATGCGAATGGTGGACACCCTAAATGTCTCCGAAGATGCCGCGGTTGCCGCAAAAGTCAAAGGCTACAAAGATCGTCTGAGCAAGGAACTCGACATTGAAATCGGTACAACAACAACCGAACTCGACAGCCGAAAAAAGACGGTGCGATATGGAGAGGCCACAATCGGCAACCTGATCGCAGATGCCATGCGTGAGGGAGTGGGAGCGGACATCGGTATTGCCAACGGTGGAGGAATCCGGGCTAATAAAATCTATGAACCTGGCACATCACTCACTCGAGGCGATATCCTGACCGAACTTCCTTTCGGCAACGTCGTTGTAAAACTTGGACTGACCGGAGCGCAAATTTGGGAAGCTCTTGAAAATGGTGTGAGTCAGGTCGAAAATGGGGCCGGACGTTTCCCTCAAGTTTCCGGAATGAGTTTCGTCTGGAATCCAAAAGCCAAAGCCGGGGCGCGTATTGTTTCCGCGAAAATCGGCGGTCAGCCCCTGGATAAGGGACGCAGTTACACCGTGGCGACCAACAACTATGCTGCCGGTGGCGGAGATGGGTACAAGGTTTTCAAAAAAGGCAAAGTCCTCATCGATGCCAGCGGAGCCACACTCCTCGCAAGCATGGTGATGGATTATATCAACGCCAAAGGTACAGTCTCTCCAAAAATAGAGGGCCGCATCGTTGCTCAGTAAGAGAAAATTTTGCAAAGAGCATAAGCTGGTTTTTATCTTTCCGGATATAATGGGCGGGCAAGTTTCCCCGCCCTGCCGGGGAAACCAACTTTGTTCTCGATTGTCACCTCTCCTTCAGTTCAATTAACTCTTCCAAGTTCCTTTGCTACATCCACAAAATGCTGAACGTTCTCATACGGTGTTCGTTCCAGCAAACCGTGATTAAGGTTAAGGATGTGATTTTTTCGTCCACTTTGCTCAAAACATTTCCGTACTGCTTGGGTGATCTCTTCCTTAGTACCATCTGCCAAAATTTTATTATCAACGTTTCCCTGAAAAATCATTTCAGGCGCCATTTTTTTGGCTTGTCCCAAATCAATGCAACTTCCGACACTCAAGACTGAAGCTCCGCTTTGCAGCATCAAATCCAGGTTTGGTGATTCCTTGGTGAACAAAATGGAGTGTGCATTTGGCGACAGGGAACTAAAAATTTTCTCATGTGTGGGCTGAACAAATTTTTTATAAAGCTCTGATGGAATTACATCAGCAAATGACTCAAATAATTGAACCGCATCTGCTCCGGAAGCAATTTGGTAATTGAGATAGTCCACCGTCATTGTTGTTAACAATTCAAGTAAAGCTTGAGTGATTTCCGGTTGTTCTTTGATAAAAGCTAAAACCTCTTCCAGTTTTCGATTTGGACTGCTTCCCGCAATCAAAAACAAGGCCAGTGACATCGGTGATCCCGCAAAGCCAAGTATCGGCAATTCTCCTGCGAGTTCTTCTTTCAGTCCGCTCAGGATTTGTGCGACTGTCTGCAAATCTGTATCCGGCTCAGGTAAAC
>Ga0208568_1000311_pt1 | contig 19324 bp, 21 predicted proteins | sample DeeseametaMP2969_FD_184165 | JGI IMG/M metagenome (GOLD analysis project Ga0208568, IMG submission 184165) | Marine microbial communities from the Deep Atlantic Ocean - MP2969 (SPAdes) | ecosystem: Environmental > Aquatic > Marine > Oceanic | place: South of Funchal, North Atlantic Ocean... | reverse complement strand
CGTATTGAGCAGTTTAGATTTATTAAAACTTCAGACCGAATTTTTGCGTGGCCTTGAAATAAAAGGCAAGACCTTTAACACCGTTAAGAACTATCGAACCGACTTAAATATCTTCAATCAATATCTTGAAGCAAATGGCAGATCTTTGATGCTCACAGAGCTAACTCTGCAGCAGGTGAAAGAATACTCTTCTCACCTAGAAAAGAAGTACAACTCTCCAAACTCAATAAGAAGAAGAGTCCAGGCCCTTAGGATATTTTTTGATTGGCTTATCGAAAGAGGGCTTTATCAAGAAAACCCAGTGAAGAAGGCCTTGGTTTCTCCAAAGGTTGTCGACCCGCCAAAACCGGTCGAATTCAAAAACATCTATAAACTATTTAATCATCTTGAGTCGTTAATTGAGAACTCAAAAGAGCTTGAGCGACTCATACACATGAGAAATAAAATAATCTTTTATCTAATATACGGCTCCGGTCTTAAGGTTAGTGATATTGAATCACTCTCAGAGTCCTCAATTTTTCCAGGAAACCCAGGAAGAGTAATGATTGCTCACCCTAAAAGAGACCCTTATACAATTCCTTTGCCTCCGGGATTCAATCAATTTTATATTGAGTTCAAAGAGGCCCTTGAGAATCAAAAATCAAAAGATAAGATCAACTTTAATAATCTTCTTTTTAACGCCAACCCATACAAGATATTAAAAGGTGGGCTTAGTTCACGAGGCATAGAGGTTATTTTTAAAGAGCTTTCAAAAAAGTTAGACATGCAGTTTACTGCTAAAAGTTTGCGTCAGTCGTGTATTCTTAAGTGGCTGAACAAAAGTGAATCCGACTCTCAGGTTAAAGAGTGGATGGGTGTGCAACCTGTGTATTCCTTAAAAGCTTACAAACAATACCTTGAGGATCAAGACCACGCCAAAGAGTTCGGAGAAATTGGAGAAAGACATTGAGTGATAAAAACTTCATGAACATGTGCTTAGACCTTGCTCAAAGGGCCTGGGGCAATGTCTCACCCAACCCATATGTGGGTGCGGTAATTGTTAAAGATGGAGAGATAATCTCTACAGGTTACCATAAGGGTCCAGGACTTGCTCATGCTGAACTTGATGCAATCAATAACTCTAAAGAAAGCCTGAAAGGTGCCACTCTTTATTGTAATTTAGAGCCTTGTTGTCACACCAACAAGAGAACCCCTCCATGTGCTCAGAGAATCGTTAAAGAAGGCTTTAAAAGAGTAGTAATCTGCAATCTTGACCCAAACCCCCACGTGGCCGGCAAAGGTGTGCAAATACTTAGAGATGCGGGAATAGAGGTAGAAACAGGAATTCTAGAGGCTAAAGGCATCATTTTAAACGAGGTTTTCTTTAAGCACATTCAAAAACAAACTCCCTTTATTCATTTAAAGTGGGCTCAAACATTGGATGGAAAGATCGCCGCTAAAGACTTCTCAAGTAAATGGATAACCTCTGACAGATCAAGGGCCCTAGTTCATCGTGAGCGCGTATCTCATGACGCCATACTTGTGGGTGCTTCGACACTTCGGGCGGACAACCCCTCCTTAACAGCAAGAGATGGTGACAAAGTTGTGAAGAGGCTAAAAAGAGTTATCTTGGCGAGCAAGGATGACTTTAATTACGATCTTAAGTTTTTTAGTGACGCGTATAAAGAGGACAGCATTCTTGTTTTACCTGAGGGTGAGAGCTCAAGTGCAGATATTGAAATCTTGTATTGCAAAAGAACAAAAGATAACAAAGCGGACCTAGAGGATCTTTTAAAGAAACTATATCAAAAAAATATCTTCTCAGTATACGTCGAGGGTGGCCAAGGCATTCTTACTCAATTTCTTAAACAAAAGCTCTTTGATAGAGTTAGTGTTTTTATTGCTCCGAAGATCATTGGGCAAGGACCCTCTCCTCTTGGCGATATTGGAATAGAAACTATGAAAGAGGCCTTATGCCTTGAGTCCCCCCAGATTGAGTTACTGGGAGACAATATATATATAACAAGTAGAGGTTCAAAGTGTTCACCGGACTAATTAAAGACATTGGCACAATTGTCAGTGTGAAAAGCAACAGCGAGGGAAAAGAGTTTGTAATAAAAGCTCCAAATCTCCACAAAGACATACAGATTGATGATTCGGTTTCAACAAACGGAGTCTGTTTAACTGCAACTGAAATCAAAGGCGAAATGTTTAAGATTCAGGCAGTGCATGTAACTTTGGAAAAAACGAACATTGGAAAATTAAAACAAGGTGACAAAGTCAACCTTGAACTTGCGCTAAGGCCTATGGACAGGCTTGGCGGACACTTTGTCCAAGGCCATGTTAATGGTGTTGGAGCAATTAAAAGCGTCAATCAAAGAGGCAAAAACTGGGAAATCACTATAGATGCGCCCAAAGAACTTTTTCGCTACATCATCTCAGAGGGCTCAATAGCAGTTGACGGAATCAGTCTTACCGTTGCAAGGTTAAGGGAACGAGAGTTTACAGTCTCCATCATTCCACATACTTATGAGAACACTATTCTCCATACAAAAAAGATTGGAGATTCAGTTAATATTGAAGTAGATATGATGGCAAAGTATTTGGAGAACTTTTTGCAGTTTGATAAGAGAAAATCCAAGTTTGAAGAGATAATTAAAAATGCTTAGCTCAATTGAACAGGCCCTACTAGATATTCAAAACGGAAAAATGGTCATTGTTATTGATGATGAGAATCGAGAAAACGAAGGTGACTTCGTTATGGCCGCCGAAAAGATTACTCCTGAGGCCGTAAACTTTATGGCGGTCCATGGTAGAGGCCTTATCTGTGCTCCCATCAAGAAAGAAAGAGCAAAAGAGCTTGATCTCCCTCTAATGGTTGATGCTCCTGGAGACTCCCTAGGAACAGCATTCACCGTTTCAATTGATGCAAAAAACGGCATCACTACTGGCATTTCAGCGAGTGATCGCTCCAAAACAATAGAGCTTCTAGCAAAAAAAGAAACCACCCCTGATCATCTTTGTAGGCCAGGACACATCTTCCCTCTGATAGCCAAAGAGGGCGGCGTACTTGAAAGAGAAGGTCATACCGAAGCGGCAGTGGACCTAGCAGAGCTTGCAGGACTTCACCCTTCAGGAGTCATTTGCGAAATATTAAATGATGATGGGAGCTGTTCAAGACTTGATGATTTAATGAAACTTGCACACAAGCATAGAATCAAAATCATAACTATCGAGAACTTAGTTGAATATAGGAAACAACAATAAAAATAAAGGCAAATTAAAATGAGTCAAACAATCTCAGCAGGTCTAACTCTTAACGACCAAAAAATTGCAATCGTAGTCTCAAGATTCAATGAATTCATCACAGGAAAGCTTCTTGGTGGGGCCAAGGACTGTCTTGAAAGACACGGGCTTAAAAAAGAAAATATCACTATCGTTTGGGCCCCTGGAGCATTTGAGCTTCCATTTGCGGCCCAACAACTGGCCCAAACTAAAAAGTTTGACGCAATCATCACCCTAGGTTGTGTAATCCGCGGAGCTACTCCACACTTTGACTATGTATGCTCGGAGGCCGCAAAAGGTGTATCTGCAGTATCAATGAAGTACGACCTACCAGTGGCATTTGGCGTGCTTACAACTGACACTATCGAGCAAGCAGTTGAAAGAGCGGGCACCAAAGCTGGCAACAAAGGCTGGGAAGCAGCAATGGCAACCATTGAGATGGTAAACTTAGCTTCAAAAATCAAAGAGCTATAAGTAAAAAAAGGCCTTCCGCTCAGAAGGCCTTCTATTGCACACTATAAAATTAAATCTTAAGCTTTAGTCCAGTTGATAATTGCTAATCCCTTTGTCGTGCAAGCTGCTTAGATTGGAATTGGCCTTGTGGTAGTAGATTTTGCTGCCTGCGGCTCCCACATTTCTCACCTGACCTGAGTAACAGCTAATAGCAGTCATTTTATCGCCTGAGGTTGTGCTAGAAAAAGTTCCATCTGATTTTAGACTAATAGCGTAGTCACTTGAACTCTCGTACTCCGCAGTGTCTTTTAAATATTCTTCATAACCAAAAAGAGAACAGGCACCAGGAGCGCTGTAATAAATGTCGTATACATCATTGCCGTGTAAAATTTTTGGATTGATAAATGAAGCGGAACCATCTGGGTTTTCGATAATCTCATCGGCTTTTCCCGCTTTTTCATGTTCCTCTTTATTAATACAGGTAATCTCTTTGAGAATATAACCGCTAGTGGTTGAGGAGTAGTTTCCATTACTACTCAAAGAAACAATATTGGCAAAGGTTTCATCAGAGTAATCAACAGGACCGCTTAAGTGCTCGTCAAAACCAAAAAGTACACAGGCCGCATCATGGCTTCCATAGTAAATGGACATGTTTTTATGTCCACGTAGAATGCGGGGAGCAATGATGGTGCAAGAACCGTCTGGATTTGCAATAATTCCTTCATCGGTGCTGTTTATATTGTATTGTGCTAGGGCTTGTAGAATATAAACCATGAAAAAACAACGCAGCGCAACACAACACAACACAACACAACACATAAAAACCTAAGCGTGGACATATTTCAGGCACATGTCTCCTTTTTCACTTGAAAAATCTTCGTAAGTTGTATAAAACAGGGTGTTCTTTTTGGAGACAGGCAGAAAGAGCAGATTCTTATGAAAAACCGTTTCCTGTCCTTAGAATTCAACGGAACTCGAATTTTAAATCGTAAAATTCATGTCCCTGAATTCTTTGCTTAATGACAAGAGCAAAGGAGCTATCAATGTCAAAAACAACTATGGGCAAAAAATCTGCCTTTAAAATCCAAAGAAGATTGGGAACTGAGCTTCCAGGTCTTGGTAAAGCTGGTGCATTAGAAAGAAGACCATACGGTCCTGGTATGCACGGAATGAAAAGAAAGAAGCTTTCTGACTACACCATCCGTCTTATGGAAAAACAAAAAGTTAGATTTCACTACGGTGTACGTGAAAAGCAACTTGTTAAAATGGTTAAGAACGCTAAGAAAGACACTTCAAGAGCATGGGTTGACACTCTAGTAGTAAACCTTGAGCAAAGACTTGATAACGTTGTGTTTAGACTAAACTGGGCACCATCTATTGCAGCTGCAAGACAAATGGTAAGCCACGGTCACATCAAAGTTAACGGTAAGAAAGTTGACGTTGCTTCTGCAAAGATCAGCGTAAACGACGAAATCTCTATCACTGACAAAGGTGCTAAATCTGGAAACTACCTTCAGGCAAAAGCAAAGCCAAGACTAAGTGCTATTCCTGCTTACCTATCTTCTGAGAAAGACGGTGAGAAAGAAAAAGCTAAAATGGTTTCTGAGCCACTTCCAGAAGACATTCCATTCCCATTCGAAAAACGTCTAGTGATCGAATACTACTGGAAAGTTAGATAATCATAGTTTTATACTAGGATTTAGATATAAGGCCTCGCTTTTTAGCGGGGCTTTTTTTTGTTAATTAATTTCTACATACGGCCTTTGTATCATAGCTCGTAGGGCGAAACTGCCTCCTAGGATGGTATTTTGGTTTAATGAGAAACTTGTTAATTTTCATTATTCTTTCCATATTCGCTTTCACGGCCCGTGCCAACTCTTACTACTCTTATCTATTGCTTCAACAAGAGAACTCTTATAGAGAACTTGGGACAATTGGGGCTCAGGATATTAAGTACGAGCACGACTTTGAGAGAGACTTTGGAGTTGGGCTTGAATATCGCTTTATGGATGATGGAAAGTTCTTTTTAGGTGCGGGTGCGGAGTATCAGGCACCCATTAAAGTAAAACAAAATACTACAATTCTTGATCAAGGACAAGATCCATCAGCATTTACATCTCGAGATGATCTTCAGCACATATCTTTCATCCATACCTATTTCAATGCACATAGTAGAATTGATGAAAAGTTCACATTTCTTGTAGGGGTTCAGGCCACAATGCCTGATGTTCGCTCACACGGACGCTTTGATAAATACAGAATCGCCAATGGCCTTGGATACAGAGTGGGTCTTGAGTTTTCACTTTATAAAAAATGGAAAGGCCAATTTCACTATAGAGAGGTTGTTCTAGATACCGAGGACGCTAATTCTTATGAAGGAGAGATCGATATAAGCTCAATTATGGCGGCATTAGGCCTAGAATTTTAAATTCCGATATTAAAAGGAACTGAGACACTGAATAAAAGATAGCTTGCCCTCTCGTCAGTGGAAGTATTTGTGCCCAAAGCATTCTCTCGTTCTTTGAAATTAATTGTTCCATACTCGGCGTTTGCACTTAAATATGGGAAGAACTTATAACCCACTCCAAGCGTATAGCCTGAAGGTTGAAGGTATTCATTGTCATCATCATCAGTTGCATTTCCACCGATAATATAGCTTGCAAACACTCGAAGAAAAATAGGAAAGTCATATCCTGCAAACAAAGCGAAATGATTGTAACTAAGTTCAGTACTTGAATTATTATCTATCTCCCACTCACCTTTTCTACCATCAACACCAAACATAAAACCCATGTTCTGTACTCCGGCCCTTGCGCCATACATGGTTCCGCTAAACTGGTTGGTGGAATTGCTGTCATCTTCACTCCAACCCCCGTTAAAATTAAACCCAGCGTAAGGTTCAATCAAAAAAGAAGCTTGTGTATTTAGCGACAAACAGAAAAGTGCGAACAAAATCTTCATGATTTTTTCCCAGAGAAAAGAAATGGATTAAAAGTTAATAGGAACAGATATCGATGCCAGGATGTTTTGTCCTTCAAGATCACTTTCATCACCTGGATCAACTTCATCATATTTAAATGTCATGTACTCAATATTTATTGAAACAAGTGGAAACCCTTTATAGCCTAGACCTAAAAGAGATCCTGATCCTTCGCTAAAATCAAGTCCCGGAGCCTGAGCCTTACCACCAACTCCAAGTCCTGCCCACACTTTGAAGAAGGCCGGAAATTCATAACCAATAAATCCATAGTAGATTTCCGCATCCAGAGTTTCATCCTCAAGAGTAGTCCCGGCCTCACTGGCATCCACTGAAAAAGTTCCAAGTCTATAATCAAGGCCACCAAACAGCCCCATGTACTGGGCACCAAACTTTAGGCCATAACTTGGCCCATAAAACTGTGCATCGGTTGAAGATTCTTCTAACTCTCCCGATATACTTAGCCCAAAATAGGGCTCAAAAAGAATTGAGCCCCAAGCAGAGAAAGATATAAAGAATAGAGTTAGAAGTTTAATCATTAGTTTTCTCTTATAAGTTCAGTGGCAGAGATATGCTTAGCAAGTAGTGACTTCCTTCTAAATCAGTATCACCACTAATAACACCTGCATCGTATTCGTCGTATTTCCAGTTTACCATCTCAAAGTTGACACTTAAAAATGGAAGCCCGGTATATCCAATTCCAAGAATTGTCCCAGAAGGCTCCTTGTAATCGATACTATCTAGTTCGGCTTCTCCGCCAAAAATATATTCTCCCCAAACTCTTAACAAAATCGGGAAGTCGTATCCTACTACTGCAGCGTAAGTTGTTGCATCCAGATCTTCATCAGACTGCCCATCTTCTTCAAGAGTTATTGAGGACTTTCTAAAATCTAGCCCACCAAATAGACCAAGTTGTTGGAATCCAAGTCTCGCTCCAATAGTGCTTCCGCTATAATCTCCGTCTGCTGCTCCATTCTCCCAACTGCCGCTAAGTGCCGCACCAGCGTAGGGTTCAATCAACAGACCAGCTCTTGCATTTGCAATCAAAGCAAAAAACAACAAGATCAGTAAGTTCTTTTTCATGATACATCCTTTTATCAATTTTAATTAACAATCCTTGTTAACTTTTTCTTAGAAATCTAGTGGCAGAGAGATTGAGGCCAAAATATTGGCCGCATCCACGTCATAGTCTGTCCCAGCGATTTCAACTTCGTACTTCTCAGCTCCGGCCTCAAGATTAAGGCTAACAAATGGAAGCCCTGTAAATCCAACACCAACTGCGTAACCGCTTTTAAAGTCATACTCGAAATCGTTGTCGCTATTCTCAAGGTCTGAAGAGATTGTATACTTTCCATAAAATCTCAAAAGGATTGGAAGATCTACACCCACAAAAGCAGAGGTGCTTGTTCTATCATAATCGCCAGCACTTCCTGTATTATAGTCAACTCCAGCAGACACTAATAGGAAGCTATAACCAAGTCTTCCGCCAACAAATGCGCCAGTTTCAGTTTCATTGTCATCCGAAGGAACATCAGTCGTGGTAGCAATACTTCCATAACCAACATATGGTTCAATCAATAATCCAGAGTGGGCCTGAAGTGTGAAAGCAGCACAAACTGCAGCAATAAAAAGTTTACTAAGTCTCATTTAAACAACTCCTTGTTTATTTTGCATCACGAATTCCTGTATAGATTTTAAATGAAAATGAGTGTTCTGGTACAGCTTGAGCAACATTTGCACAGCTGCGCATAGGCAATATTTTCACGAAATCTTCCTTGATAAACGTGTTTTTAGTTCTAAGTATATGATAACACTATTGCTTTAATAGACAATATTAATCTCGAACATTTAAGGGGCATATATGGAGTTATTGGCGTTACTGGTTACAGGTCTTTCTGTAGGTTTAGTAAGCTCCTTCTTTGGCATTGGTGGAGGATCAATAATAATACCAGTCCTCTACATCCTATTCCCCTCTTTACCTCCTGCGGCCGTGATCTCCACTTCTCTTGGCACAATTGCGCTAAGCGCAAGTCTTAACACTTTAAGATTTTCCAAAGCTGGACTTACTCCTGGTAAAAAGAAAATTATTGCCCTTTTCAGTGCAACTGCTTTAGGTGCGGTGATAGGTTCACAGTTTGTTTATATCTTACCCGCGGCGGTTCTTAAAAAGTTCTTTTCAGTCGTATTGATAGTGCTGGCCATAAAGGTTTTTATTAAAAAGGGTTCAAGCTCACCTTCAGAAGAAGGTGACGGAAAGGAAACAATTCTTAAAGTAGTTTGTTTTTTAGGAGGATTTATTTCTAGTGTCACAGGCCTTGGAGGTGGAGCAATCTTTGTTCCGTTCTTCATAAGCTTTGTGAAGCTTCCTATGAAGAAGATCTCTCCTTATTCAAATATTGCTATGGTGGCGGCTTCAGTAACAGGTGTAATCCCCCATTTTTTTAGGCCTGGAGAATTCGAACTTAAAAGTGAGCTTGCTCAAGCTGCTTTCATTGGACATGTAAATTTATTATTTATCCTATGCTTATTTGCAGGAGCATTTTTAAGTTCAAAACTTGGTGTAAAGCTGAATGACAACGTGGATGAATCTCGCAAGAAACTCCTACTTTCACTTTTATTATTTGGACTTGGCCTGAAAATTCTTATATCAGCCTAGTGCTTAGCTCCATTCATAGATAAAAATGAAAAAGGCCTGCTTTAAGCAGGCCTTTAACTTTCAAAACGTACACTATCGTTTGCTATCGATATGGGAATGTGCAAATTCAGTATGCATCAACAAACACATGTTTGCAATACCAAACAAAATTTATTATAATTAGTTTTATGAATAGAGAAATTATCAAACAGACACTAATTTTAATTGAAGAGCTCGAGTTGATCGAAGATAAGATAAAAAAACTCTCAAAAACAAAAAAGAAGTCTTAATCCGAGTGGTTTCATCTCTTAAGGCAGGTAAGCTCAAGAAATTGTTTCTATTTCAAACTTTGTATAAAAATCCTCTTTTATTTTTAAAAACATGAAATAAACTTAAGACACTCACTTTTCTGATTAAACACACACTGTTTCTTTTGCAAAAAAGGACTTTTTGCAAAAGGAACTTTTCCTTTCAAAACTTTTTCTAACATTTAAATTTGGCCGTAAGAAATTCTAAAATTTTTATGCTTATTACTTTTTGTCAAGAAACTATTTTCCCGCTGCGCAACACGCAGAAGTCAGCAATAGTGGGCACTTAGATCATACATATTTTATTGTGACACCTTGCACTCTCGTTAACAATTGTGAACCTTTTATGAAGAAAGCATTAATTTTGGCCTGTAAGGTCTAATAATTTCTTACATGTAATTGGCAAACGAAACCGCCGTTGGTTTAATGCTTCCACACACATGAGAGTAAAGGTTTATTAGACAAGGAGAGCTTTAATGAGCAACAGACTTAATGATCACCTCACGGAAGGTCAGTTGGAAACCTTGAGAGACAAAGTAATGGCGGAAATCGAAAGAATCGAAAACAAGCTTGCTACTGAGAAGACCCACATGGAGATGGCGAACTCGGGACGCGACGAAGTTGACTCTGCCAATGATGACATCATCAAACACTCGGAGTTGAGATTTACAACTCGCGAGACGCTTTATCTAAAAAAGCTTAAAAAGACTTTGCCTATTTTCGATACTGACGAGTATGGAGTATGTGAAGACTGTGGAGCTGAAATCACTTTTCAAAGACTAATGGCAAGACCTACAAGCACAATGTGCATAGGGTGCAAGGAAGAGTCTGAGAGAGACGAATTACAAAGCTTTCACGGCAGAAGATCCAAGTCACTTGGGCAGCAAGTAAACTTAACAGCAAGAGTATAAAATAATTGGCCTCTTTCTATAAGAGGCCTTTTTATTTTTTATCTAACATTGTCGCCTTGATAGAAGTTGGTAACACTAACGTCATCGAAGTATACATAACCAGAAACTTCATTGGAGTGCTGCCAGTTTCCGTTTATTGAAAGGTCTATAAATTCACCAATTTCAATATTGTCTTGTTCGACCTGTGCAATATCATTATTTTTGCCGGCCTTTCCCCAGTACATCCTATAGGATCCATCGGCCTCACCTTTTGAGGATTCCCTCTCAAACACTTCCTCAAAATAATACCACTTGTCTCTCTCAACTGACTCACTTGTAAATGCTCTCCCGCCAGGAGCCTTAATATGCACTCTTTCATTTCTTTGAACAGAAATAGTTAGGACATTGGAGTATCTTTTATTATCTGAACCCTTTCTAAAATGTGAGTACACTAATTTAAACGTAGTTTCCGGCAGTACTGTTTGTGAGGGAATATACATATAAAACCGTCTTGAGAGCTTTCCTCCATAGGGGAAGACCTTATTTCTGTCGCCAGTGCCCCTGAAGTAATTTACGGCCTTGTCACAGTCTGATTTTCGATCAGAGGAGCCTCCAATTCCCGCTCCATCAGTTCCACACATTTTAGGAAAGCTCAGCTTATCCCCAGCTTTTATTTGATCACTGCTTCTTGATATTGATTTTTTTATAGGCCTTGATTTATCAATACAGATTTTACCTGTTTTCCTTACGTAAGACTTCACTTGCCATGTGGAAAACCCTTTGGACTTATTGTAGACAACACCGCCATAAGTTAAGTTGGAAGGTAATTCAATACAGCCAGAATCAACTTCAGATTGACTAATTTCTATAGTCTTTGTTCCACAGGTATTGCAAAAGTTATTTCTCCCACCAAAGTTCAGCCGAAGAGATTTATCGCCCCTTAAGGCCCTATCCTGAGATATGTAATAAATATCTTTAGGTCCATACATCATCCCATTATCCATAGGTCTTTCGGCCTTTAAAAACTTAAACGAAGGGCTAGGCCCAAAAAAATCTTCATCTTCAAAGCTACTTGAAAAGTGAACGACTCCGTCTGAGGGAGTGTGCTCTATTGCCACAGACTCATTCTTAACACATAGATTGTTCTCTAGTTCATAACCCTCTTGACAGACAATCGGATTTTCACACGAGGTTAAAAATAAAATAAATGAAAATATTAAAGTCCACTTCACACTATTCTTCCTGGTTCAGTTTATGAATTAACTTTAATGCGGCCATGTCCATTTCTTAACAATTCAAAGGAAAAAGCCTTTAAGGCACTAATATTATTGACTTTCTAATTAGTGATCACCAGTGAAAATGGCAACCAAAGTTGGCATATTCACTGGTACAAATAGCAGGAACTAGTACAGGCCTAAAGCTCTTTTTCTAAGAACTTTTTCGCTTACTTCTTGTGCGATTCTCCCTATTACATAAGGAGCTTCCTCCCTCATGTTTTCTTCACCATGAAGAAATCCAAGAAGATGAATCCACTCGTGAACTAGATTATTCACCATCTGAGGGGCCTCATAGCCTGCATAAAAATTGTAATTTATTTTTATCCACTCGCTCGAGTGAGGACTTGTTGAGCCAACAACCTTTCTGCACCAAACGTTAGTTACTGGGTTTGCATAGTCATACCACTTACACTTCTTAATCCAGCTGTAAATGTTCATCTCCCCTTTCGTACCAGGAATTGCGGCTTCATCTGCATTCATTAGGATATTATAAATATCTTCATTAGAGAGCTCCTGTGCCTTGTTGTTCCAGAGGTAATTCTTTTGAAACAATCTTTTGCCATCGCTTCTTTTATAAGAGAGTACTTTCAATTTAAATTCTTCACTATTTAGAGTCTCTTCTAAAACAGATAGTGCCAGTTCAAATTTTTGTTCTTGAGCGGAAGTGAGTATTGAATAAAGGGTTTTCTCGGGAACAACTCTCAAATAGCTATCACTTACCTTCTCTCTAGAAACTTCATAACTTGTGTCAAAGTCTAAATAGGCCTGAACACCTTCATGGGTTGTAGCGAGTGCTGATGAAGTTAAAAACCAGGCCAAGGCCATACCAAGTACCATTTTCATAATCTCTCCTTATGGAGAGCATTTCGACTTTCTGGCAGCAGACCTGAGTGGCCATAGGCGTCTTAGAAAAATATTCCTGGACTTGATTAATTGCTTTTATTGAGCTCAGTTAATAGATTTGAGCAGCAGTGTTCCAAAATATCCAAAACAAGTGCAAACCCGTCCTGTCCTCCAAAGTATGGGTCAGGAACGAGGTCTAAGTCAGGATTGGAGCTGTAATGTGTGAGTTTTGAAACCTTATGCATGAATAGCTTTTCAGGATCAAGCTTAGCAACGTTTTTGAGATTTGAGTCATCCATAACGATAATCCGATCAAAAAGCTCAAAGTCTTCTTCGATAAATTTCCTGGATATTGACGGGACTGAGATAGATCTTTTTTGGGCCTCAGAAATCATTCTGGAGTCGGCCTTTTCTCCCGCGTGATAAGCGCTGGTTCCGGCCGAATCTACTTCATAATCTTTTTCAAGGCCCCTTGACTCTAGAAGCTTTAAAAATACTGCTTCAGCCGCTGGTGAGCGACAGATATTGCCAAGGCAGACAAAAAGGACCTTAGTCATTTAAAATAACTCTCCAACCCCTGGACTGGCCATCACTTAACTCTACCCCAAGGGCCGCTAGTTCATCACGAATCTTATCAGCTGCTTCCCAGTCCTTATTCTCACGGGCCTCATTTCTTTTGGCCACAAGATGCTCAACTTTTTCCTTATCAATGTTTTTAAGTTTGATTGAAACTTCATCCAGCTTATTAATCATCTTGGATGGCTCTTCATTAAATAGCGCACTCATATCGCCATACTTTTTCATCCAAGAGATAAACAATTCTGAACATCCTTTATGAACAGTGTTTCTCTTTTTCTTATTTGCAAAGCCAAGAGCGTTAAAAGTCCTAACAGCTTCAAACACAAGCGATATAAACTCTGCAGTGTTAAAGTCATCATTTAGAGCTTTTTTAATTTTTGCATCCAGGCCTTCAAGCTTTTTACTAAACCCGCTGTCCACCTGCGATTGGTCATCAACCATTGCAACAGTTTCTTTTGCAAGCTCCAGAGCATTATAAATTCTATTTAAGGCGGCAATCACCTGAAGAACTCTGTCATCGCTTACAGAGAAAACAGTTCGATAGTGTGCAGACAAAAACATGTATTTTAAAATTTCAGCATCATACGTTTCCATAAACGATCGTGCCGTCATAATATTTCCAAGTGACTTACTCATTTTTTCATCATTCATATTGATGAAGTTATTATGCACCCAGTAATTGCAGTACTTACATCCTGTGCAACCTTCACCTTGAGCAATTTCGTTTTCATGGTGGGGAAAAATAAGATCAATCCCACCACCATGAATATCAATGGTTCCCTTAAATATTGCTTGAATCATGGCACTACACTCAATATGCCAACCTGGACGCCCTTTGCCCCATGGTGAGTCCCAAGAAAGTCCTTCACCTTCTTTAGCAGGCTTCCAAAGAACAAAGTCATGAGCATCACGTTTTCTTTGGTCAACCTCAACTCTGTGTCCTTCATCAAGCTCATCAAGTTTCTTTTTTGACAGCTGGCCATAATTCTCGAAACTTTTAACAGAGAAAAAGACTTCTCCGTCCACCTCATAGGCCTTGCCATTTTCAATAAGCTTTTGAACACTTTCAATAATATGAGGGATATGATCGGTAACCTTTGGATTGTGATCGTGCGATCTAAGACCTAAGGCCTTAAAGTCTTTTTCAAACTCTGCAATATATTTTTCGCTAATTTCACTTGGAGAGACACCTTCATCATTTGCACGCTTTAAGATCTTGTCATCAACGTCAGTGTAATTGTATGCCATCTCAACCTTGTAACCAATATGCTCCATCCAATTACGCATTAGATTAAATGTGATTGGGCCTCTGAAATTTCCAATATGCAAGTAGTCATAAACGGTTGGACCGCAAAGATACAATTTAACCTTGCCCTCTTCAAGAGGCACAAACTTCTCTTTCTTACCACTCATCGTATTGTATACTGCTAATGCCATTTACTGCTCCTTCTTAGGCCATGAACGAGAGTTCACTCTGTATGTAATCGCAATCTTCCTTGCGTGCTATTATAACCGTATATGCTTCTATTTCGTCACTTTGAACATTAATTTTATAGTGCCCTTGAACAATCATAGGAAGGGACTCATCTTCCCAGAGGCAGCGCTTTACCTTAACTAGGCGATCGACAGCATCTTGAGAGATTTTAGCGTTGGCAATCATAGACACCTCCACCCACTCACTATCCAAGTATAGGTCTAGGTACTTTTTAGCAACCTTGATGTCCTTTTGTTTTGTTAGACAATGCTCACAATAAGAATCTCCAGAAATAGCACATTGTCCATAGGCAAGCATGTCTTCATGATCAACACAGTAAACACTGCTTTTTAACTGGGTACGAATGGCCTTTAAGACATCCCCTTCCGGCTTTGAGACGGCCGGCATGACCATGGGTTCTTTAGGCTGCTTCTTGGGGGGTGACTGCTGCTCTTTTAGTTTTAAAAACCTGTGCCCAGTCCAAACTAATGCGCCTATGACGCAAATTAGCGTCAACAACAAGAATATTACCAAAACCAAGAGCAAATTTTCCATTTTCGACGTCTAAAAATCTAGTGTTACTTCATAACCTTGGTGTTTTCGCATATTCAACGCTCCGCACTCAAAAATAAGGTACTGGCCCTTAACTGCCAACAAAGTAGATTCTATCACAGGTTTTTTAAGAAGGTTTAAAGAACTAACTTTCTCAGGGTATTTTATGGCAGGGTACTCAAAGGATAAAACATCCTCATTAATTTTCTTAGCACCATGCTTAGTGATGAGCTCATCGAACTCAGTGAATACGGTTTCTCTAGCTGCCACTAAATCGATATCTTCGTTATCGTTTTTTAGCATTTTTCGCCAGTTGGTTTTATCCCCAAACTTTTTAGCGATCTCTATTTCTATTAGGCCTGAGGTTCTTCTATCTTTGACTTCTAAAATAGGCAGAGCGAACACTGCACCCTGATCCATCCATCTATGAGGAACATTGACCTTCCTTGTAATACCCACTTTTAGCTGGGAAGAGTTTGCTAAATAAATAATATGCGGCTGAAGACAATGTTTTTCCCCCCACTCTGGATCTCTGCATGTTCCATTAGAATAATGACAAAGCTCTGGTTTAACTATGCATGTGTCGCATTCGGGTAAAGTTACAAACGACTCCCACGAGTAACCTTGTCCATAAGATTTTTTGATCTTTTTTCCAGTGTCTATACAGTAGATATTTTGGGTGAATTCAAGCTTAAGCTCTTTTCCTACAAGCTCATTCAACTCAACCACTTCCTCACCTAATTTTAGAGAGTATTTTACCGTTTCTTCATGCTTTGTTCCAAGCTTGCTTATGGTTCCCTTAATCATATTTTGCTCCAAAAAATACCATAAAAAAAACTCCCGAACTCACGAATTGAATTCGTGGCGGGAGTCTATTTAAGATTAAATTTGTCTTAAAGTTCTAAAAAATTGTATCAGCTCTAAGCCCGCCTTGTACACCTTTATAGATTACAGCTGCTGCGTTGTGACTGTGAAGCGATTCAATATGCTCTAGTTGAACTAGCCAATCAAGAATCACATGCTCATTCGCGTTAAAAGACTTATAAACACGCTTAGTCGCATGCTCAACAAACATTGGGTGTGCACCATTTAAAATTGCAAAAGCTTGCTCGTCCAATCTTTTAACAAGGGATTGAGTTTCAGTTGGGATAGCAAGCTTAAGAAGCCTTACTAGATCCTCAACGTAGAATTCTTCCTCAGGATTAATCTTAACCTTGGCAGTTAGTTTACTTCTTTGCGAGTGAGGAACACCAATACCGCTCCCCTCAGTTGTTTTGCCTTCCGCAAATTCTTTTTCATATTGCTTTGCCATAGACAAAGAACAAGGGCATGTTGAGGAGTATTCGTAAGTCATCGTCAAAAAATACTCAAAGCCACGTTCTTCTGTCTCAACTGCCTCCATTTCAACAGGATAGTACTGCCACCCCCAGTTGTCGCTTTTAAGAGATTTCTGCTTTACAGGATAGTTAAACTTAAGCTTTAGGAATGCTTTCTCAATAAGATCTTTATCGGTCTCATCTCTAAGCTCTTCTCTATATCTGGCCATGATTGTTTTCAAAGTGCCGACATCTATTGGGGATTCAAGAGACTCGGCCTGAAGAATAGAGCAAAGACGGCTCATGCTCACGCCATTTTTACTTTCATTCAAAGATACATACATTGCAGCTTCAGCATCATGAGATCTAGTTTCGCCGTACTTATTATTAATTATAACTGGCAAGCGAAACCTGTTAATTCCAACTCTAGGTATGGCTATATTGTCATTGCTTGGCAGTTTTTGAAAGTCATTAAGTCCCGACTGATCCTTAAGATCACACTGCATTACATCATCTATTACTTTATTTTTTAGTGAGGCAAATTCACTATAAGTCTGATCCATCATAAGCTTTTCTCCAATTTAGCCGCCTGTTTTAGCATACTTAAACAATACAGGCAAAGTCTAGGCCACAAATAGGGCAAATTTCCCCTTATTTTAAATGAAGGATTTCAAATTGACCACCCCAAAACGCCAAAACCCTATATATATAGCCGACTTACACGGTTTCATTTACTTTAAATGCCTTTTGAGGGATAAGTAAGACAATGAAAAAGTTTATCTCTACGATAATAATATTTCCAATCAGGCTATACCAATATGCTATTTCGCCCCTTTTGGGGAGCAATTGTCGCTTCTACCCGAGTTGTAGTTCATATGCGATCGAGGCCGTTGAGAAGCTGCCTCTATACACAGCTTTACCGAAAATAGTATGGAGAATTATAAGATGCCACCCTTTCAGCAAAGGAGGCGATGATCCTGTTATTTAAAAATCTTGCTCTTCATAAACGCGCTAATTTCATCTTTAAGCTCTTTATGTTTAGCATTTTCCCCAAGTTGCCTCAATAGGCCTTTTAAGAAAGCAAGACTCTTGTCTACTCTTTGGTCAGACATGCTCATTGAACTAGAAACACGTGACCTCAACAACTCACCCACTTTAAGATTTATTAGTTCCTTATAGGCCCTTTCCTCATTTCCATCCACAACAAAGGTCTTAAAGAATTTGGCAAAAGAGTCGTTAAAAAGCTTTTCGCCAGGTTTACCTTCCCAGGTTTCGTCTGATTTGGCCTTCCATTTTTTCTTCAAGGTCTCGTCCTTTATTAGCGGCAACAACTCACCCGCAAGTGACTTTCCAAACCTGCCTTCGTATTCAAAGAAGTATTCGAGCAAACTTGATAAGCGTCTGTCATTCCAATCAATCTTTTTATTTTTACTCAACACAAGGTGACGAAAAGCGAAGGACGCCTTATTATCGCCTTCAAACTTTGCAAGGTCCTCCATGTATCGCTCATCTGTATTGCTCCCATAGTCTCCTGCACACAGTCTACAAGCAACATTTCCATCATCCACGATATTACGATCCCTAAGCTTTCCCTCACTAAAACAACACCCCTCACATGCGTAGGCCATATCAAGTCCAACATCGTGGGTGTATCCCATATTATGAATCATTTCATGAAAAATTCTTCCCCGAAATTCCTCATCTTCAAAACTGTAACTGCCACTTTTAACGCCTCCCCAAAAACCAGACTTAAAATTTGGATTCAAGATTACAAAGGGATGATTCAACTGATGCTCACCATAACCCTTATAAGGAACTGTTGAGCCAACTGCTGCTACCCCCTCCCACTTCAAACTTTCATCACCGCATGCAATCTCGGTATTGGCAGCACCGCTTTCATAATGGATTTTAAACATGTCTAAAAGATTAAAAAGCTCTATCCTCTTTGGGGTGTTTTTATGTTTGCTTGCTAGCGTGGCAAGACAGCTCATACCTCGTTTTACAGTCTCTTTGGCATGCTCATTAAAGTCTTTTGAACTAAAGTTTTTATAACAACTCTTATGGATACTTAGGTTAAAATCAATATTGGTAAAATCATCTCTAGAGTGATTTAGAATCTGAGCAAAGCTATTTGTGAAGTTTTCAAAAAAGGTTATAGTTTGATCTCTTCTCTGAACACAATCTTTTACCTGTGCTTGAAGAAGCTCAACACTCTCTTCAGATTTAAACTCTAAGGTCTTTCCTTTTAGGCCATAAGTCTTTACTACCACTTTGGAACCAACGATTTTTGCTCTTTTTTCAAGCTCAAACACGCCGTCAAAGTTGGAATCAATTTTTGTAATAAAGGTAAAATCTTCTACATGAAAGGTTTGTATATAATCAAACTTACCATCAAGATTGAAATCAATTTTTTTCGACTTAATTCTCTCACCTTCATAGGAGATATGAAAATCGGCTTTGCCATCGCTGTTTTGATCAAACTCAAACGTTTTTCCAAACACAGAAGAGACTAAAATAAAAGGTAAAATCAGTTTTTTCACACCAAACGTATCGGATTTTTTAGCACAACCTTAAGGTCTTACTATGCGCCTAAAAGTAACATTTATCCTAGGCTCTATAGGCCTTGAAGTTTTCGAAATTCCGTGCTCCCACTCATGCTGACAAGTACCTCCCATCACAAGAAGACTGCCATTTTTCAAAGAGATGCTGACTTTAGAGGACTTATCCTCTTTTTTACGAAATTTAAACACCCTCTC
>Ga0208568_1000308_pt1 | contig 19371 bp, 16 predicted proteins | sample DeeseametaMP2969_FD_184165 | JGI IMG/M metagenome (GOLD analysis project Ga0208568, IMG submission 184165) | Marine microbial communities from the Deep Atlantic Ocean - MP2969 (SPAdes) | ecosystem: Environmental > Aquatic > Marine > Oceanic | place: South of Funchal, North Atlantic Ocean... | reverse complement strand
TTGAATTGGTAGTCATACTCTCCAACATCTGTGTCGCAGTGATGACAGGAACACCTGCTTCATTACATAGGCCAATTAACCTTTTTTGAATTGTTGGTACATGGTGGTTTCCAACCTCAACCCCCATATCTCCCCTGGCGATCATAACCATATCGGTTACTTTCATTATCTCTCTTATGTTTTCGACAGCTTCAGGCTTCTCTATCTTGGAAATAATTGGAGTATGCTTTTTAAGCTTGTGAAGCAAGTACTTAACCTCTTGCACCTCTTGTGCTCTCCTTACAAAGCTCAAAGCGAAGAAGTCAACATCTTGCCTTAGGCCAAACATAAGGTCCTGTCGATCCTTTTCAGTAAAAGCAGGAGCTGAAACGTTAACATTAGGAAGGTTAATACCTTTGTTGGATTTAAGAGTTCCGCCAATTATAATTTTTATCTTTAAGACATCCCTGTCTTTCTCAATGGCATGTGCTTCCATAAGTCCATCATCAAATAAGATATGTGCTCCCTCATGGGCGTCTTTCACTAAGTCTTTATAAACAGTGGGAATAAATCGTTCTCTATATTCAGGATAGTCTTCAATGATGTCACTTTGACCAATGACCCACTCTTCACCTTCTTTTAGCTCCAAAGGTTCGGCCAGTTTATCAACTCTAATCTTTGGGCCTTGAAGGTCACAGAGAACTCCTACTTCCCAGCCTACGTTCTCACTTGCTTTTCGAATGTTTGCTATTGTTTGAGCATGTCCTTCATGGGTGCCGTGGCTCATATTTATTCGAGCGACATTCATTCCAGCTTTGATTAGCTTTTCAAGCATCTCAACAGTATTGGAGCTTGGGCCTATAGTTGCTATAATTTTTGCACGTCGAGTCATACTCTTCCCTTATGTGTTAAGTTCAGCCATAATTTACCACATAATGGAACAACAAGTTAAGAGTTAAGCTCTTTGCAATTGATTGAACTGCTCAAGCTCGCGCTGCTTATTTTTAAATGCATTTTGAAGCTGGTTAATTCTTGATTCGTATTGTGTGATTAATCTATCACGTTCAGTTTCTGTAGACATTTTTAATCGCGCCAACTCTCTTTCGAAGAACTTGTTGTTATGGTCAATGATGTCTTGATATTTGGTTCTTTCAGCTTTTAGCTCATTCTCGTACTTAAAGGTCAGCTCTTTAACTTTTGCATCGCTATTAAGTCTTGTTTGACTTAGTTTCCTGTCAAAGTCATTTCTAAGTTTTTCAAGACGTGCGTTTAGCTTATTTTCATTTGCTTCAGCAACGCTTCTAATATTTTGTTTTTCCAATGTTGCTTCTTTTTGAAGCTCATTCCTCTGTCTTTCAATTTCATGAGCACTATTGGCCTTTACCTGCTTAATCTTATTGTGCATATTAAGCTTAAGCTCTTCATTCTTGGCCATTAGGTTTTCAATTTTCTCTTCATACTTATCAGTGAGTTTTTCAATTTTTTCGTTTTGTGCTGCTCTTAAAAACTTTTCCTGGAAAGCGTTTTGCTCGTGAAGCCTTTCGGTCAACTCTCTCTTCTCTTCATTCATTTCCTCTCTAACGGCCTTAATTGAAAGCTCACCTCTTTCAACGGCATCATTGAGACTTTTATTAAAGTTTTCCTTCATAGCATCAATTTTTCTTCTAGAGTCTTTTCTCTCAGACTTTAAAGTCTGGTTCTCAGATTCACTTTGAAATCTCAACGCCAACTCATGTTCTTTATTGGCATTCTGGAGTTTTTGTTTGTCGGCCAATCTTTCTTTGATATTTAAGGCCGTAAGGTTTCTTTTGTCCTGAATCCTTTTGTCGGCTGCCTCAATTCTCATTTCCCTGTAAGTGTCTTGAAAACCCTCTCTGGCCTTACTCATCTCTTTCTCAAAGGTTCTGGCCATTCTATTTCTTTGGTCGATATGGTCCTTCGACTTTAATCTTTTTTGGTTTTCAAGCTCTGCCCTCTGATCCTCGCGAAGTTTGCCTTGGAGTGAGCCGGCCCCAATGCCAGCTGCTTTATGTTTCATTTCAAGTTTTTCAGTATCACGATGGTGCTGTTTCTCCATCTTCATCATTTCATTTCGAAGGCTCGCGTTCTGGCTTTTAATTTCGGCCTTTTGAGCTTCATTTACTCGATCCATAGAGGACTTGCTTTGGTCACTAATCGTTTTAATTTTCAAAGCTGCGTCTTGATTAACTTTGTCCATATTTTGACGAGTTTTCTCGTGTAGACGCTCACTTTCCTCTTCTCTAGATTGACGGATTTTAGCAACGTCTCTGGTGACACGATCCTTTAACTCATTTCTTTTACCCACTTCGTCTCTATAGACTTTATTTAAGTCTCTCTCATGAGTGCGAATCAACTGTCTTTTTTCGGCATCAAGCTTCTCTTGAATATCTTTGGCATTGCCGAGTGCACTATCTTTGTATTCTTGAACTTTCTTTTCTGAATCACTAAGTACTGACTTTACTCTGGCGTCTGCAGTTTCTTTCACCTGGGCCCTAATCTGCTTATCCATTCTTTTGGTGTCGCTCAGGTTGTGATCATAGGATCTTTTAATATCGTCTATTTTCTGTTCCCAGTTTTTAACTTTTTCGCGTGTTTGAGCTGAGTTTTTGACTTGCTCTTTATGGAGAGATTCCTCATATGCTTTATTTTTCTCCTTCAATGCTTCCTTTTGAGAAGTCTGAAGGTTTTCATAGCGATCTTCATACGCCTTTTCTAATTTTAGCTTATTGTCTGAAAAGTTCTTGGAATTCTCTTTTAATTGGCTTTCTTTGGCAGCTTGAATATCTTCCAGAGCTGTCTCATGGGAGCGATTGGCACTCTCTAAGTCTCTTTGAAAGAGCTCTCTCTGTCTGCTAAGTCTCTGGGTGTAATCTACGCCGTTCATTCTAAACCTCACATGGGCATCCTGCCCAGTAAGATTATATCATTTTTGTTGGAGGAGTGGGTTTGGGTAAATTTTTCTGACTAATTAAAGTAGCCGGAAAAACTTACCCAATTATTAAGAATTATTTATTTGCCAGTTCTTCGTCGATAAGTTCTTTGAAGGCCTCAAATGGTTGAGCACCCTGAATAAGCTTTCCGTTTACAAAGAAAGTTGGTGTAGACTTCACCCCAAGGTCCTTGCCCTGTTGGATGTCTTTTTCAATCATGCTCATATACTTTCCGCCATCTAAACATGTGTTGAATTTATCCATATCAACACCTACAGACTTTGCAGTTGCTTGAAGCCCTTCTTTACCTAGCTTGCTCTGGTCAGCAAAAAGCTTGTCATGCATTGTCCAGAAGTTGGCTGGCTTTTGCTCCCATGCACAGAGTGCTGCATTTGCGGCCATTTTTGCTTGAGAGTGAAATGGAAGAGGATACTGCTTGAATACTACTCTTACTTTGTTTCCATACTCTTTCTTCACTTGGTTTACTGTTTCTGCGGCCTTCGAGCAATATGGACATTGGAAATCACTAAATTCAACAATAGTTACCGGTGCATTTTCAGCTCCTGTTACAGGGGCCTTGCCAATTTCAACATCAAACGATGGTCTTCTTGGCTTCTCAAGATAAACATCTATTCCTGTTCCTTTAGTCTTTTTACCCAACCAAGTCTCAACAGCATCCTTCTTTTTTTCGGCCAATAAGTAACCGCGGATTCTTTCTTTAATTTGCGCGTTGACTTGCTCTTTAGGAATGTTTTTCTCTTTTACGAAATTGTTAATATCTGTCTCGGAGACCTTAACATTCTTTGCTATATGCTTATCCATATACTCTTCATTGCTAAGTCCCTTTTTTGCAGGATCTTGTGCCATAAGCTTTTCTATAATTAAAGACTTAAGTTTGTTCATTTTTGTTTCAAAAATCTTGTTCTCTAAATCATAAAGCTCTGATTCAATACCTTTAGTAAGCTCTTCATTGGTGATTTCAAGCTTGCCAACTTTAGCAGCAACACCTTCCTGAGGTGCCTTCATAAAGTTGTAATTTGGTTGTGAAGTTCCGTTGTCACAAGAAAATAGAAAGGCCACACCTAGAACAGCGGCCAAGATCGGTTTTAACATTGCTCTCTCCTTTTAAATTAAATACTTAAGAAAGGATACATTAAGAGGAGATTCTGAGCAAAATTAAATGGGACTAAGACATTCTTACCTGAGAAATAAACTCTTGATACGTTGCATTCTCATTCAATAACTCAGAGTGAGTTCCGACACCGTCCAATTTACCATCCTTCATAACAAGAATTTGGCCAGCATTCACGATTGTCTCTACTCTGTGTGCAACAATTACGGTCAATGAGTTCTTCTGGATAAGTAATACAAGTTTTCTTAGGGCCTCTTCCAGTTCAGAGTCAAGGCCTGAAGAGATTTCATCAAAAAGAACAATAGGTTTTTTTAGATAACATGAGCGTAGTGCAGAAATTAGTTGTTTTTGTCCCATTGAAAGATCATTAGGTCGAACAATTTCTTCTGGATCTACACCCCATTTTTCAAGGTAAGGAATTCTTGAAACAACATCATTCCAAAATTTTTCAAACTCTTCTTCAGAACCTATACCGAAGGTAATATTAAATTTTAAGGTCTCGCTAAAAACATGTGAGTCCTGACTTACAATACTCACCTGTCTTTTATAAGTGGACATGCCTTCAACATTGTCACCTCGAAACTCAATATTTGAATGCTTTGACCTCTCAATCTTAATCAATGAGTTTGAGGCCAAAATATCTGTAGATAGAATTTTTAAAAATGTTGATTTACCGGAGCCTGACATTCCTACGATGCCAACCAGTTCTCCACTTTTTGCGGTAAGCTTTACATCTTTGAGTTCAAAGGCTGAAGTTTCTTCTCCCTTTGATGGATAAGTAAAGCTCTCCACATTAATAGAGAGGGCTTTAAAGTCTTTAATTGTTTCTAGATCATCTCCATCTTCAGAGTGTGGAAGAGTATCCAAATCCTCATTGAATTCAAGGATTCTATCCATCCCAGTCTTGGCCCTCTGAATGCCTGAGATCTTTGAGGCTATTTCTTTAATTGGAGTAATTGATCTTTGGATCAAATCGATAATTGCAGCAATAATCGCCATCTCTACAATATTTGAATAAGGAAAGACGATTACTAACAGTGCAAGAAGGATAGGAAATAAACTCTCGGCAATGGCGAAGTAACTAGCATCCCATATATTTGCCGTAAGTTGTTTTTTTAAGAAGTCTTCAAATGCAGCCTTTGACTTGGTGGATGCAAAGCTTTCATTAGGTGTGTGAAATGTATGTCTAAGTCCAGCAGAAAGATTTGCAACAGAGCGATTAAGATGTCCTGTTGATTTTCGGACGGCCATATAAACTTTTCCCATTTGTTTACTGCCTATGATTAGGGCCAAACAAACTAATACTTCAGCGATGATCAAGGCTACACCGGAAACAGTATTCAACCTGACAAAGCTTATTAAACTAGAGATTATAAAGGCAAAATCAATAAAAATTTTAAACGAGCCAGAGCTAACCATTTCAATTACGGCCTCAGTGTCATTTAAAATTCTCGCGATAACCTCTCCCATGGGATAGTTGTGCGATCCAAACTTTCCCTTCCCTATTGAGTCGTAGGTTAGAATCCATTTCTTATAACTTTTAGAGCGTATGTGTTGCAAAAGCTTTTGAACATAGCGGGATATACCCAATTGATATACGACAGAGGCCAAGTACTCACCTATGTACAATCCGCCAAGTGCATATAGGATTGGCATAATGCTATCACCATCATCAAAACCGTCATAAAGCTCAGAAACTATAATAGGAGTGTAATAGCCAAGCACACTGGCAGAAACCAACGCCAAGATGATAAAGAAGATAAGCAACTTACTGTTGGGAATGTAGATGTAATCAAACCATTTGTTTTTTAAAATATTCACTGGTCAAACTTTCCTTTTCCAACAGATCTGATCTCGGACCTACTTCCTTAATCCCTTCATTCTGCTCAATAAATACAATCCAATCACTGGCCCTAACGGTGCTAAAGCGGTGGGAAGTTAAAATAAAGGTTTTCTTTTTAAGTCTTTGGTCTTTCTTCAGAACATTAATTATTTGCTGCTCAAGTATTAGATCCACAGAAGAGAATGGGTCGTCCCAAATAATATAATCAACATCAGCAACTAAGCTCCTAATCAATGCAATTCTTTTTGCCTGGCCGCCAGATACCTTCTTCCCGTTCTCTCCAACTTCTAAGGCAAGAACCTCATTAATAGTTGGAGCTAACAGATCCAGACCGAACTCAGCAATACATTTTTTGGCAAGGTCGAGCTTCTCCCCTTCTGGTTTTTCTCCCAGAAATATGTTCTCAGCAATAGTATCGTTATAAAGATAAGGTTCTTGTTTAATATAAGAATAAGAAGCATTATTGTATCGCAACAGCTCTGCAACTTTGTCTATCAAGTAAGACTTCCCAGAGCCAGTATCTCCAATAATTACGTTCCAAGATTTAAGCTTTATGGCCAGGTCTACAGTGTTGTTCCAAAATGGAAGCTGTAATTTGTCGAAGTTTTCGTACTTCTGATACCAATCTTCAATTACATTGGTTTCAAGACTTGCGATCAGCTTCTTTATTCTTCCCCAGGCCGCATAGCCCTGGCTTGTAACAATCCCAATCCAAGATAAAAACATTAAAGGTTCAAGAATAAGATATAGAAAACCTGAGAAGAAAATTAGATCTGTTCCGCTAAGGCCCTCCCTTTTAACTATTAAGGCTGCCCAAATTAAAGATGCGCCAACACCTAACTTAACTAGAGGAAAGGAGAAAACTCTTCCAAGACTGGATATAAAAAAGTATCGCAACTCCACACCAGAGTACTTCCTAAACAGTTCATAAAAAGAATCCTCTGAATGAAAGTTTTTAATTGTTTTCTTAGCAGAATAACTTTCTATTACAAAGTTCTGGACATCAGCGTAAGCATCCATATTTTTTCTGGCAAATGGTTGAAACACTACAACAAGAATGCTGAACAAAACGACACATGCAACCAGTGGTGTAAAGGCCAAAAGAAACTCTTCATTAAATTCTTTAATTTTTGGCACAAAAATTATGGCGGCTATAATAATGTTTCCAACCTGAAGAAGAGCAAAGCCTATAAATCCTCGAAGGCGATTAAAGTCATTTACTATTGTTTGAAAAAGATCCCCGTCACTGAAGTTGGAGTAAGTCTTAGGAAGAGCGTTCTCAAGCCTCTGCATTATTTCTAAACGCAAATTCTTTTGCTGAACCCGTGCTGGATAAAAGAAAAGAAGTCTTGAAAATGTTCTAAAAAACAAAATCGCAAATGCCAGGTAAAAGAACTTTGAAAGCTCAATATCTTTAAGCTGGTCTGACATAACCTTGTCACCAAGATCTTTTGCAAGTCCTGGTAAAATACTTTGGAAGTGGTGAAGGAAGTAGAGGCAAAACAAGGCCCCAATATAGTAGTACCAATACTCAAAAGAATGAGCGACTACCCACGGTATAAATTTACGATGAAGCCTTGAAATCATCCATGGAATTTAGCAAATCTTTAGTGATTAGCCAAAGAGCTTATTAACTTTTTAGAGAACAGCACTTTACGTTCACCATCATCCAACCCGATCAGCTCAAACAGCAGCTCTGTTCCATTTGGTACGATTTTAATAAAGCCAAGTCGACTCTTTGCAAAAACCGCAAGTTCTTCATTAACACTGCGCAACTGACCACCTGCCCCAGAAACAAATTGATGAACTCCATCCACTTGGCCTTCATAAGAGAGGTGGTGATCATGGCCAGCAACATAGATGTTGGTAAAGCTCATTGCGTATTTCAGAAATAGGTTTAGGGGAAAGTAAGGATTCTTGTGCTTTCCTGAGCTTTTGGCCGGATGATGCCCTAGAAGAACCTTATGTTTACACCCTTCTAAATTTAAAGACTTTAACCAAAGCATCTGTTGCAGTTTGTAGTCTGTGGTGTTCATCACCGGAAAACAGATTTCATTTATTTTGGCCAAGTAGTAATGTGAAGGATAGTGAAGTCTTGGGTGTTTCTTAGCAATTTCAAGCCATGCATCAACATTGCCATGATAATCATGATTTCCCATCATAAGAAACATGTCCCTATCTTTAATGATATCTGCATAGTATTTGAAAAATAGGTTTTGGGCGGCCTTATCGCTGGGGGATTTCAAACCTTTAGGATAGATGATATCTCCTAGATAAAAGTACGCATCACAATTCTCATTTTTCAGTAGCTCTGCAACCCTTGCTTGATCTTCAGTGCCAGTTCCCGCATCGCCAAAAAGACAGAAGCTAGGATTTTCATTCTTTCTTAGATCAACAACATTTTCGTGAAAACAAGAACTCATTATCAACAGAGGAAGAATAAGAAAAATGCGCATGCGACTCCTTTTTGACTTGCCGCAATGCTAGCAGAAAAAAAATTGACTATGCAAGGATTAATAAAGTAACTTACCGATACTTGATTAATTAAGGTCGTATAGCTCAGTGGGAGAGCACTTCGTTGACATCGAAGGGGTCGCTGGTTCAATCCCAGCTACGACCACCATTCTCTTAGATTAAATCCAAATTAAATTTTCTCACTTATTGCTGATGGTCGGTAGCGGTGTTTGTCCCTGAAGGTTTATCGTGATTCTCACGCCTGATCTGTCTTCTTCTTTTCCATGCCTCTCTCTTTAGATCCTTATTTAAAGCTGGCCTTTCCAAAAGTTGTCTTTTTATCGTCTCTTTGGGTCGGTTATGATCAATTAAATCTTTTTTGTCCTTTAAGACAGTTCTTTCCATGAGACGTTTCTGGATTTGTTTCTTTTCTACTTTCAGTTTCTTATTTTTGGTTAGATCTTTGACTTCATTTTGATAGCGCTCTAAGCGAGTTTTTCTTTCTTTTTTAAAGTTTTGCCAACGCAATTGATCTCTTTTCCAAGGACGCCTTTCTTTTAAGAACTCACTTTTATAAGCTGCCCTCACCTCATTGAATGAGCGCAGGGTATCCTCTTTAAAACTCCAATTTATTTGTTTTTGAAATTTGTATGGTCGAACGGCCGTGAATACCTTGTCATTTTCAACAACAACTGACTGATTGGCCTCAACAATGTCTGCTTGATTATTATTTTTAATTTCAACTACACCTTCTTCAACACTCAAAAGAACATCACTATCATTTTGATTAACTAGGAATTTAGTTCCCCGAACTCCCATGGATGTTGAGTTGGTTCGTACGATGGCACTCTCATTGTCGGACTTTTCAAATATCTCAGACATTATGGTACCTACTTTTAAGTAAATCTGAGCTGGCTGTTCAATCTCTTCTCCCCCCTCAAACTTATATGGAAGTGACTCAATTTGAACAATTGTTTCAGGATCAATCTTATGTTTTGAATGCTCACCGATCTTAAGAATTAGAAATGAATTCTTTTTAGTCTCAATGCTCTCACCCTCATCTATGAGATCTCCACTAGAGAGTCTTCTCTGGGAAGCTTCTTCTAAGACATAGGCATCTCCCTTTACATAGATAACTCTGATCTCAGAGGAGAATGTTGAAAGTGATAGGAGTAAAAGAAAAGGTACTAACAAAAGATTATTCATACCAATATTATAGGCGGAAAAGGGATTTCGAACTGTGGGAACTTTTTTCTCTTAAATAGAACTAAAGTCGATTATTTTGAGGCATTATGCACCTTCAAGCTCAACAAACTTATGAGTTCAGCCCTTTCTTAATAGAGTGAAAGCAGTGGGAATTGGGATGAAGAAAACTATAAGTTTCGGCCTGAAGACTATTTATCGATAAAAGTAAAAGTGACAATGTACATAAGAGTTTAAAAGTATTTATGAATGATCATCGGATTTATTTATTTTTTTTTAAATATGTCTCTAACCTAAAATTTCACTGAGTAATCAAACTTCCCAATTGTTCACTCAGAATTGAAACTACTCTATTAATGTGACTTTATAAACCATTTCGAAAAACTTTTGATCGCTCACCCAAAAAGCACCACCATCCTCATTTTTGCAAGCACTAATCTCCTTACGATTATACTCAAAGCAGTTATCCCCCCAGTAGTTTCGAATTTTAAAGTTGCATCTTCCATTGAACCACTTACGACCAATTACAGAACTTGCATGCTTGGTATCATAACTTGAAACCTGGATGGCCTCATAGCTTATACCTACAGGCTTGTTATTTTCTAATTTCTTCTCAATCTTTCCGAATAATTTTTCCAGTTTAACAGAAAGCTCTTCATTAGTGCCTCGCTTAGGCATCCTAAAGTTCCGAACCTTCATTCTGGGCACGCTAATTTTTTTATCGCCACATTGCTGGGCCATTAACTTTGCTATCCCTTCATTTAGTTTGTAATGATCCAGAACTTCCATTATTTCCCTGATAGAGCCCTCTAGGTTGATCAATGTTTTTGAGTTAGCAATCTCGCGGCAAGCTAACCCTTCTTCCCCTCGAAGCATTGCTTTCCTTCCCCTATCCAGACCTAAAAGAGCGGAATGTAGTCCACGCCATGAATTATTAAAGTAAGCCATATCATCTTCCAGGCAAACTTTCTTACCGCTTACATTCTCGATTGCTGATTTTATTTCACCATTTTCATAAAGGTCCGTAGGTGAGGATTTTAAAAAATCCCTAACAGAGCGCACAAAAAAATTTTCTTCAGCAGTTTTGTTATATAGCGCTGAAATGTGTGCTGCAGATAGTGGCCGGCCTATTTCGGCAGAGATAAGATCAGCTGCAGTAAGTCCATAGCACCAACCTAAGTACCCCTGATCGATTGGGGTGGAAAAGAAGCTCTCCAACTCTTTGTTCATGTTAGGAACAATATCTAACGTCCCACACCTTGACTCGGGAATTGCAATTTCAACCTTTCCAAAAGCAGGAAATGAGATGGAAGCGGCAAATAAAATTAAGATCATTAGTTTTCCCACATCTTAGTATCGGATTTTAAGTAATGAACTTAAATTTTTGGTTAGAAATGGACTTATTTAGAACCGCACGGAGTAATCTACTCCAGTTTTGTCACCTTCATCTCTTTCGCTTCGGTGGAAAACTTTCCATCTCTCACCTAGCCTGTAATCCAACTTGGTTTTTGATGAATGTGCACTGTAAGAAACCCTTAAATCTCCATACTTAAAGGCAACTTTACCAGTAGCGATGGGAATTGCGGCGGCGATTGTAGTTTTATACTTCCCCAGTGGTGAGTTCTCAACTCTGGCCTTGATTTGGCCCATAACTTCTTTGCTTTTCTCTTCTACTATCTCATATGACATCAATGCGTCTTTTGTTCGACTAAACATGCTGTCTTGGATTTCTTCACGATTCTCAGAAGCAAAGATAGGTGCTGAGAAAAGTGAAACGGTCATAATGCACAAAACTTTATTCACAGTAAAAAACTCCCTTTTTTACGTTGCACAACAATTTTATAGCGCCGCCTACGCAGATTCAAACAGGTAAAATACTACGGCTATTTTCAGGAGAATAAAAAAAGGCGGGTTAAACCCGCCTTATATGCAAAACTTTGTAAGATTTTTATGTGATTACAGGAATCTAAACATTATCAAGGCCAATACTGTAGGGAAAAGGGCAGACTTTAAAAGTCCAAGAGGACTAATTCCATCTTCTCCAAAATTACCCTTTAAAATTCCAAAACCAGCAGGGTTTGGAGCATTTGCGATTACAGTTAAACCACCACCTGTAACAGCACCTGCCACTAGGTAGTACTTTTGCTCATCACTTAACTCAACAAGTGACCCTAAATAAGTAAGTGCTGCATTATCCGTAATACCTGTCAAAGCAGTTGAACCAAGGTATAGCGGCAAAGTATCTAAGGATGCTAGAAGTGGCTGTAGCCACCACTTTTGCATTGAACCAAGCACAACCAGTCCACCTAAGAAAAATCCAACAAGTAGAGACTCTTTTAGCTTAACAGGATCTTGATATTCTTGGGTAACAGTAGTGAAGCCCAAGAAAAATAAGAATACACCCAAGAACACAACCATATGGTGTGCAGTAATAACCGTAAGGGCCAAAAAGATTATGTGAATAAGTGTAATCCACCATGTCGGGTGCATGTGTTCTGGATTCTCAGGTCTAAGGCTAAAGTCACCAGCAAGTTCTTTTTTATTAAGAAAAGCAATTACCAAAGTGCCAAGAACGACAGAGATTGCAGCTTTATATCCAAAGTTAAAAAGCATATGTGAAAGTCCCCATCCCCATTTTCCAGCAACCATCAAAACTGGCGGAGCTGCAAAGTGAGAAAGAGTCCCACCAATTGAAACGTTTACAAATAAAAGGCCTAGAGTGGCGTACTTAAATTTGTCTGACATTTCAGGCTTTGAATAAAAGTTCTTTTGAAGAATTAAAGCTGTAACTGTCATCGCGGCAGGTTCTGTGATAAATGAACCTAATAGAGGGCCAATTATCATAGTAGAAATAAAGAATGCCATCTTCTTTGAAACACCCGGAATTAAGTTTGAGAATCCAACAATAATTTGTTCAGCAAACTTGATAACTGGTCTTGTTCCGGCCATCGCCATGATGACAAAAACAAATGCAGGTTCTGTGAAGTTGATACTTTCTAGGTACTCAATTGCGGCATGTCCGCCTTGAGTTGCGGCCATCGCAGTCACAAAGGCTGCGGCCCACATTCCAAAAACCGCTTCAACTTCTCCTAAGAAGTGGAAAAACTCCGCTCCTATGGAACCTTTTGGGTACTTGTGTGAAATATGTTCAAATTTTTTGACTAGAAAAGTGTGAATTACGGCCAGCCCGAACAACACTGTAGCTAAGATTTCCATCCCAGTTGGATTCATCCTTTAACCCCTTGGATTTTAGATTAATATTATTAGCTATAGTGTAAACGAGATTTCAAATATTTCCACAGGAAATACGACTTATGCGTCTCCGTCATCTCCAATGGAGCCAACTGGGCATGCTTCCATTTGCTCAACGCACAATTCGATATCTTCTTCTGACTCTGGCTGCTTCTTTATAAATGCATTACCATCTTCATCTTCAGCGAAGAACTCTGGAGCCCCATTATAACAAACGTTACAAGCTATACACCCTTCCCCATTTTCATCATCAGGGTCTGTGCAATAGAATTTACCCGCCACGTTATCTGGGTGTTTCATATCTTTATTGGCCATATGGGTTCTCCATTCATTCAATAGACTTTAACAATCGGTCTTTATTTAATATATTACGTTGGAATTTGTTATATAGCTAAAAAAGGATAATTTGTATATGAAAGAAAAATCTATAGAGCTAGCGAAAATATGGTCAAACAACCCCTACTTCGATGAGCTGGATCGCTCTGAAATAAAAACTCTTCTAGAGGATGAGACAACTAACGAAGTTGAACTCATCGAGCGCTTTCATAAAGATTTAGAGTTTGGCACCGGCGGACTTAGATCCATCCTAGGTATGGGTAGCAACAGAATGAACAAATACAACGTAAGGAAGGCCACCCAGGCCATGGCCAACGTTGTAAAGGATTCTTTCTCGGGAGAGCTTGCCGCTGCCGTAAGCTATGACTGTAGAAAGTACTCCGATGAATTTGCTAAAGAAGTTTGTATGGTTTTTGCCGCTAATGGAATAAAAGCATACCTTTTCACAGAACTTACACCAACACCCATGCTTTCTTATGCCGTAAGATATTATAACTGCAAGGCCGGTGTTATGATCACTGCCTCACATAATCCAAAGCAGTATAATGGCTTTAAGGCATACTGGGATGATGGAGCCCAGGTAACACCTCCAGAAGACTCAATGGTCATTGAGGCATATAACAAGATTTCAAACTGGGAAGATGTAAAGTCTATGAACTTTGATCAGGCCGTAAAAGATGGAATGATTGAATGGATAGGTGAAGAAGTTAATGAGAGCTTTTATCAAGAAGTTGAAAAGGCCATGGTTCAACCAGCACTCGCCAAAGAAAAAGGACACCAGGCCAGCTTTATCTATACTCCACTTCATGGCACAGGGTATATCCCGTGTAAAACAGCAAGCGAAAGACTTGGATACAAAAACTTTAAAGTGGTTGAGGAGCAAGCTGTTTTCGACTCGGCGTTTTCAACAGTTGAAACAACTCCAAACCCAGAAGACCCGAAAGCGCTTAAAATTGCTGTAGATAGGATGCTTGCCGAAAATATCGATGTTGCGTATGGCACAGATCCAGATTGCGACCGCCTTGGAGTTGTTGTTAATCACCACAACTCCCCTGTTTATCTAAATGGTAACCAAATAGCCTTTTTAATGCTTTACTACCTATTTGAGCAGCACTCTCTAAGAGGAACCCTTCCAAAGAAGCCACTAGTTTTGAAGAGTATTGTAACAAGTGATCTTCAAACAACTATCGCCGAGCATTTTGGCGGAGAGGTAAAAGACACTCTCACAGGCTTTAAGTGGATGGCCGCTGCATGGAGAGAGCTTGAAATAAAAGACACAGACCACACCTTCTTCTTTGCATCCGAAGAATCCTTTGGATACATGCCAAGAAATCATGTTCGCGATAAAGACGCAGTCACTGCAATGGTCTTAATGAATGAGATTACTTTGCACTACAAGTTAAAAGATATGACTTTGGTAGACGCTCTAGACCAGATTTATGACAAATTAGGTTATGCTCAAGAAAGCTTAATTGCTCTGAACTTTGAAGGCATAGAAGGGCAACAGAAAATAGCAAGGATCATGGACCACTTTAGAAACGAGCATGGCATGCATGTTGGAACAGAGAGGATAACAGCCTTCAAGGACTTTAAGATTTCAAAGAAGACAAACCTTCTCACTCAAGAGGAATCTGAACTTGATATGACTCAATCCAATGTGTTGGGCTTTGAGTTTGAATCAGGAAATCAACTCTATATACGTCCTTCAGGTACAGAGCCAAAAATTAAATTCTATACAATGGTCAAGGTTAAAGAAGGCGACTTGGAAACCAAAAAAGACATCGCGCAGAAGCAAATTGACCTAATTGAGAAATTCATTATGGGAACAGTTGAAACACTATGAGTAGTGATATTGGACTAGTATTAGTTAGTGGCGGGATGGACTCTCTAGTTTGTGCCGCCATCGCAAATGAAAAGCATGAACAACTTGCTTTTCTTCATCTCTCCTACGGCCAAAAAACATCTGCAAAAGAAAAGTTATGCTATGACAAAATAGCTGATTTTTATAAAGTGAGCCCAGGCCTTAGGAAGACAGTGGACATGAGCTTTCTCTCCCAAATTGGAGGAAGCTCACTAACCGATAACAAGCTGGAAGTTACAGACTTTGAAGGAGACTCTGATGAGATTCCTTCAAGCTATGTTCCTTTTAGAAATGCCCATATAATCTCTATGGCCGTTTCCTGGGCGGAAGTGATCGGTGCCAAAAAAATATATATCGGGGCCAATTATGAGGACTCCCCAGGATATCCGGATTGTCGACCTGAGTATTATGAGGCCTTCAATAAACTGATAAAGGCCGGAACTGCAGCTGGGGACATTGAAGTTGTAACTCCAGTTTTAATGGATAAGAAAAAAGATATTGTCATGAAGGCCAAAAACTTCAATGCTCCACTTGAGCTGACATGGTCATGCTATAAAAATGAGGACATTGCTTGTGGTGTTTGCGATTCGTGTGCTCTAAGGCTTAGAGGTTTTAGGGAAGCGAATCTTAAAGATCCGCTACCCTACAAAAATTAGTTTTGAACTTGGTTTTGACCTTTGCTTGCCATTAAGACAAGGGTTGCAAGAGCTTCATCGCTTAGCTCTGTAATAGAAATTTCTTCGCCAGTCTCAGCTAGGATTTCCTCTTCTAAATTAACTGCATCTGCATGTAGCTCTTCTTTAAGAAGAGAAAGTGAAGGCTGGGCCTCCAATTCTGCAGCACCAGCAAGAACTTCTACAGCTTCTTCTTCAAGTCCTTGATAGTTTCTTGCCCCTGCATTTATACCATTAATTACAAGAGTGGCCGTGGCTAATCCTAGACCAACAACTGGATTTGCTACAGTAAGAACAATCCCAGTGGTAGGTCCTGCAGTCATCATGCCATAGCCTGAAAGGAAAGAAAATTGTTCCTCTGTAGTCCATGCCGCCGAAGCGTTAAAAGAAGCACATAGCACTCCTGCTGCAATTAGTTTTGAAAGCTTCATAAAGTTCTCCGTAAAACCGTTCTTATAATTTTATTAATTAGCAATAGTTCCAAGTGCTATGGCCGCAAATTCTTCATCAGTAAGTGAGAAGAGATCAACATTTTCGCCAGTAGCTTCAAATATCTTTTCCTCATTAGCCTCAGCATTTGCTAAAATATCTTCTTTAAACATAGAAAGAGCAGGTTGTTCATCAAGACTTGATTGTCCTGAAAGAACTTCTATAGACTCAGTATCAAGCCCTTGGTAATGGAGCATTCCAGTACCCAAGGCAGCCGCTATAACACCAGCAAAGCTAGCTGTGGCACTAGAAACAACTGCGACAGCACTCCATCCAAAAGTAGCAGAAACCCCTGCCATAGTTACGTTTGCTCCAGATGCGACAAGAGCAGCACCAGCGTCACTCCTTCTCGCGTGAACACTAGTTGTAATTGCACTAATTAAAAGGGCTACTGTTACGATCTTCTTCATGGGCTATCTCCTTTGTAAGGTCTAGGTTTGTTTTTTCAACCTTATAGCGCACGGCAACAAGATAACGCAGCACAATATGAACTCTATGAATTATTTACAATAATTTGTCTTAGTCAAACTCCACCACCCCGAAACTACTTAGCTAGAAAGGAATTTTCATTAATTGCATTGCCAATTTTCTCTAGTCTTTTCACCTGTAATTCCATTGCCTTTTCCTCTACCTCAAATGTATCCCCCAAGTAATCATCTAAGGAAGAAACAACTTTAGATAAATCCAAGTCCTGATATGGTGCCACTGTAGCATCAGTATCAAGAGGTATCCCGTAAGAAGTCCTATTCCTAACTACTGTCTTTACATGATCAGCATATAGAAGTTTTACCTTTTTCGCTAAGGCCGGATCGGACTCTGCCTTTTTCTTAAGATAGTTAATTTTCTTCTTTAAAAGAGCGTCATTCATGGATTTAGCCTTTTGCCCCTCCAAAATAGTTAAATTCCATGCAAGCCTTTGGTCATGGGAGATCGAACTGAGAAGCTCTTCAATTTGCACTGACTCTAACTTTTTACCATTAAGATATTTTTCAATTTTATTAGTCGCAAAATTCACCATTTGTGCATTTGAAGGAAAAAAGTGATGCTGTCTCTTCTGTGCTTTAAATTCGTCCTCTTTAAAATCCCTGATCATTCCCACTTCATCCATCACTTCCTTCAAACCTAGAGGAGTCGATACCTTAAGGTTTTGGAAATCATTGTCCCACACGATACCTTTTAAAAAGTCTAAAGACTCTGTCGCACAATTATTTGAAATGAACTTATAAGTGCCGATGTAATTCCACACTCTTTGAATAGCAAGATTAATGAATCTTTCCTTCTCTTTACTATTGAGATCCATAGGAAAGCTGTATAAATTTCTTTCTTCATTAATCGTATATTGCGGTATCGTATCTTCCAACTTTGAAATTGACACAACCGAATCATAATTGCCTATAAGCCCATCCACCATATCGATATCAAGTCCCGGAATAAAACCTGTGAAGTTTAAAACATAGTTATATCTTTTATCGATTTTACATCTCATATCACTTAAATCTGGAGGACACACAGTAAATCTGAACATACTATGACCCCAGCGACTCATCATGCTTTCAGCTTCTCCAGCAAATAGATAATAAACGTCTCTAATATGGGCCTTATTAATAGTTTGAATTTTTATTTTTCCATCTATAAGAATCGGCACCCTTACAATGTCGTTGCAATTCACACCTGCAAAAGGAATGTGATTGAGTTCCTTGGATAAAAACTCATATTGAACTGGCCTTCTACATTTGTATTCAGGATCTAGTAGAAAAAATTGAAAATTTACCGCAAAGTTTTCTTTAATATCTTGGTACTCATAAATGTCAGGTGAATGGTTTACTTTGGAGTGCTTATTCTCCAGAGACCTGGATCGAGAACCATCAAATCTCCAACCATTTATGAAGCCATAAGTGGGAATGGATGAAAAATTATTCTTGTGAATCTCATTATAAGTTAAATAAGGTTTTTTCGGATTGGCCCTTTTTGTCTGCCACACATCCCTTTCATATTTTCTTTCAAAAGTGGCATAGTCGTAAAAGTGGGCAAGCTCATGAATCAATGCCCCCTTTGCAAGAGAATAAACATCCAAATGCCCACACTCAAGACCAGTGACCTTATCACCGTTATACTTATCCCTGATAGCGTTTAAGAATCCTGCGTGAAGTTCTATTTTATCAAAATTTAAATATGCAGCTCCATACCTTTGAGCTCTGGCCTTAGTTCTAGAACATACTCTTTCAGGGTCAATTTCAGTCTCTCCAAAAAACTCTTTAAAGCTGATTTTTAGTTTTTTTGAGATATCCGTTTTAACTGCTTGGGGCAAAGTACTTTCTACATCTTTTATGAAGGCTTCCACGGCCTTATTATCGACATCAATCGACAACTCCAGTGAGTGAGCACTAAAGGCTCCAAATACACAGGAAATAAAAGACGCAAATGCAAACACTTTAAACATACAACACTCCATACAGTTTCCGTAAAAAGATGCAATATGTTTGCCAAGGTCTTCCCAATAAATTTAATAATTTATAGCTATAAAAGTGTCTAATCTTTTGACAGTATTCTATTAGCTAACAGGAAGGCTTATGAAGTGGTGGCAGTGACAACCAAAAAAAAAGACCCAGCTTAAGCTAGGTCTGACATACTAAAAGAAAGAACTTTGTTCTTATAGTTTTTGTGATACATGCAAAGCAAGTGTTGCGATGTCTTCATCACTTAGCTCTTCAATCGAAAATTCTTCGCCAGTTTCTTCGAAGATTTTCTGCTCGATTGTATCTGAATTTGCAGTCAAATCTTCTTTAAATATAGAGATAGCAGGCAAGTCATCTACTTTTGCATTTCCTGCCAATACCTCAACTGAGTCATTGTCTAGACCTTGGTAGTATGCTGAATTCCCCCCTACATAAATAGTAGACATTACAGCTGCAAGAATTAAGCTCCCTGCACCAGCACTTCCAACAGTAGTAAGGTACATAGCACCCAATCCTACACCCAAGTAAGTCGATGCAGAAGTGGCCAGAAGTGCTTGTTGTTCCTGTGTGGCCTGAGCAGGTGTGGATAGGCTTGCACAAAGAAGGGCAACACTAGCGATCGTTGAAATTTTTTTCATAAAATTCTCCTTTAAGGGTTTGGACTTTCTTACCATAACCAGAAGGAGAGACAACCTCAAAGTGACACAGTGTAGCATTTACATACAAAAAAGAATATTAATA
>Ga0208568_1000303_pt1 | contig 19553 bp, 19 predicted proteins | sample DeeseametaMP2969_FD_184165 | JGI IMG/M metagenome (GOLD analysis project Ga0208568, IMG submission 184165) | Marine microbial communities from the Deep Atlantic Ocean - MP2969 (SPAdes) | ecosystem: Environmental > Aquatic > Marine > Oceanic | place: South of Funchal, North Atlantic Ocean... | reverse complement strand
CAAGCACGGAATGACAATGAAGAGGATTATTGTGGTTACTCTTAGCACGGAATGACAATGAAGAGGATTATTGTGGTTACTCTTAGCACGGAATGACAATGAAGAGTGTAAGTGTTGTGAGTAGGGCTTTGATCCTCAGGCAGTAAGAACAAACTGATTATCATCCATCAACTCCAGTCCGGAACCGACCCAGTCTTCCGGTGAAAATTCCTGCAGAAGTTCAACAACCTCTTTGCGTGCTTCCAGGTCAACCGGTGAATAAGGCAGCCGGAAAACAGGCTGTGTTGCACCCGTCATGCTCAAAACTGTGTTCAGGGCGTTTGGGCTGGGAACATGAAAAAGCCAGGACATCAGCGGTTGTAAACGGTCATTAAGCTTTGGATCATCTGTATCCATCAGGCGCCGCATCAATCCCGGCATTAAATTACTGATCACTGAAATCACTCCGTGTGAACCGTGACGGTGACGTCCCTCAAAACACTGGTCATCATTTCCGGACCAGCAGGCGATTCCTTTTGACTCATAGTGCGCCATCCGTTCAATACCGGCACATTCTTTGACGCCGATCAGGTTTGGATGTTGAGCCAGTTCTTCAATTAATTCCGGCTGCAGATCCTGCCCTGTCCTTCCGGGAACGTTGTAAATTATGGAGGGTCCCAAATCTAAAACACGCTTAAAATGCTCTCTGAGTCCCGCGTCCGAGGTTTTTCCGTAATATGGATTGATCTGCAGGGCTGCGTCCATTCCAAAAGCAAACCCATATTTGGTGCCCTTGATTGCTTCGCGGGTGTTGTTGCTTCCGGTGTTGCCGACTATTGCCAGACGATCGCCGAATTTGTTTACACTGTGGGCAATCAGCATCAGATGTTCCTCCCAGTCCATCAAATGACCTTCTCCGGTGGTTCCGCAGACAATCAGGCCCTGCACACCATTTTTAATCTGTGCTTCAACCAGAAAGTCATAGCTTTCAAGGTCAACATCTCCGTCCAGTTTATAAGGAGTTTTGATTGCGGTCATCAGACTCGCGGATTTTATTTTTTCCATTTTATGATGTTAATTGTTCCAGCCCGAAAGGCTGTATGTTATTTGATTTTTCCTGGCTTTCTGCAAAAAACTCACGCAGCAAAAGTTTTTAAGTTCACTCAGTTTACGTTAATCAGCAGAAACGTTCAAGGCAGGCAGAGAAAATAATTATGGAGCTTTTTTAAGGTTGGATTCATAATAACGCGTGTAAAGATTACCCCGCTCTGTAAAGCGCACCCCATAGACATTGCTCCGCAGTCCCGGCCGAAAAAAACTGTTTTCTATCACACCAAGCCACTGATCGGTCAAATGTTTTTTTAAAACTATCTGCACACGCTCACCTTCCTGAAATCGCGGGTTGATGGCTTTCGGCATCGGACAGACCTTTTTATGGAGAGAGGTGTCGCCATAGCAAATCCACGAAGCCCGGATGACAATGCCGATACGCTGCGGTCCGCCGTTTACCTGAATAAAGTCAGATGGTGAAAAAGAAGTGATGACTTTGCGGGAAGTGTTTACGATGCGGTCAAAAACCTCCAGTTCATAGGCACGATACTCAGCAAATGCTGCGCTTGAACTCAGCAGCAAAAATACTAAAGTAAAATTAAAGCGAACTATCCGGTTCATCGGATTACTCCTTCCAGTTTGGCTCCGTCATATATCGTATCCTGATCCAATACTCCGTTCATGGAAGAACCGTTAAAAATGCTTTTTGAAAAATCTGCTTTTGTTAAATTTGCATTATCAAGATTTACGTCATTCAACTCTGTTCCACCGGCTTTTGCGTCCATCAATAAAACCTCATTCAAAATGGAAGCATTCAAACGTGCATTGTTCATTGTCGCAGAAAGGAGTCTGGCCCGGCTCAAGTCACATTCCTGAAGAGAGGCTTCCGAAAAATTGCAAAAATTTAAAATCGTTCCCTGCAGCTGTGATGAATCAAGGTGAGCACCGATGAACTCTGAACCGGTGAAATCCGCATCGGCTGCTTTGAGATCAACGGAACGACAGGCACTGAAATCGCAGACATGCATTTTTGCTCCACTAAAATTTGCTGCAGATAAAGATGTAAATGAAAAATCACAGAGATCTCCCTTGACGTTAAGCAGGACCGAATCTTTGATAAAAGAACCACTAAAATCAACACTATGCAAAATTGACTGACGGAAATTTACTTCTATGAGGACACAGTCACGTAAATCTGACTTACTCAGATCGCATTCTATAAAAGAGGATTCCTGCATGTGGCTGCCGTACATTTCACAATCATCTATAAGACATTCTTCAAAGTGGGAAAAAGCGAAATCGGAGCCGTTGAAAGTACTTCCGGTAAATTTGCACTTTGTAAAAATTGCCCCCTCAAAATTAAACTTATCAAGATTCAATGCAGTTATATTTACCTCCTTTATTGGAGACCTACGCTTTACCAGACGTTCAACTTCTTTTCTGGTGATATCGGCCATTAGTTCGTTTAATGTTGATCGGTTATGATGCAAAAATTTTTCCGAATCGGAGTTCGGGGCTACCATCTGAAATTTTACTTGTTTGCCTCAGTGCGTCAGCCTCTTTACAAAGAACAAGAATGACTGCCATAAACTTAAAAGTTCAGGCTGGCATCCTGAAAAAATATTGCTGATAGTTCTTCAAAAGCTCTTTGCAGGAGTTAAACTTGATTCCGTTTTCGTCGAAACTATAGGCTTTATCAGTTGCAGTCACCGGCACATTGAAACGTGAACGGCGTACGTTGATTGCCGTTCCGGTCAAGATTTTGCCGGTAATGAAAACCACACCTCCATTTGAAATTCTGTTCAAGTCTTTTATTTCTATGTGGGTTTCCCGTTTTCTGAGATTTGTGAAAGCACTAATAACATTTTTTTCGGCCTTTGTTTCAAATTCACTCAGGGTTTCAATTTTTTTCTCATCCCATCCGCCTGCCTCAAGCTCCTTCAGAATAGTATCAATTTCCGTTAAATTGTCCTGCAGAGACTGCAATGCCGTATCAGTCAGTTTTTGGAGTTCATTAAACTGCTTTCGGTTGTTTGTCGTAATACCAACCTCTAAAATAGTATGGGGCTCACTGTTTTCTTCACTAACTTTGCCGCTTTTAGTTTCTTTTGTTCCAGGCAAACCAACATTCGGCAGCAGGATAAGATTTCCGGCTTGAAGAACTCCTCCGGAAACATAACCGTATGGTGCCGTGATCTGGAGAGTTGAACCGCAAAAGACTTTTGAGTTCAGGACAAAGTCATCCACTAAAAGATGTTCACCAACATTTGCCTGAGTGTCAGTCATGTCGCTTGTATGAAGCGATCTCCCGCATTGAACGATGGCACCTTTGATACCATGTGCGACTCGGATTTCACCGAGCGAGCGTAGTCGTGCTTTTCCTACGGAACCTCCAATATCTATCCGTACTGCTTCTACGATGCAGCGATCAGCAACATTACCCCGTATTTTTACAATCCCGTCAAAACGTAGATGTCCTGTGGAGGCATCAACTTTATCGACTACTTTTATCTTTTCCACCGAAATGCTGTCGTTATTGAGACAGACAACTCCGGATTTTGTTGCAATGATATGAGTACCTTCCGGATTATACCTGGTGTTTCGTCCCGGACGGATACGATATTGTTTTCCGGATTTGGCAGTAATCAGCTTTCCGGTAATACTATAGCCGTTTTCACCCATTGTGGCCGACATCAACCGTACCAGTTCCTGTCCTTCTTCTACTTTCTGTAAAACAGTTACCTCTTCAAGTTTTACCCCAGTTCCCAAAGCAGGTCGAGACTTCTCGGGAATAAAAAGCAGTTCCGGATACCCATTTTTTCCATGTACAACCGATTTACCGCTGGCGACTAAAGCCGGTTCATAAAAAATCTTATCTGCAATAATATTTTTAATATTTTTGCTGCTGATTCCCTGAAAAATATTTTTTCCCTCGAGCGCAGCAATAATAAGCTCCATCGTCAGAGGATCGCCTTCTTCACTTGGAGGAATGATATTTACATAGGCCCTTGACTCATCTTCACTGAGTTCAATTTGCAAAGTGTAATCATTGGTTTCAACATCGGCCAGGTAATCAAATTCACCGCTTGTTCGATTATATATTTCCAGCAATTGTTCCGGAACATAGTCCAAGTTCCTCAGGTGAAGTTCTGCCTGAATATCATCCATGCTGGCAGTTTCTGCTCCCACCAGCTGCTCTGGAATGCGCAGCATCACTTTACCGTCGTTAATCGTAATTTTATATAATTCAGCCTTGGCCATTGTTTGAGTGTAGAATGTTGGGTCTTGAGTGGAGGGTGGTGTTGACTTTCGGACTTAATTCATTAATTGTTTCATTTCCTCCGGACTCAAAGCTCTGCTTTCGCCGGACTGCAAGTCTCCTAAAGAAACCGTTCCAACCTGGAAGCGCTTAATTTTTTGCACCGGATAACCTAAGTCTTGGAGCATTTTTTTGATTTGCCGGTTTGTTCCTTCCCTGAGAAAGACCTCAAGCCATGTTTTATCGTTTACAGTATGCAGAATTTTTACCCGTACAGGCTGGTGCCTGCGTTTTTCAATCACCGGTCCTTTCCGCAAAGTTGACAGAGCTGCATTCTCAACGATACCACGTACCTTAACAAAATAACCTTTCCAAACCTTGTGCCGGGGATGCATCAGCTGCTGGGCCAATTCACCGTCGTTGGTCAGTAAAATCAAGCCTTCTGCATCATAATCAAGCCGTCCTACAGGAAAAAGCCTGGCTGAAGTTCGAGGAAAAAAGTCACTGATTGTGGTGCGTCCCTCAGGATCGTTGAGGGTCGTGATGCAATTTTTAGGCTTGTAAAGAGCATATACCTGCGTTTTTTGACGCTGCGGTAATTTTACCCGCCGTCCTTCCACGCTCAAGTGGTCTTTTCCAACGAGCATTTTCTGTCCCATCTTCAGGACAGTTTCACCATTCAGCCTCACTTCGCCGGCCAAAATTAATTTTTCTGCGGCACGTCTTGACGCAATTCCGGCCTGGGCAATAACTTTTTGGATCCGTACAGGCTCTGCTGAATGAAAATTTTGCATCAGCTGGTACCTTCTGTTTGAAGAAAAGAAGTGTCCTCTTGTATCCTCAATAAAGCTTTTTCTGCAGCAAGCTGACTGGCTAGTTTTTTGCTGGCACCGCGCCCTCGTCCGTATTCTTTTTCTTTGACATAAACTGCCATCGTAAATTCCTTTTCATGATCAGGACCAGATTCTTCAACCAGTTCATATGTCGAGGGAATTCCCATTATTTTCTGTACGTGTTCCTGCAGTTCTGACTTATAATCTCGTGTAATATAACCCTCTGCATCTTGCGGCAAATGTGGAAGAAAAATTTTGCGAATTACTCTGGTGATTTGGGAGAGTCCGTGTTCTTCACGGCTGTCAAGGTAGATAGCTGCCATAACTGCTTCAAAGGTGTCAGCCAGCAAAGATTTTTTCTTTCGCCCTCCTGTCATTTCTTCACCCCTGCCAAGTAACAAACATTCGCCTAATTCCAGGGTCACGGCCTGTTTGCTGAGTCCGGATTCACTGACCAGGCTTGCCCGGAATTTTGAGAGTCCTCCCTCATCGAGTTCCGGAAACCCTTCCATCAGCATTTCACTGATCACCAGGTCCAGGACTGCATCACCAAGAAACTCAATCCTTTCGTTATTACTAAATTTTTCATCTAAATCCACTGGCAGATAAGATTTATGCGTCAGTGCTTGGCGGAGAATTTCCGGTTTTTTGAATTGATAATCAACACGTTGACATAAGCGGATCCATTCTTGTTTCATCATTTTACCTTTTTCTTCGTTTGCACCAGACGCGAATGGTTTGCGGACTGTAGAATCCAAGGCTCAGATAATGCACCAGACCGTCTGAAACAGTTTGCTCTATTTCGATAAGTGAAGCACCTCCGGGACAGGCTGAACTAATTTTTGCCGGGCCGCCGATTTGGCTGTCTGTGAATAGCATACTGACGCTGGAAATTTCCCCATCGTGCTTTTCACGCAGCATGTCTGTATCGTGATAAACACGTACGGTATAACAGCCGGAAAGCAAAACCGACATTGCGGAAGCAATCAGCAATGATAAGATGGACGCAGGATTAAAGCTGAATTTTAAGTTGATCATTTGCCAAAATTTTGAAAGGTTGCAGAGCAGCAAACGGATTTCTGCTGTGAGTTCAGAGTCAAAACTGACGGCTTCGACATTACAAACAGCAAGCAAATTCTTAAAATTATTATCACGACAAATGTAGCCCATTTACACACTCTATGACAAGTTTTATTGATACTCACTGCCACCTTGACATCCTGGAATCAACTCCGGAAGAAGCAATTATTGAAGCAAAACAGGCAGGTGTTCAACGGATGGTTACTATTGCTGTAGATGAGCCATCTCTGGATTTCGTCTCAAGTACAGTACAGGAATTTCCTGCAGTTTACGGAAGTGTTGGTTTTCATCCGCATGATGCTTCAAAACTTACAAAGTCGCTATTACAAAAAATTCGGCAACTTGCCGAAGAACAGCATAAACTGATTGCAATTGGCGAAACTGGACTTGATTATCATTATATGAACAGTCCTGCTGAGATCCAGCAACAGGCGTTCCGAAAACAGCTTCAACTGGCAGTTGAGCTCAATCTCCCAGTTATCCTGCACAGCCGGGAAGCAGAAACCGATACCCTGAGTATTCTGCAGGAGTTTCCGGTACCATCTCTTGGTGTGGCACACAGTTTCACCAGTTCAATTGAAATGGCAAAAATACTTGTGGATATGGGATGGTATCTGGGCATTAATGGAATAGTAACTTTTAAGAATGCCGAAGATTTACGAGAAGTGGTGCGTTGGCTGCCACTTGATCGTTTGCTTCTGGAAACAGATTCACCCTTTCTTGCCCCAATTCCCTTTCGTGGAAAACCCAACAAACCGGCACACATTCCCGCCATTGGTGGTTTTATTGCTGAGTTGAGAGAAATTTCCCTGGAGGAATTAGCACAACAAACCACAGCAAACGCACAGCGCTTGTTTAACTTTGATGAGTGAATGGTGCTGCATTCTTAATAAAGTCCTGTATCGATAATCCTTCCATAATATTAAATAAAATCCTGTAAAAACAACAATCTGCGTCTATAATAATTGAAAATTTATTTGCGTTTATTGATTTCTTAACTGGCATGCAAAGATGCAGAAAAATTTTTCCACTTTTTGTTAAACCAGGATTTTTCGGTGGTGATCATATAATGTTCCACAATTAATTCAGACCAACTGTTTGAATTTTCACAGTTATTGCTAATCCTAAAGCGTGTTACAAAAATAACTATTTAAATAATTAATTTTTGAGGCTTTAAAACCTCATTTCATAAACATCTGGAGAAAACTTTTTATGGAACAGGGTACGCTAATTGGGACTATTTTAGCATGGTTTATGTTGTTGTTTGCCATGACTTTTGATTTTGCCACTCTCTCAGTCAATGCCGGAAACGTAATATATTTCTTGGACACACCTTCATTAATGATCGTTTTTGGAGGAACAATCGCCTCGACCTTTATTTCTCACCCGATGGGAGATGCGAAGGGTTTTTTGGGATATATCGGTAAGTCATGGAAGCCGAATTCGGTTCAACTCGTAGAAACGCTGACCTTGATAATTGACGTTTCTAAAATTGCCCGAAAAAATATTCTGGCAATTGAAGACGCACTGCCCAGCGTCGAAAACCTTTTCCTGCGCGGAGGATTAAGACTGGTGGTGGACCGTGCTGACCGGGAGGCAATAGTGAACATGATGGCTCACGAAGTAAAATATACAATGTCCGGCAAGGATAATGAAATTGCTGTGGTTGGAACAATGGCTTCTCTCTGCCCTGCCTGGGGAATGCTTGGAACGCTGGTTGGACTGGTACTTCTTCTCCAGAACCTTGATGATCCTTCCGCTATTGGCCCTGCAATGGCTGTGGCTTTGATTACCACCTTTTATGGATCCCTTTTTGCGAATACTATTTTTGCTCCAGCCAAAAAGAAGCTTGAAGGCTATGCGGGTGAGGAAAAAGTTTTGATGGAAATGATCCGTGACGGCGTGCTTTACATTGAGGGCGGACAGCGTCCGGATTTTATTGAAAACGACTTGATGAACTATCTGCCGCCCGTTCAAAAAACAATGTATGAAGCTTTGAAGTTTGAAGGCGGCGGTGAAGCCGCCGCTGAAGGTGGAGATTGATCTGAACCTGAAAAAGGAGTAAATAATGGGTCAGATGATTGATGAGGAAGATTGTGAAGTTTGTATTCCTTTTGAGCAGGATTGGATTTTTACTTATGGTGATTTGGTAACGCTGCTGCTTTGCTTTTTCATTTTGCTCTTTTCCATGTGCAAGACTGATATCGAAAAAAGCAGGCAAATTTCTGAAAGTTTCAAAAGCATGCCGCCGGGCAGTCCCTTTATTTTCAGTGGACAATCTTCAAATTTAGATAAAGCTTCAAAGGAGCTTGAACAGCTGGATGTACCTGATGATGTGTCAATCAATGCCTCAAAGGCTGGACTGGAGGTTACATTCAGCAAAACAGTGGCCTTTGAACAAGGTTCTGTATCAATTTCTGAGAAAGCAAAAAAGACTTTGATCAAGATGCTGCCGATTATTGGGCAGCTGCAGAACAATATTGAAATATCCGGACACACCGATGAATCTGATTCAAATCAGAAATATCCATCAAACTGGGAACTTTCTGTAGCACGAGCAAGCGTGATTGCCGCTTTTCTGGAATCAAAACTTATTCCAGTAGATCGTATCCAGGTAGCCGGATATGGTGATTCCCGTCCAAGATTTAATCCGGATACAGCTTATAAACGTAACTTGAACCGACGTGTACAGATTCTGCTCCTTCCTGAAGATCAAACACGCTAGTTTCTCTGCAACCCTTAACTTAATACTGCGTACCTGTAATGGGACAACTCATTGATGAGGATGATTGCGAAGTTTGTGTTCCGTTCGATCAGGAGTGGATTTTTACTTATGGTGATTTGGTAACGCTCCTGCTTTGCTTTTTCATCTTGCTCTTTTCATCGTGCAAATATGAAACAATGAAATTCAAAAGCCTGGCTGCGAGTTTTAAACCTCTACCGGCTGGTACTCCGTTTTTGAATGAGGGTAAAGACTCCATCGTTGAGCAGATTGCCCAGCAGTTGGAGGAAAGTGAGTTGGGAGATGACGCAAATATCAATGTTGAAGAAAAGGGGGTTGTTGTCTCTTTCAAAGCAAGTGCATATTTTAAAACAGATTCTGCCAAGTTGAATGCAAAGGCAGTCAAGGAAATGACCCGCTTCTCCAAACTCATCTTCCTCCTGCCCAACAAAATTCAAATCGAAGGACATACGGAAAAAAAACAGCCGGATAATTGGGATTCAACCTGGGAACTGGCTGGAGCACGTGCCTCGAAGATTGCTCGATTCTTTATTGAAAACGGGCTGGATCCCACAAAAATTACAGTTAAGAGTTTTGGTTCAACACGTCCGCGCTTCCGCGAAGCTTCACCTACTCAAAGAAGCTTAAACAACCGGGTAGAAGTTGTTGTCTTGCCGTAAAACCTGTAATCAATCCATATTCCTTCCGTAAACAATTGACTCCTGAAAGTCGTAGTTTTTACGCTTTTGCTCCGGAAGTTCTTCCGGACTTATTTCACGAAATCCGCATTGAGTAAAAACATGTGAGGTGGCAGTACTTAAAGCGAATGCAAGTTTGCAGTTTCCAGAGCGGATTTTTTCAGAAGCAGCCTGGATCAGTTCACTGCCGATCCCCTGATTACGATATGATTTATTCACTGCCAGACTGGCAATTTCTGCAGCAGAACCATCTGGATAATAAATAACTTCGCAGCAACCAACAACGTCTTCATCAATACAAAACACCAGATAATTATCAATTTGCTGTTCAATGTAGGAAGACGTGCGTAAAACAATTGCTGCATGCTGAACCGGACTTTTGAGGATTTCCAATATAGACTGCAAATCGCTAAGCTGTGCAGGACGAGTGCGTTTGTATGAACTGTTTGTAATCATTACTCCGGCTCCTTTTGGAGTAAGCAGTTCTGCTAGCAGGGCACCCTCAACCCTGCCGTCCAGCAAATGACACCGTTCAACACCATGAACACAGGCTTCAGTCAGTACATTCAATTGCAGGCGCTGTGATGAAGGTAAATCCGGATTTTTTTTCAACCATTGCTGAACACTTTCTGTTGTCATTTCCAGAGAATCTGAGCCATCAATTTGCGGCAATGTTAATGTATCCAGTACAATAAATTTTTTTGCACGTAAGCGCGTTGCCACTTCAAAGGCAACCTGATTTGGATCAAGAATCCACAATCGTCCCTTTTCTCCCAGTGCAAAAGGTGGTAGTATAACAAGCTTTGAGTTTGAAATTTCCTGACGGAGTGTTTCCAGGTCAAGTCCGCAAACGTTTCCAGTGAAGTGTGTACCGAAATTTCCGGAAAAAGATTTTTTCTCTGCAAACATGAAATGACCGGTTAAGGTTTGAAGCTGCCGACTACAACTCCTGAACCGAGTCAGTAACTGCCAGTTTGCAGAAGAAATTGCCTGTTCAATCAGCGGTAAATGTGTTTCTTCCGCAACAAGAATACCGTCTTCAGTTTGGCAAACAAGACCACCATCAGTTAGAAACTTGCGGATCTGTGTTTCTGCGCCATGGATCAAAACGATTCTGATACCAACTTGTTGCAAGAGCGCTAAATCTTCAATTACTCTGAAATTGTGACCATTAAGCAAATCTCCGCTTAGTTGAACCACGAAAGTTTGCTGATGGAACTCTTCCAGATAGGGCAGGGAAGCCCGCAAATTATGAATAAAACCGGACAACTCCGGATCAAGAGAATGCTGTGGCATGGGTTATATTAAAAAAAAAGTTGAACTGGAATCTTCACCGCAAAGTAAACAAAAAGCGGAAGTTCTTTCAATCGTGATTCCTGCTTTCAACAGCGCAAAACTGCTGTCAATCTGTCTTGAATCCCTTGAAAAACAAACTGCGCAAAAATCCTGTTTTGAAGTTACAGTTGCAGACGATGGTTCCACAGATGAAACTTTGCAAATGCTGCAGCAGTTTAAAGCACTCTCTGAGTTACAGCTTCAATGGACTACAATTCCGAATTCCGGTCCAGGCAATGCCCGTAATGCCGGAGTTGCTTTATCTTCCGGAACATGGATCGGGTTTATGGACGCGGATGTTATTCCACATCCGGACTGGGTAAAAAATGCACTTACGCTAATTCAGCAAAAACCGGAAGCCGGAGCATTTGAGGGCCGTACAGAAATCACTCAACGCAGCCGGGCTACGCCATTCACGCATCAAACTGAAAACATTGACGGCGGACGCTACCCAACATGTAATTTTCTGGTCCGCCGAAACTTAGCACATTTTCATCCGGCTTATCTTATTCCTTTCCGGGAGGACACAGATTTAGCGTTCAGCATTTTAGCTGCAGGATTTCCGATTATATTTGCTCCCGAACTGATTGTGGAACATCCACCTCTACCTTCAAGCTATTTACGGCCGCTGGTTTTAGCACGAAGATATTATTATGACGGTTTATTGTCTCGGAGATTTCCCCGCCGTTACCGTAATGATTTGGACGCACATCAGATAATTGGTCTCAAAATTCCGCATTTGAAGAAGAAATTATACTCTTTATTTGTGCTTTCTCAAATTGTTTTTCTTGGATCACAGCTTTTCGGTTTATCCGGAAAGAGTTTGTTTCTGGCAGGAAGTGCCTACCTTTTGTGCCTGCTAATGACTGCCGGAGCAAGTCTGCGCTTTGCAAATTTGCGGGATCTTTCGCTCAAAGACTGGCTTGTCTTTATTTGCCAGCAGCACGTGCTGCCGTGGGTGATGGGTTATTCACTGTTTCGGGGCTGGTTGGATTTTCGCGGAGAACCTGAGTATTCGGCCAGTTAATTGTGACGGCAGGACTATACGATAATTTGACTATTTACTCAAAGCAATTCAGAATGGAAAACCATTCTTTGAAGAGTTGTGCCAGACGTCAACTCCTGGTCTTATTTTAATTTGTCGTTGAATGCAGATACCCGGAATTATTCAGTTTGGATTCAAAGACAAACTGACTCAGGTCAGTAAAACAAAAGATTTAAATCAGAAAATAAGTGTAATTCAAGATGTTTGTTACCTATAAACTTTCAGAAAAATCATTTAAAAACCTCCGGAAAAAAGGAGTCAGTGATGTTGCTCTAAACGACCTTACTGAGCTGGAGAACAGGGTATTTCCAAACTCGTATATTTTTTTGAGCCGTGTCCGGAAGCTCCCTCAGGCAGAAGAAATCATGAAAAATGAGGCGGATCTTTTGAAAGCAGCAAAGGGGTTTTTGCGCCTGGACCTTCTGATTCCGAACCGCACAATCAGGGAATGGACCGAGGCTCTGATTTTTGCGGTTGTAGTGGCAACCATTGTCCGGACCTATTTGTTTGCACCTTATCAAATTCCATCCGGATCGATGCTGCCGACTATTCAGATTGGAGACCACATATTTGCCAGTATGTATTCCTATGGCTCACCGATTCCCTTCACAGATATCAAACTTTTTAAAAAACCTGTACTGCGGGGAGATATTATAATTTTTCCATTTCCGAGTGACCCTTCGGTTGACTACATAAAACGCGCAGTTGGGCTGCCTGGTGAGACACTGGAAATTCGGAAAGACCAGGTTTTCATAAATGGAGAACAACTTGATGAGCCTTACGCATATTATGAACCAAATGAACGGAGAACCCGACTGGCGCAGGGTTTAATGTCCTCAACTCCGGTCAGCCGCTTTGGTCCGATTAAGATTCCGGAAGGTAAAATATTTGCGATGGGAGATAACCGATACAACAGTGCAGATAGTCGTTACTGGGGTTTTGTTGATCTGAAAACAGTTGCCGGAAAAGGACAGATTATCTACTGGTCGCACGATCCTGATGAAAATATTTTTGGCGGATATAGATTTGGCCGTTTACTTGATTTCCTGAAATAATAAGTCAACAAGAGCAGTTTTTTTGAGTGAAAGTATGAAAACAGCAGCAAATACAATTCCCCGAAATGCACCCTGCTGGTGCGGAAGCGGTAAAAAATATAAAAAATGCCACATGGAAAAAGGGCAAAAACAGGTGCCGTTGCCTGAGACAAAACCTAAGCCTAAAGGGCGTCAAGTTATTATTAAAACCGAGAAACAGATTGAAGGTATCCGCAAAAGCAGCCAACTTACAAAAATTCTGCTCGATATGGTTGAGGAACGAATCGGTGAGGGAGTGACCACAAATGAAATAGACGGGTGGGTTTATCGTGAAACTTTGGCTAACGGCGCAATTCCGGCTCCATTGAATTACGGGCACGGTAAAGGCAGACGCAGGATGCCGTTTCCTAAAAGTGTCTGCAGTTCACCGAATAATGTCATTTGCCACGGGATTCCAAACAATCAGGCTCTGCAGAGCGGAGATATTGTGAATATTGATGTTACCTGCGATTTGGACGGCTATTTTGGAGATGCCAGCAGAATGTTTATCATTGGCGATGTCCCGGAAAAAACGCGGGAATTGGTGGAAGTCACACGGGAATGTCTTGAACTGGGGATAGAACAGGTTTGTCCATCTAATACGCTTGGGGACATTGGCCACGCTATTCAGCAGCATGCGGAAAAACACGGCTTTTCGGTAGTCAGAGATTTTGCAGGACATGGAGTTGGAGTGGAATTTCACGAGCCTCCACAGGTACTGCATTTCGGTCAGCCGGGGACAGGTGTAACCATTCAGGAAAATATGATCTTCACAATTGAACCGATGATCAACATGGGCAGTTATGAATGCAGAGTTTTGGGTGACGGCTGGACGGCTGTGACTGTGGACGGAGAGTTATCTGCTCAGTGGGAACACACTTTGCTGGTTACTGAAAGTGGAGTTGAGGTACTGACTGCATAAGTCATTCTGCATTAACAATGTATTGCTTGTTAGCAATCAAGATTAGACAATTACCTGAAAATTATCCATTCCCGCGAAAGCAGGAATGACAAACAATTGTGAATTATAGACTTTGTAAACTAGTTCATCAAAATACTGTTTTCAATTATTTTGTATGCATGTGAGCATTAAGCTTGTATTTTCCGCAGTCTTCGCTTAATTTATTGTCTAATCTATCAAAATCTTAAACATGAAAATTTAAAATGGGTACCTGGAACAAACCGCCAAATAAATCACCTTGGGAAAAAGGGCCGAAACCTCCCGATATTGATGAACTCCTCAGCAATCTTCAGGATAAGTTTAAGATTGGTCTGCCAAAAAAAGGGGTATTTTCCTACATCATAATTTTAGCAATTATCGTTTGGTTGGCAACAGGTATTTTTATTATTGATCCTGAAGAACAGGGAGTCATCAAGCGTTTTGGAGAGGTTACAGAAGTGGTTGGACCGGGACCGCATTATCATTTACCGTCTCCGATCGAAACCGTCCAGATTGCTCCGGTAACTGCAGTGAGGAGACTTGAGATTGGATTCCGTACAATACAGACTGGACCTCCTGCCAAATACAGACGCGTTTTAAAAGAATCATTAATGCTCACCGGAGATGAAAACATCATTGATGTGCAGTTCATTGTGCAGTATCGCATTTCTGATTTGGAAAATTATCTTTATAGTCTGACTAATCCGGATGTAACTGTGAGATCTGCCGCTGAATCCGCGATGCGTGAAGTTATCGGTGATTCTTCAGTTACGCAAGCACTGACTGTTGGAAAAGGAATAATTGAAGATACTACTGCTCTGCTTCTTCAGCAGACTATGAACAGCTACAAAGGCGGAATTAAGATTGAGAATGTGAAACTGCAGGATGTTCATCCTCCGGATGCTGTAAAAGAAGCTTTTAAAGATGTGGTCAGTGCCCGTGAGGATCGTGAAAAAATGATTAATGATGCAGAAGGTTACAGAAACAATCTTGTCCCGAAAGCCAGAGGAGAAGCTGCACAGCTGATCAATAGTGCAAAGGGTTATGCCAAAGAAAAGGTGTTGGTCGCCCTTGGTGAATCAGAAAGATTTAATCTGATCTATGAAGAATATAAAGTGGCCAAAGATATTACCCGGGAGCGGATTCTGCTAGAAACAATGGCCAGCATTCTCCCCAAAGTAAACAAGGTGATTGCTGACAAAGAGTTGGGAAGGAATGTTCTTCCGTTTTTGCCGATCGGACAATCATTTAATCAACTGAGTAAATAAGTTTAGTCAGATCAATTTGACAACCGAGTTATCCCCATCTTTCGGCTGTTAGTCACAGTTTACGTTTACTCTGAATTCATGTTGTTTTCAGGGCTTTTTCAAATAATTCTTTGGAGGTATTAATGATTGCAGTTGGTTCGGAAGCACCGGATTTTAAATTGGCCAGTCAGTTTGATACGGAGTTTTCCCTGAGTGAGTTCAAGGGAGAAAAGAATGTAATGCTGGTGTTTTATGTATTAGATTGGACAGCCACATGAAGCAGGGAAATACCCAAAATTGAGTCGATGATTGATCGATTCAAGGAGGCAGACACTCAAGTATTGGGTGTGAGCATTGACAGTAAACATTCACATAAAAAATGGGCCGAATCCCTTGGCGGTGTGTCTTATCCACTGCTGCAGGATTTCCATCCAAAAGGCGCCATGTCGACTTCTTATGGGGCTTATTTGGAGAATAAGGGATTCGCAGCTCGATCAACAGTTATAGTAGACAAGCAAGGCTCGGTTCGATATTCCGTTATGGCAGATGGAGAGCGCATCATTACTGAGCTTTTAACTGAGTGCCAAAAGGTTAACAGCTGAGCGACTGGAAATCTTTTTTAAAATCATACAGGCGGTCTCAATTAAGACCGCCTTTTTTTTTGGGAATTTTAATCTGACACACAGTGAATGGAACTTTATTTTTATGAAGACTGTGAATATTCGCAGATTGTGCTGAATACGATTTCCACGCTAAAAATAAAAGATAAATTTACATTAAAGGATATCCGCCTGAATCCGGACTATGCGAAAGAACTTGTAGAACTGACAGGGGATGTGATGGTCCCCTGCCTAATAACTCAAGATGGTCCAATGAAAGAAGCAAAAGATATCCGCAAATATCTTAATTCACATTTCTTGTGATTCTTCTCACTATGAACCATTCCGCAGACATGGATCATAGGTCGAAGCGATCTAGATTCATAACCTTGTCCCACGCAGCCACAAAGTCACTGACAAACTTCTGCTGCGCGTCGTCACTAGCGTAGACCTCAGCGAGGGACCGGAGTTCAGAGTTCGAACCGAAAACTAGGTCGACCCTAGTGCCGGTCGATCGGAGTTCTCCACTCTTACGATCACGACCCTCGAACTCTTGCTCGGCGTCTGACGTAGCCTTCCACTCCGTCGAAATATCGAGCACATTCACAAAGAAGTCGTTGGTCAGCGTCTCTGGACGGTCAGTCAAAACCCCGTGCTTCGACGCTCCGGCGTTGGCGTTCAAGACACGCATGCCGCCGACAAGGACCGTCATCTCGGGAGCCGTCAGATTCAACGTGAACGCCTTGTCGACCAACAGGTGCTCTGTCTGGAGGTTATGGCCCACCCGGAGGTAGTTCCGGAACCCGTCTGCGACCGGCTCGAGGAATGCGAACGACTCGACGTCGGTTTGCTCCTGTGATGCGTCGGTGCGCCCAGGCGTGAAGGGGACCTCCACGTCCTGGCCCGCACGCTTCGCCGCCTCTTGGACGGCTGCGCAACCACCCAGCACGATTAGGTCGGCAAGCGAAACTTTCTTCCCCCCTGTTTGCGAGTTGTTGAACTCTTGCTGGATCCCTTCGAGAGTTGCCACCACCGGGGCTATGCCAGAGGCCACGTTAACGTCCCATTCAGCCTGTGGTGAAAGGCGAATCCGTGCGCCGTTCGCGCCACCTCGCTTATCTGTATCACGATAGCTTGAGGCCGACGCCCAAGCGGTCGAGACCAGCTGAGAGATCGACAAATCTGAGCCGAGGATCTTGGCCTTGAGAGACCCTATGTCCGCATCGTTGATCAGAGTGTGGTCAACGGCAGGAACGGGATCCTGCCAAAGTAGTTCTTCGTTGGGAACCCACGGTCCGAGGTACCGCACGGCGGGTCCCATATCTCGGTGTATTAGCTTGTACCAAGCGCGAGCAAATGCGTCGGCGAATTCGTCCATGTTCTCGTAGAACCGCTTCGAGATCTCTTTGTAAATCGGATCGGTGACCAGCGCGAGGTCCGTCGTGAGCATCGTGGGGGCGTGCGTCTTCGACGAATCGTGGGCGTCAGGCACGGTGCCCTGCGCTTCGGAGTTCTTGGGGGTCCACTGATGCGCACCGGCCGGGCTCTTCGTCAGCTCCCACTCGTAGTCGAACAGATTCTCATAGTAGCCGTTGTCCCACTTCGCCGGCTCGGTGGTCCAAGCGCCCTCCAGCCCGCTGCCGATCTGATCGCCGCCTTTGCCGCTGCCAAAGCTGCTCGTCCATCCGAAGCCCTGCTCAGCAATCTTCGCGCCCTCTGGCTCGGGACCTTTGTAATGTTCCTCGGCAGCACCATGTGTTTTGCCGAACGTGTGGCCACCAGCAATTAGAGCCACGGTTTCCTCGTCGTTCATCGCCATCCGGCGGAACGTTTCACGGATGTCTCGCGCGGCCAACAGCGGGTCCGGATTGCCGTTTGGACCCTGTGGGTTAACATATATTAGTCCCATCTGTACGGCGCCGAGAGGTTCGGCCAGCTCCCTATCACCGCTGTAGCGCTCGTCGTCTAGCCAGACGGTCTCCGGTCCCCAGTACGTGTCCTCGTCGGGGGCCCAGATGTCCTCGCGGCCGCCGCCGAAACCGAAGGTCTTGAAGCCCATCGTCTCCAGGGCGCGGTTGCCAACGAAGATGATCAGGTCGGCCCAGGAGATCTTCCGGCCGTACTTCTGCTTGATCGGCCAGAGCAGCCGGCGCGCCTTGTCGAGGTTGACGTTGTCGGGCCAGCTGTTCAGTGGGGCGAAGCGTTGTGCACCCGCACCACCACCGCCGCGACCGTCTGTGATACGATACGTTCCAGCCGCGTGCCACGTCAACCGGATGAAAAGTGGTCCATAGTGGCCATAGTCGGCTGGCCACCAGTCCTGCGACTGGGTCATCAGGGCATCAACGTCCTTCGTCAGGGCCTCAAAGTCGAGGCTCTTGAACTCCTTTGCGTAGTCGAATCCCTCACCGTTGGGATCGTCCTGTGGATGGTTCTGTCGCAGGATCCGCATGTTCAACTGGTTCGGCCACCAGTGTTGGTTCGCTGTGCCGCCAGCGGCCTGATGTGTTTTGCCCATAACAGGACATTTGCTTTCAGTAGTCATAATTCTCCTTCTTAATATGTGAGGCTCCCTCAGGAGCGTTAGGGGATGAACGGTAAAACTGTGATTAGATAATATGGTTATCCTAGAGAAGAGAATCGGTTTTGTCTAATCGTTTGTTTCGATGACTTTGACAGGCATTGACTATCAATTCAATGATCGATAGAGAGCAGCGAAGAAATGAAGGAACAACAATACGCCTTGGCAAAGTCATTAAAAACTTTCAAATGAGAAGGTGCTTCTTGCAATCTTTGCATTCCGACTAGAGAAATCTCAGAGTGAGCACCCAACCGAAATAACGAAGAAGATAACGACAATGCCCATTTCCAATTGAGATCAGATGCCCGAAGACAGTTTAAAGATGAATACTCCAAGAAACTCGACCTTGAACTAGATGTTTCGAAGGGCAGGCTTGGAATGCATGGCAAGGGTTTTTATATCGTTGTCAATGGTGATGTGGACTAACAGGTCAACATTGACGAAAGTGGTTATGATCTGAACAGCATGGAAAAGATCTGCTGGATTGTGTGATAAAACAAGAGACTTGAAGCCAAAGCTATAACGCCATCAGCCTGCTGACTGAAGTTCCATATCCCTCTTTCTCATGCTCAAGTCTGCTCTAAACCCCGGGTATAAACTCCCCTTTAGCCCTCAATGAACTCAGTGTAAATATAAAATATTTAAATTGATTTGTTTAATCTTTTAATTTTGTTATTCTGATTGGTAACATCAATTAATACAGATTAACCTTTTGTTTGAGGAGTGTTTAATGAATTTGAGAGATTTGGAATATCTTGCAGCCATTGGAGAATATAAACATTTTCGAAAGGCTGCAGAAAAATGTTTTGTGAGCCAACCTACTTTGAGCGGACAACTAAAAAAATTAGAAGACCACATTGGCGCTCAACTGGTAGAACGAACCACCAGAAATGTCTTTTTGACACCCATTGGTGAAGAAATAGTAAAAATATCACGGAGAATTTTGGCTGATGCGGCTTCCATTGAAAATATGGTTTCAAACTATACAGATCCAATGAGCGGTACACTCAATGTTGGTCTAATTCCAACAATAGCACCTTATCTTTTGCCCTTGATTGTGCAACCTATAAATCAAGCCTATCCTCAACTGGAAATTATCTTACAGGAAGTTC
>Ga0208568_1000296_pt1 | contig 19911 bp, 16 predicted proteins | sample DeeseametaMP2969_FD_184165 | JGI IMG/M metagenome (GOLD analysis project Ga0208568, IMG submission 184165) | Marine microbial communities from the Deep Atlantic Ocean - MP2969 (SPAdes) | ecosystem: Environmental > Aquatic > Marine > Oceanic | place: South of Funchal, North Atlantic Ocean... | reverse complement strand
ATCCTGAACTACACACTATTATCATTGTGCAAAAAAGAACCGCGAAAAAAACACAGTAGCAAGAATAATACTGAATGATGCCCTAGAAAAACTGAGAGAGGCAGCGTGCTCAGCACGCCTTCCCTAAGTAAGGTCAGCGAAGCGTTATAAAACACTAGCTTTGCGGTGCCGCTAGCTCACCGCGTTTATCTAAACGATAAAAGCTCCAGGCTAATGTCACACCGCGAGCGAGTAAAAAGGCAAGGAGAGCATACCAAAGGCTGACGTTACCCTGATCTTGCGTGAGATACCAAACGGGGAAATACACCCCTAACGCACTTATTATCATGGTATTTCTCATTGCGCTGGCTCGGGTAAGACCAACAAATACGCCATCGTACAAAAAACACCAATGCGCTAATAGAGGAAGTAATACCATTAAACCAAGATAAGGTAGCGCAGCTTTTACAATGTCACTATGTTCGGTAAGCAGCGCGATAATGGCCTCACCGCCAGCGAAAAATATCAAGCTATAAATAAGGGCAAAAATACTCGACCAGACTAACCCTTGGTAGGTGCGTCGTTTCACTTCGCTGCTGTCAGACGCCCCCTTGGCTTCACCCACCAGCGCTTCCACACCATAGGCTATGCCATCAAGTCCCAATGCAATAAGAACAAAGAACTGCATGAGTATGGCATTGACGGCCGCCGACGTTTCGCCGTAACGGGCACCTTGAATGGTGAGAAACGCTAAGCAACCCTGTAATGCTAAGTTACGCAATAGCATGTCACCGTTAAGCTTCATCAGTACCTTCCGAGCTGCACGGTTAAACCACGATGCACTCACCGCGACACCGCCAACGCGCTTAAACGCCACCGCTAGCGCTATTATAGCCATGGTATACTCAGCGATAACACTGGCCAGCGCCACGCCAGCTACAGACAAACCAAGCCCGAACACAAACACTACATCGAGTCCCGCATTCAATAAATTTCCCACAATTTGAATAGCCATGACGCTGCGCGTTTTTTGCTGCCCTACTAACCATCCAACTAATGCCAGATTAAGCATGGCAGCTGGTGCGCCCCATACCCGCGTCGAAAAATAGTCTTGAAGATGCAGGGCAACTTCACTGTTTGGCTGAGTTAAAGCTAAGCCTATAGACAAGATAGGAGATTGAAGAGCAAGTACCACAGCCCCCAACACTAGAGCAACCGCCACCGTTTGCCACAGCACTTTTGCTGACTCTAATGTATTGTTCGGTGAGCCTTTAGCTTGTGCACTCAAGCCTGTTGATGACATGCGAAGAAACCCGCACACCCAGTATATTTGCGTTAAGATAAGTGCGCCCACCGAAGCCCCTGCAAGCATGGCTGGTAAAGACATGTGTCCCAAAACCGCGGTATCCACCAAACCTAATAGAGGCGTAGTAATATTCGCTAAGATCATGGGAAGCGCTAACGCCAACAGACGGGAATGGTCGTCAAAAAAGGAGCGCTGAGTTAGTTGGGCAGGGGACATAAATGATCTCAGTAGGGGTTAATTTCGCTATATACTATCAACCTATGCAGCGGCATAAGTGAAATGCGTACCAGCTTGACCATGTATAAGATTGGCCAAGTCGCATTATTTGGAGTTTACCATGCTATTGAATTTGATTAGGCACTCAGTGGATGATGATATGAAAACCAACAATGTAATTCAAAATAGAACGACGAGTCGTACGCGTTTGAAGATCTTATCTTCAATGCTTGCGGGAATTTTCAATGTTTTGTTGGTCTCACCTAGCATTGCTTCAGGCTCAGATGCAAACCCTGTTGCTGATGCGACTTCCACTACAAAGGAACAAAGTGGTAGTAACATCGACTCTAGTCTTAGCACCACGCCTAACGCCGCCATTTTGCTTTATCACCATGTGTCGTCTTCAACACCAGCCAGTACCAGTATTTCGCCTGAAGCCTTTAAATCGCACATGGAATACTTGGACGCACACCACACTGTTGTTTCGCTTCAGGACGTTGTTTCTGCGATACAACACAACACTACACTGCCAGAAAATGCGGTTGCGATTACGTTTGACGATGGCTACGCAAACATTTTAGACAATGCTCACCCAATACTGGCTGACCTAGGTTTTCCCTATACCGTGTTTATCAACCCTGATGAAATTGGCGTAGGTCCTAAGCAGCTAACATGGGAGCAAGTTATTGCTATGCATAACGATGGCGTTGTTTTTGCCAACCACACGCTAGACCACCTTCATATGCTAAACGGTGAGCAAGCAATGGGCGAGCGCGCATGGCTGGAGAAAGTTTGGCAGAACGTAGAAAGTGCTGAAAAGAAGATTGAAGATAAACTGGATATTAGCCTTAAATATTTAGCGTACCCGTTTGGTGAATACAACACGGCGCTCGCTAACAAGCTCAAAGCTGAAGGTTACATTGGATTCGGCCAGCATTCCGGGGCTGTGGGCCCATCTAGCGACATGCAGGCACTACCGCGCTTCCCCGCGGCCGGTCCTTACGCCAATTTGGCAACGCTAAAGACCAAGCTTAATAGTCTAGCCATGCCAGTGACGCAAAGTTCACATAAAGACCCTCGTATGACAACACGAAACCTGTCATCGCCCATTAGTTTAACGATAGACAGTGACGATGTTCGCCTTACACAAGTAAATTGTTTTTTCGGCGGCGACCCTATCGAGACTAGCCTAGAAGAAAATGTGCTTACGTTTACCCTTGATGAAACACTTCCAATAGGACGTTCACGTGTGAATTGTACAGCACCGTCTAATGCGCAATCAGGGCGTTATTATTGGTACTCTACGCCCTTCTTTGTGGCAGATGAAGACGGCAATTACCCAGACTAGGGCATGCCGATAAGGCACATCTATGCTTGAGCGCGAGCGCATATCGATTGGGCTCGCGCTTATATAAGGAAACGTTTACCTATACAGGTTTAGAAAATCGAATAAAGCCTTTATTTATCGACTCTTCCACAAAACTATGGCGCTGATAGAAACGAATGGCTGGCACGTTCGACACTTCAACATCTAGTACCACTTTACGTTTATTCAGTTTTTCTGCTCGCGCTTGCATAGCATCTACCAGTATCGTTCCCACGCCCGTTCGACGGGCACTTTCTTCAACAGAGAGATGGCCTATCATGAGTTCGGTATTAGTAGGCGGCGTAAGATTGATGGCCACGGTCTGATTGCGCATGAGCACTGTCATAGCCTCATCGAGGGTAAAGTACGATGTGATGCTATCAAGGGTCGCCCTATCAAATGTTGCACCAAGTTTGCTGTGCCAAGAGGTCACAACACCGAGTACTTCGTCGCCGCTACACGCCACCCAATGATTCTTAAAGCCATATTGCCCGCCACCGAGCTCCCATGCATGAGACAGGTAGCCCTCAGCTGTTTTATTTTTATTTTGTCCAAAAATAGACGTTAACAAAGACTGCGCCGCATTCAATATAAGCGGCGTAGTTTGCGCAGCATCAGATGCCACACCTTGCCTTATTTTGATTTCCATATTACTGCTTCGAGATTATTATTGGCATATCAGCCAATATTTGCTGGGAATCACTTATCGATAGCTTTCCTGGCTCTCTTTTTGGTTTGAATCTTCCTATCACCCTAGCTTCAGGGTCGACAAGTACGACAGATGCACTGTGATCAACTAAATAGTTGGGGTTATCGGTACTTTCAGCAATGGCATACATCATTCCTAAATTACGTACAAACGGGAATAGCGCCTTGTGCTCTCCAGTTACGGCAATGAACTCCTCATTAAAATAGCTCACATACTCTGAAAGTCTTTCAATTGAATCGCGATTTGGATCAACGGATACAAAAACAATTCGAATAGGTTCGACACTATTTAATGCTTTTAGTTCAGGATATATACCGTTCAACTCAGCCATGGTAGTTGGACAAATATCGGGGCAGAAGGTATAGCCCACAAATACTAAGCTCCACTGCCCTTCAAGCGACGAATTATCAAACACTTCACCTTCATGAGATGTAAGTGAAAACGGTGATAATGCTCTCGGCTCTGGGTAAGTCTGAAAGTATTCAGGCTGACTTTCAACATTTGGGGGCGCGATATACAGCGCCCCTACGATGCCTGCACATAGCGCTAAAAATGCAACAAGGCCGACGGTAGTTCGTTGATTCATAAACTCAGTGGTATGTAGTGATCTAAGAGTAATACGACAAACAATACCATGAGATGAATAATTGAAAACCTAAAAGTTTTCATTGCAGTTTGTGGCTCTGCATCGAATTTTAACTTTAATGCATAGTATAAAAACCCAATGTTAAGCACACTTGAGCCAATCAAATAAATGAGATCGCTCATGCCTGTAAGATAGGGCAGCAAACATACAAGCCCCAACAATACTGTATACAGCAACACTGACGTTTTCGTAAATGACACACCGTGGGTTACCGGCAGCATGGGCACCTTCGCTTTGGCGTAATCTTTTTCTCTATGAATAGCGAGCGCCCAAAAATGCGGCGGCGTCCAGGTAAAGATAATCAGCACTAAAAGCAGGGCATGGGCATGTATTTCCCCTGTAACCGCGGTCCAACCTAGAAGCGGTGGAGCAGCCCCTGCTAAACCGCCAATCACGATGTTTTGCGGTGTCGCTCGCTTTAAATACATCGTGTAGATAAACGCGTAGCCTACTAGACTTGCTAAGGTTAACCACGCGGTTAGCATATTCACAAAAAGAGCTAACACTACAAATCCAACCACACCTAAAACGCCTGCAAACCACAGCGCGTTGTTTACGCTAACCTTGCCTTTTGCGACGGGGCGATTAAAAGTACGCGCCATCACACTATCTATCTTATGGTCGACAACGTGATTAATAACCGCAGCAGACGCAGACAACATACCAATACCCAATAAGCCACAGATAAGTACGGTTGCGTTTACCCACGAAGGCGTAGCTAAACACATGCCTACTAACGCGGTTAACAGCAACAACATGACGACATTAGGCTTAGTCATTTCATAGTAATCTCGCCACGTGACTACATTGTGCTGACGTGAAGTGCGCGCATGTAAAGAGACCGATTTAGCCATGGAAACCTCCTGGAGCTTTAGGGAGAATATGAGAAGACGTTGACGCGTTTAAAGGGTCGTGCAAAGGCGCTTCGTGGATGCTAAATGCACCTGCACCCTGCAGTGGTTTCGAACTTGAGAATGAGCCTGTATTTCGTTTTTCTGTACCGAAGACGTTATCGTTTTCTAGTGCCAAAAATACGGTAAAAATGAGGTTGAGTAGGGAGAGAAGTAACACGGCTGCGACCGCGTTATGCATTACAGCGATAGCCAGTGGCAGCATAAAGATAATGTTGCTAAGTCCTAATGCCACTTGCGTGCACAATGCTACCAACATAAACGCACCCACATATTTTTGTTTACTTGTGGTGTAGCGGCTTACCAACACACTTATACCTAGTGCTAGCAAGTATAAAAACGTGATGACCGCGCCGAACCTATGCACTATGTGCATGGTAACTCGTTCGCCGTAATCGTGAGCACCAAACTCATAGTTGTCTGCATCAGGCACACTGAATGCACCTGCCAAATCAATTCTTTCCTGCCAACCGCTTTCACAGACCGGCATTTCCGTACAGGCTAACGCGGCATAATTGGCAGAAGTCCATCCACCAAGAGCAATCTGGGTAACAAGCACGCCAAGCCCAATGAAGGCGAAAAGTTTAAGGTTTCGTTGAAAGACTTTGGCTTGAGGTAAGTCGGTAATATCCTGATCATGCATAGCTGACGCTATGGGCGCTTGTTTAGTTTTCGATGCATCGCCTGCGGTGTTGCGCAAGCGGAGGTAGAGAATAAACAGGCAAGAGAGTACAGAGAAGCCCCCCAGCAAATGCCCCATAACTACGACGGGAAGGAGATTGAGCGTCACGGTCCACATACCAAGTGCTGCCTGGAAGATAATAAGCCCTAGCAGTAACAGAGGTAATTTAACGGGCGTGCCTTTGTCGCGCTGCCGAATAGCAATAATGGCAATAGCCAGTACACACAGCCCCAGCGTTCCTGCAAAATAGCGGTGAATCATTTCATTCCACGCCTTAAATGCCTCAACTGGACGTTCGGGAAAAGCGGCGTTAGCTTGTGCCACTTTTTCCTCACTAAAAGGCACGGTTAGGTTACCGTAGCATCCAGGCCAGTCGGGGCATCCTAGCCCCGCGTCGGTCAAACGCGTATACGCTCCGAGAATAATAACGACCGCCGCCAGAAAAATACTGAATAGGGTTAATTTTTTCATGGCCGTTATCCTATACGCGATAATTTTAGGAGCTTTCTCATATCTGCCAGCATGTTGCGGCTTTCCATCACGGCGTCTTTTCTATCGTCTTTAATGTCGTAAAAGAGCATGGCGTTATTTTGCGTATCAACAATATAAACACTGCTAGAGGCAAGCGCCGTTGGTGTAGTAACGGGTAAGGTTTCGACAAAAGGGTAGTCTTCTAGCGCGGCTATCGCAGTTTGGTCGCTTGAAGCGGTAGTAACGACCACTGCTTGGGCACGGTCCGATTCTTTACCTAGCGCAAGCCACACTTGGTTAATGCTAAAAAGTGCGTTCTCGCACACTGCGTCACATTTACTTGGCATCACATACAACAAACGCCATTTAGGTTCCGCGTTTTCTAAAAGCGCACTCATGTCGATGGTCGGCGCGAGCAGCTGACCTTTATTTGTCGCGCCTTTAGTAAACCAATCGTTATCAAGTGCGAGCTTTGCCAAAACAACAGGTAAAACAAACACGGCTACCATAATAATTAATGTTTTTTTCGAAGCAGCATTACTCATAACTACGTCCTTTCTTACTAATTGCAAAGCCGCCAATGGCTGCAGCGGCAATGGCTAAACCAAACCATTGAACTGCATAGCCAAGGTGCTTTTCAGGAGACATTACGACGGCCTGATGTTCACGAATAAACGCAGGGTCAGGCGTGGTAAGGTGAAGAATAAAGGGTAAAAGTTTGCGCTCTAAGGCGTTGCTTAGTGCAGGGAATTCTATATGTTGTACCAGCGCGGGGCTTTGCGACAAAGCCATGTTGGTTTCTTTCACTAAGGGGTTGTTCCCCGGCACGCTAAGCACGCCGATTAATTCGCGCGTTTGCCTTGTAAAACTTATATCCGGTAGCGTGCGCGTTAAGTCTGGCGCAGGCACCCAGCCAAAGTTAACCAAGAGCCACCCGACATTGGTATTTACCGGTACGATGACATCGAAACCCACCCGCTGATTGTGAATCTGATTATCTAATAGCAACACATGGTTAGCGTCTATTGCGCCGCTGAACGATACGGTAATATCCCGAGGATCATCATGAGACAACGCCTCTTCTAAACTCAAGGTTCCATTACTTTGCTTTTGCGCTATGCTAGCTAAGCGTTGTTGCTTTTGGACCATGCGATCAAGTTGCCAGTACCCTAAACCGCACATAATCGCCACACTAAAGCCCGTGAGTAACCAAGGAATAACGTGGCGAGTGCGAGAAAACATGATTATTTCGCACCATGCAAAATTAGAATAAAAACAGAGGTGAATATGTTGATAAAAATAGTCCTTGTTGCGTTGGTGCTGTACATGATTGTGAACTTGTTCATGGCGATGCGAATCATGATGAAAAACGACACATCAAAAGGGCCTATGAGTAAGTACATTGGTCGACGCGTGCTCACTTCTGCCGTCATTGTTATTATTATTCTTATCGCTATTGGTACCGGTTTAATTACCCCAAACCCAAGGCCTTACTGAGTTTGGGGATTCCTTTTAAAGTACGTAAACAAAGATGTAGAGCATGACCCACACTACATCTACAAAGTGCCAGTACCAGCTCCCCGCCTGAAACGCGAAGTGGTTTTCAGGCGTGAAATGGCCTTTCAAGACCCTAAAAAACAATACAATTAGAATGATGGTGCCAAGGGTCACATGCATGCCGTGAAACCCTGTGAGCATAAAGAAGGTGTTGCCGTAAATGCCTGACTGAAGCGTAAGCCCCAAGTCGCGATACGCATGTATGTACTCTTCTACCTGTAGGAACAAGAACCCACATCCAAGTAAGATAGTGATACCCAGCATTAGGGTTAGCTGTTTGCGTTTGTTTTGCTCTAGTCCCACATGAGCGAAGTGCAGTGTAATAGATGATATAAGCAAGATAACCGTGTTGATTGTGGGCAAACCCGCAGCACTCATTTCCTGTGTGGTAGTGCCGCCTGGCGTTGACACCAGCGGCCACATGGCCTCAAAGGTCGGCCATAAGACCTCATTGGTCATAGCGTTATTCGATGCGCCGCCCAGCCACGGAACGGAAATAAATCTCGCGTAGTAGAGGGCGCCGAAAAACGCAGCGAAAAACATCACCTCTGAAAAGATAAACCAGCTCATACCTTGTCGATATGAACGCCCCAGCTGATCGCTGTAAAGCCCTGCCATAGATTCGTCTATTTGATTTTTAAACCAACCTACAAGCATAACGAGCAATACTGCTATCCCCGCTAAAAGGATATGACCGCCATAGCCTGTTTCACCTTTGGTTGCTTGCACCACATAATTGCCCGCACCTACGGCGATAAGAAATAGAGCAACGGCCCCTACGATGGGCCATGGACTTTGTGCGGGTACATAATATTTTTGGTATTCGTGATTCTGTACTTCGGGTTGCATTTTCTTCTCCTTACCCCTTCGGCCTATTCGCCATTTGATGGTGTTGAAGCCATAAAGGGATTCGGTGTTGTCGTTAGGTCACTGGCTCGCGCTGTGACGTCATAGAGTGTGTACTGCAAGGTAAAAAACGTAATTTCTTCAGGTAGCTGAGGGTCTACATAAAACTGCATGGGCATATAGGCTTCACTACCCGCATCTAATGGCTGCTGATTGAAGCAGAAGCATTCAGTCTTGTTCAGGTACAGTGCTGCCGTTCCGGGAGATACAGAGGGAATGGCCTGAGCTACGATATTGCTTGATGCAGGGTTTCTCACATAAAACGACACCGTATTAAGTTCGCCAGGGTGCACTTTCACGCGCTTGGTTTCAGCACGAAACTCCCACGGCATACCGGTATTTGTGCGAGTAATAAACTCGACGGTCACTTCTCGCGACTCATCAATCTCAACCGATTGATAAACCGCAGCCGTGCCTTCGGTTTTTCCGTTAATTCCCGTAACGTCGCAAAATACGTCGTACAAGGGAACAAGGGCAAAGCCGAAGCCAAACATGCCAATGACAATAGCAACAAGTTTAATAACCATCTTGTTGTTTGCGCTTTGCTGTGACATCACGTGACCTCCGGGTAAATCCATAGATGAAGGTTGGTAAACGCTTGCTTAGTCGTTTATCTCCCTCACCACCTGCAATGTGTGAATGTCATTCCCATCGGCTTTTGCCGGTTGAAAGGAATGACCTATTCACAACTCCACCTACCGTTACTTAACGACAGGTGGCGTTTCAAACGTGTGATAAGGAGCGGGTGATGGAATTTCCCATTCCAATCCTTCTGCGCCGTCCCAAACTTGCGCTGATACCGGCTCACCTTGCTTTTTGCATGCCTTGATAAGCAGGGCAAGAAAGATGAGCTGAGATAAACCGAATGCAAAACCACCCAGGCTTATCCATTTATTAAAATCAGCGAACTGCAATGCATAGTCAGGAATACGGCGTGGCATACCAGCCAAACCCACAAAGTGCATAGGGAAGAACAACACATTGACCGATACCAATGAGCACCAGAAATGCCATTTAGCTAAGGTTGTGTCATACATTTTTCCCGTCCATTTAGGCAACCAGTAATACACCGCAGCCATGATGGAAAAGACCGCGCCAGTTACCAGTACATAGTGGAAATGGGCTACAACGAAGTAAGTGTCGTGATATTGGAAGTCCACGGGCGTGATCGCCAACATTAGCCCTGACAACCCACCAATGGTGAACAGCACAATAAAGGCAATAGCGAACATCATTGGCATTTCGAAGCTCAGTGAGCCGCGCCACATGGTCGCTACCCAGTTAAACACTTTTACGCCAGTAGGCACCGAGATAAGCATGGTGGCAAACATGAAAAACATTTCCATGTACACCGGCATGCCCGTGGTGAACATATGGTGAGCCCATACAACAAAAGAGAGCAGCGCAATCGACGCCGTGGCGTACACCATAGACGCGTATCCAAACAGCTGCTTTCGAGAGAAGGTAGGAACAATTTGCGAGATAATGCCGAAAGCGGGCAAGATCATAATGTACACTTCAGGGTGCCCGAAGAACCAGAAAATATGCTGGAACATAACCGGGTCGCCGCCACCAGCAGCATCAAAAAAGCTCGTGCCAAAGAACTTATCAGTTAACACCATGGTAACCGCACCGGCGAGCACTGGCATTACCGCAATCAGCAAGAATGCCGTGATAAGCCACGTCCATACAAACAGCGGCATTTTCATCCAGGTCATGCCTGGCGCACGCATATTAAAGATGGTCACAATCACGTTAATCGCACCCATAATGGATGAAATACCCATGATGTGAACAGAGAACACAAACAACGCTGTCGAATCGCCACTGTAAGTCGTTGAAAGGGGCGCGTAGAAAGTCCATCCAAAAGCAGGGCCGCCGCCTTCCATAAAGAGCGAGCTCAATAGAATGAGAAAGGCACCTGGTAAAATCCAGAAGCTCCAGTTATTCATGCGCGGTAACGCCATGTCAGGGGCGCCGATCATCATGGGAATAAGCCAGTTTGCGAGCCCAGTAAAGGCTGGCATTACTGCACCAAATACCATGATAAGCCCGTGTACCGTAGTCATTTGGTTAAAGAAGTTTGGCTCTACAATTTGTAGACCGGGTTGGAATAGTTCAGCGCGGATCACCATGGCCATCGCACCACCAACTAAAAACATAATAAAGGCAAACCACAGGTAAAGTGTGCCTATGTCTTTGTGGTTAGTGGTAAACAACCAACGCGTTATCCCTTTAGGAATATGATCGTGGTGTTCATGGTCATCATGTAGGTGACCACCATTTACTTGACCACTGTGAGGCGCAGAGGTATCTGGCGAAATAACTTCAGTTGCTTTGCTCATTGTCTGCTCCTAGTTTCCGTTTGCCACTGCGTTGACATCTTTGGCTTGAACCATATCGCCAGTTTTATTGCCCCAGGCATTTCGCTCGTAAGTGACTACGGCGGCAATTTCCTTAAGACTTAGCATTTTTCCAAACGCTTGCATGGCTGTTCCTGACTTTCCATGCAGCACGATGTCAATGTGACCTTGCTGATCTTCTAGTGCCATCTTGCTGCCTTTTAATGCCGGGAACACGCCAGGTAAACCTTCACCATTTGGCATATGGCAAGCAGCGCACGTTGCGTTGTATACTCGCTCGCCCTCTTTCATCAGTTCATCCATAGACATATTCATAGAAAGTAGACGCTGCTCTTCTTCTTTTGCTTTACGAACAATCTCTTCTTGTTCGCCCATCCACTTTTCAAACTCGGCGGGTTCTTTAGCAATTACCACAACCGGCATATAGCCATGGTCTTTACCACAAAGCTCTGCGCACTGTCCGCGATAAATACCCGGCTCATTCACCTTGGCCCAAGACTCGTTAATAAAGCCGGGGTTGGCATCTTTTTTCACGGCAAAGTCAGGAACCCACCAAGAGTGGATAACGTCGTCAGAAGTAATAAGAAAACGTACTTTTTTACCTGTGGGAATAACCAGAGGGCGGTCAACTTCAAGCAGGTAGTTATCTGTTTTCTGGAATTTGTTCTCTATTTGCTCGCGCTGAGTGGCGAGTAAAGAATAAAACTCTACATCGCTATCCATGTACTTGTAATGCCATTTCCATTGAGAGCCTGTTACTAACACCGTCATGTCAGGCTCAGACGTGTCTTCCATAGCAATTAGAGTATTCGCTGCGGGTACCGCCATGAAAATAAGAATAAGGAAAGGAATAACGGTCCAAGCAATTTCGACCTTCACGTTTTCGTGAAAATTAGCTGGCTTGGCGCCACGGGACTTTCTATGTAGATACATTGAGGCGAACATCACGCCAAAAACTACAACCGCGATACCTACACAAATGAAGAACATCAACATATGGAGGTCGTATACCTGCCCACTGATGTCGGTAGCACCGCGTCTCAAATTAAGCGAAGAGGCTTCTTCGCTTGCTTCTTGCGCAAAAAGCAAAGGGGAAAAAAGCAAAATTGGTATACTAGAACACCATTTTGCGAAAACGGTCGTTAGTTGTTTCACTCAGCACCTCCGTAATGGCGTGGTCAAAGACGCTGATTAATTTGCGCGATGCCCTACCAAATGGTTTGCGAACGATTGACCCATAACCTCAACTTGTAAAACAAATTTAGAGCCATTGTTATTATTTTGTTAATCTCTGTATAAGAATTGCGCAATAATGTCGTGCCGTCTAGTCTTTTCTATTAAAAATTTAACGAAGTGGTTAATTTTTAATCATTTACTAAAATGGTCGCGGGGGATTTCACGTGCAAAAAGAGAAAGCCATTGCTGTGAGATGCCCTTGGAATCAAACAGGCATTTTGAACACGGGGTTAAAGTAAATGCTCGACTAACTAGTTAAGAAATCAATAAGTAATCGATTACTCAATGTCGATTTCAAACAAAATTCAAAATAAAAAATGGAAAATACTTGAAGCATTCATAGAAAGAATAACGTGAGTAATGATAAAAATAAGCGCGCAGAAAACCAACAGGTTTGCTGGGCAGGATAAAACCTAAGTTGGCAGATTGAAGAAAAAAACAGGAACAAAAGACATAAAAAAAGCGGCTAACGCGCCGCTTTTATACAAACAAGCTAAAATACTACATCCAGTCAGCGTTTCTGATCACACCCACCGCAATGCCTTCTATCGCAAAATGTTCAGTCGCCAAATCAACTTTTATTGGTGCAAACTCATCATTCTCAGCATGAAGCAATACTTCACGCCCGCGTTTCTCTAGACGCTTTACGGTGACGTCTTCATCTACACGCGCCACAACCACCTGACCGTTGTGTACATCAGTGGTGCGATGAACAGCGAGAAGATCACCGTCTAAAATACCAATGTCTTTCATGCTCATACCGTTAACGCGTAGCAAAAAGTCGGCATGGGGTTGAAACAGTGCAGGATCGACTTTGTAGTGCGATTCAACATGCTCTTGCGCCAAGATCGGCTCACCAGCTGCAACACGCCCAATTAACGGTAGGCCTTCTTCTTCTTGTGCGTCGTTATCAAGAGGGATATTGAGCTTAATGCCACGAGACGTACCAGGCAAAATTTCAATCACGCCTTTACGCGCCAATGCTTTCAAATGTTCCTCTGCTGCATTAGCAGAACGAAAGCCAAGCTGACGGGCTATTTCCGCACGAGTAGGCGGCATTCCCGTTTCTAACATGGTTGTTTTAATAAGTTCTAAAACTTCGGTTTGTCGAGCTGTGAGTGGGCGCATAAAAGACCTGTCTGTTCATACAGTTCCTGTAAGTATATACACCTAAAACTAAATAACAAGCACTTGCCGCGTCTTTTGCGATCTGCAATAGCCTACGACAAGTGCTTTCCTCTTATTTTACGAGAAGAGCCATGTTCGGGTTACTAATTTGTAACTCCAGCTCCCCATCACTATTTTGACGTGTGCGCATGCCTTCAACATTATCGAGCCCAAGTCCAGGGCTTTGCCACACCACATTGCCTTTATTATCAACCTCAACCACGCGATATGCGATGCTGTCATAATAATTGTACGAATAGTCATTCTCGTTAGGCTGGTAGATAGCGAGAATCGACTGATTAGACGACGTCGTTGGAACAGCCGCTATATACTGAGGGTAGAATGACGGTGCTATAGCGTCTTTGAGTTCTAATGCATCGCTCGCCACGTCATAAACATTGATGGTGTTGTAGTTTCTATTTAAACACGCAAATTCAAGTTCGCTATCACTATCAAAATTTACCGTGAGCAATTGGTCACAATTGGTTTCCAATTCATTCAATCCAACAAATTCACCATCCTGCATTTTATAGAGCTTGAGCGAACTATAGCCCCCAACAGCAAAATAATGCACACCGTCTTTTTCAGAGGCAGCAAGCGCATTAATTGAAAAATCGTTAATGATTGAGTCGATAAGCACCTGATTCTCGATATCAAACGCTTTAAGTCGATTGTTCTCAATAATAACTGCATCGGCGTAACTATCGTTATTTACGTCAATGGCTTCAATAAACGAAATTTCACTATTCTGATTATTGTTCAGTGTCCACTGAATAGCGTTATCTGTAAGTCTCACGACATTAAACGACGAACTATAATCCAGTGCCCCTATTAGTAACTCACCCACACCGTCATTGTTGTAGTCTGTAACGACCGGTTTGCTATAGTTATAGACATCTTCGCCAACCTCAGCACTTATCGCAAAGTTATCCTCTTTATCTACCGATAAAATCTGAATAGATGATTCGTAACTACTTGTATCGCTAACAAAGACGGCTCTTTCATCATTATCGCCATAAGGTGCCCAACCCGCGGCATGATATCTACTCGCGCGCGGCGCACCTTTTATATCTGACAAGGCATATTCACCGTTGGCATCTTGTTGCGCTACTAAAATTTGATTCTCACCAGTCCAAATAATGTCGTCCACATTGTCATTGTCTAAATCGTCAATGAGAAGTGACATGCCACTGTAAGTGTTGTGGTTAAGAGCCCACTGCTCAGAGATTTGTCCCGCTTCTAATGCAAAACCTCTAACTTGTCCCCACTGACACTCGGAGACAACCACTATTCCTTCTGTAGCTGGGCTTTCTTTACTATAGGCGATATCACAAATGTCACCATGTTCCGCCGTTGCCAAACTGCTTTTCGATACTGCTGAGTAGATTGAGATATCATTCCAACTATCGGCACCGATGATTTCATCTACACCATCGTTATTCATATCACCCAGCACAACAAATGCGTCGCTGAACCCGCTACCGTATAGCCATTGGTTGGCACCGCTTTCGATATCAAATACATAACCATTGTTCGTTACCATTTCTATCGATGCGTCATCATCTACGTTACCAAAAGCAAGGTTATTGACGCCGTCAATATCGTACTGTTGCAACTGCTCACCTGTGCGAACATCTACAATGGCAATAGAAGTCGCATTGTAATATTCGCTCCCATATAAATAAGCAACTTCATCAACTCCGTCACCATTGATGTCGTAAAATAAGCCAGAAATAATACTATCTTCAATAATAAACACCGCTTCTGCGTTACTTTCGCGGTCTTTTATTACAGACAATCCCTGTTGAGTAAGAAGGTAGATTTCATCATTATTGTCACCATCAACATCTTGGGTATGCACGCTTCTAATTTCGCCTTTAGTTGGCAGTTTATACGGATACACATAGGTATTTTTAAGCGTATTGCCTTCTAGCGAAAATGCGCCCACGTTGCGAGCATTTACCGTGATAAGTTCACTTACACCATTGGTCGAAGCAATAGCAAAGCCGTGATTATAAATTGGTGTCATCACAGTAGTACGAGCATAAGCCGGGGCCTTGTCCGCATAAGAAGTGATTTCGAGCGTTTGTTGGGATTCAGTTCCGTCTAAGCTAGCGAAACTAAACATATAAGTTTGAGCGTTGAAAAGTTGATTCGCAGGTACATTCCAGGTCATCAGACCTTCCGCATTTAACGAAGCACCGGGAGGCGCTGAAATAAGCTCTCCCGCGACGTCATCGTCAACTCTGTCTGGGTCACTCATCGATACGGTAAACTCTACGTATCCGCCCGCAGTTACTACTTCAGGCATATTCGATGCAGTGAGCGTCATAGGAGAATTGCCGATCTCAACGAAAGTAGGCTGGGATTCAACAACGTTAATACCGTCTGACACCACCATGGTAACTTTAACTTCATCACCGAAGACTGCGCTGTAAGGTGGCAGCGTGGTACCATTAACATCGTCAAGGACTACACCATTTACATACCAGCGAAACGAAATCACCAGCTCTGAGTCGGGAGTATCTGAATCATGATAGTAGCCAGGCTCAACGGTGACTTCATCTGTGGTATAGACAGTCTCATAGGCATAGTAATAAGGCTGATTCACTACAGGAGGTACGGATATCGCATCGATATCTGAAAGCGCAAGGCCAGTATGATTTCCGCTGGCAAACGCTGTTAGATTATTAAAGTATACACCTACATCGTAAATATCATCGCCGTTGTTATCTTCGCCATAGCGAACTGCGCCATCAATAACGTCAATTCCAGCCGTTTTATCTCCTTTTACGACCAGCGAGCCAGATGACGAATAGGGAAGGTCGCCCTGATCAGAAGAATATGCAAAGTCCAATTTGCCTTTAGACGCAATGTAGATTGAACCATTAAGTTCAGACACGAAGGTGTTGTTTGTCACCCCTTCTGCTGATGTGCCACTGACCTTGTAAGTTTCACCATTGTGCGTGACAGTAAGATACTGCCTCGTCTCTTCATAAAACGTACCTGTTTGTGGGCGGTAGCGAAAATCAACACTTAAGTAGCCTTTTAATGTTGTGCGCACGCCACCGTCTAGCATAGACAAAGTAGTGAAATAAGACGTTACTTCGGAGCTGTTTTCACCTGCGTCAGTAATAACTAGCGAAAATTGTCCGTCATACCGAGTGGAGTCGTAATATTGAATGCACTGATCATAGTCTACAGTAATCGTTCCTTTACCCGTGTCTTCATCAAGCTTACCTGAGTATGTTACTGATCCTGATTCATAGCACTCGGTCGTACCTTCAACGTTGCCGTTCTCATCTAGGAAGGTGTAGATATCATATTGATCTACATAGGGTGAGCCACTTGTATTGTCACCAAAGAGCGTGATGTAAACCTCTTGTACTGCGCTGATATCCACAGTAGAGACTTTCGTTTCTCCACTGTAGTTCGCATCAGCATAGGTGGTTGCCGCCGAGTTTAGTCGTGACTCTGAGTAATCTAAAGGATTTGATAAAATTTCTAGTGCTGTCGGCTCAGGTGGAGGTGGTGGGTTTGTAGGTGGAGAAGAATCAGAGCCACCTCCACCACCACACGCAGTTAGAGCTAAAAGAGAAAAAAGGCCAGAAAAACCCAAGCGCGAAGTTTTCATACATCGTCCCTGATTTAAAAGGCATGTCGGCTTTTTAGTTAAAAGCTCAAAACAAGCCTAATTATTAAGTTTAATAAAATATTCGTTTTTTATAACTTAACTTTATCAATCTAGCAACAGCGCCTTGAGCGTATACGCTTATATTTAATGTAGGCGAAGCCACGTACTATTATTATTCATCCCATACGACTTGGTTTCTGCCCTGCTCCTTGGCTCTGTACAGCGCCTTGTCAGCAAGCGATAAGAGGGCGCTGAAATCCGCCTCAAAGGTGTCTTTGATAAATGTTGCGCCAACGCTGATCGATAAATTCATCGTGTCTGTCTTGTAGGTCACCCTTCCTTCTTCAACAGCAATGCGCAGTGCTTCTAGCTGCCTATGGATCTCTTCTTTCTTGTCACCTATCATGACTATTGCAAACTCTTCTCCTCCTAATCGAGCCACGACATTTGGCGTTTGATTATGTTTAGCTATTTTTCTCGCAACAGCAATAAGCGCCTGATCTCCAGCATCGTGACCGTAGGTATCGTTTACTTTTTTGAAGTGATCAATATCGACGATAGCAACACATCCACGACAATGTTGTTTTGAAAATGAGATGCACTCGTCAAGGAACGCGCGTCGGTTATAAAGGCCCGTTAAAGAATCAGTCATCGCCAAATGCCTAAGCTTCTCTTCAGCAACGGCTCGGGCTTCCTCAAGCTCTACTGCGTAGAACAAGCCAGCCAATGCATCTAAAAAGGGCTGTAGAAACTCAGCATCTTCGTCAGTGTAGGTATCAAACTTATTCGCTAAACCGACCATTCCCACTACTTTATCTTTCACTTTTATTGGTAGGCCTAAAAATCGGCTAATGCGCGGATGACCGTGCGGAACACCTTTGGAATTAGGGTGACTGTTTGGCGCATTACTAATGGTAACTTCTCCCGTTAAAATTGAGGTTCCAAAAAGGTTGTCGAAGTTACTAAAGTAGAGGTTTCGTTTTTTGTATTCTGCATATTGAGAAAAGCTACTGTTATCCCAAACAATTTCAGAAATCGCATGAATGAAAAGTCTAGATGAGCTACCGTCTCCTTTCATTTGGCCGACAAAGGCAAACTGGCTATCTGAGATATCTATGAGTTCAGCCAGTACGGACTGACACGCCATCGTCAAGTCATTGTTTTGGAGATATGATGCCCGGGTTTTATTGATAAATTGAAGGAGCTGGGTTTTCTTTCTCTCATGCAGTTCGCTTTCCATTCGCTGCGTTATATCTCTATGAATACCTGCTATACGAACCGGCTTACCTTGGGCATCTGTCTCAACGGTTTTCCCATAACTTTCAACCCAAACCCAAGAGCCATCAGTGTGTTTCATGCGAAATGTGGTGTTAAAGACTTTGCTCTTACCAATTAGATGCATGTTGAGCTGCTTTTCAACTTTGACGTAATCCGCGGGATGAATGAGCTGTCTAAAAAAGCGGGAGCCACTGTCATAGTATTCATACTCAAGACCAACAATGTCGCACCAGCGCTTGTTGACTTGATTAACATCGGCGGCCAAGTTCCAGTCCCATGTTCCTAACTCTGAAGCCTCGAGTAATAAACGCATCCGCTGATTGGTTTTATTGAGCTTGTCTTCCACATACTTTTGGTCACTAGTGTCAAACAAAAATGCTTGAACCGAGTACAACATGCCGTCTTCGCGAAAATTTGCCGTTGATATCATGCTCACCCAAATAGTACGCGTTGGCGTCTTTATCTGAAGACGGCAGGTGTGCGTTTCAACACCTTCCATGTGGGCCTGCATAGCAAAGGTAAAATCACCCTCCGCCTCCTCAGACAGCACCTCACTCAATGCCACCGTTCCAGTGAGCAAATCTTGGGGTGAAACTCCCAATACACGCTCACTATTTTTCGAGATATACACCAGCCTCAACGACGTATCATAGCGCCACGTTGCCAACACAATAGGAGACTTCTCAATAAGCCCATGCTCGCGTTTAAGCGCTTCGTGTTCTCTTGAAAGCGAAATATGCTGACTAACCAAAGCACCTATTCTCTCTAAAACTTCTAAGTGTTTTGCGTCTATTTCTCTTGGCACGGTATCAATTAAACATACGGCACCGATTACCTGATCATTTATCTCGATCGGCGTTCCTGCGTAAAAACAAATGTGAGGCTCTCCGGTGACGAGAGGATTATGCATAAACCGTGGATCTTCTTGCGCGTTGCTAACAACCACCTGCTTGCGCTCTTCAACGACGTGACTACAAAACGCATGTTCACGAGTGACTTTAGAAAGAGTGGTTCCGTAGTGTGCTTTAAAGGTTTCTTCAAACTCTCCGACGACGCCAATGAGTGCGATCGGCACCTTGTATGCCTCTGCGAGCACCATCATTAAATCATCAAGATCTAGCGGCACTTCGCTATTGAGCATAAAGTCATCAATTGTCTTTAACCGGCTTTGATCATCCACTACTGCTTGCTCATATTCATTTGCCCTTATAAAAGTAGTAACAGTCCGGCTGTACCGCAATTAAATACAGCTAATGTTACGTTCTCTGTATTCGAACCCATTATAGAAATGGCTGTGACTCACAAGAAAAGGAGAAGGGCGCTTTTGAACTTCCCATGTTATGGATAGTCATTACAGCATGAGAAGCGATGAAATTGGCTTGTCGCGAGATTGTGACGCGTTTGTGTTACACTTCACCCGTTTTTATTTCATAGGATTACATAATTCATGTCGTGGATGCGAAAAGCCCTTCTGTCGGTATTTC
>Ga0208568_1000284_pt1 | contig 20540 bp, 14 predicted proteins | sample DeeseametaMP2969_FD_184165 | JGI IMG/M metagenome (GOLD analysis project Ga0208568, IMG submission 184165) | Marine microbial communities from the Deep Atlantic Ocean - MP2969 (SPAdes) | ecosystem: Environmental > Aquatic > Marine > Oceanic | place: South of Funchal, North Atlantic Ocean... | reverse complement strand
TAATGTGGTTTCAAAATAGTGTTTGAGAAAATTATTCATTATAAAATATCCATATCCGACTTATGTACTTGAAAAAAGGTACTTTCCCTTTGTTTTAAAATACATTAAATTGGCTTTATGCAAATGAATGACTATCAGGTTTTGATTAAAAGGCTTTGCCTTTCTTTTGGGCTCTTCACACTAAGTAGGCTTGGATTCTATTTTTATAATCTCGATTATTTTCAAGCTGCCTCAGTTACTGAAACACTATGGGCCTTTGTTGTTGGTCTTAGGTTTGATCTCTCAACAACGTTAATTGCTAATTTGTTTTTTATTTTATTTAGCCTTGTACCATATCGGTCTAAATTCTATGGAAAGTTTCTCAAAACGGTCTTTGTTTTAGGTAACTTTGTCTTTTTGAGTTTTATCGTAGGTGACTATGAATATTTCTCATTTAATGGAAAGAAGTTAACTTACGATCTCTTTCTTACAAGCGGGGATATTCAAGATCAATCTTTGCAGCTCATATTTAATCATTGGTACTTAAGTCTTCTTTCTATTGGTTTCGGTATTGTGTCCTGGTTTTATTACCCAGAAAGAAAAAGTTCTGGAAAAAAAATGAAGTGGCTCAAGGCTCTGCCGATATCCTTATTGGTATTTATTCTCACTGGGATTGGTGTAAGGGGGGGACTTCAACTTAGAAGTTTAAGTCCTAAGCAAGCTTTCACGTTTAAAACCTATGAACTAGGAAACTTTGCTCTCAATTCTGCCTACTCCCTTGTGCGCTCTTTTGGCAAAGAAGGAGCTTCGGCTTCGAAGTTTTTCTCTTCAGATGAGAAAGCATTCCAAACGCTTTATAAGAAACGCAGCTTTGACCAATCCGAATTAGGCATCAAAGACCAAAATGTTGTAATTATAATCGTAGAAAGTCTTTCTCAAGAGTATGTCGATGAGGGCTTCACACCATTCCTTTCAAAACTTGGTGAGAAGGGGATCTATTTTAAAAAGAATTTCGCAAATGGCCGTAGGTCAATAGAGGCCTTGCCATCGATTATGACCTCCTTTCCTTCAATTATTGGCACACCAATTTATCAAAGTCAGTATCAATCGAATCAGTTTTATCCACTTCCTAGGGCCTTGAAAAGCGAGGGCTATTCGACTAGCTTCTTTCATGGAGGTAAGAGAGGAACAATGGACTTCGATGCTTATTGTTATTCAATCGGCTTTGAAAAATATTTTGCTTTGGAGGACTACCCTGATCAGTCTCACTATGATGGTCACTGGGGAGTGTATGATCACCATTATCTGAATTATGTGGTTGATGAGTTGGATAAACACAAAGAGCCATTTTTTTCAGGGATTTTTACTTTGAGCTCACATCAGCCTTACTCAATCCCTCATGAACTCCAGGGGAAATTTCCAAAAGGAAGTCTTCCTATTCACGAAAGTATAGGATATGCGGATTACGCTCTTTCCCAGTTCTTTGAAAAGGCAAAAGACAGGCCATGGTTTAATAATACACTTTTTGTTATTACTGCGGATCATACACAGAAACTTAAAAGTAAGAAATATCAATCATTACTTGGTCGTTACAGGGTACCATTAATGTTCTTTCATCCCAGTTTTGATTTCAAGTCAGTAAGCAATGATAAAATTACTCAGCATGCAGACATCCTTCCAAGTGTCTTGGACTTCTTAAATATCGATCATGAAAAAAGGCTGTATTTTGGTTCTTCTGTTTTTAATAAGGATGAAGGCAGAATGATTAACTTTAATTCAGGGGGCCACTTCCTCCTAAGTAATAACGCGTTGGTTCTTTTTGATGGTTCATCACCAAAGTACTTTTCTGTATCTGAAGACCTTCTCGGGCTCGAACCCTCAAAAGACGATTCACCTGATCTACTTGAGGAACTAAAGGCGTTGATTCAATACACAAACAATGGCCTTCGAGGCAATAATATTTATAACTTTCAAGAACAATAATTCGGCGCAAAATAGAACTGAACTTAACTTGTCAGTTTTATGCTTCCTAGATAGGATATCCAAAAAATTTTAGGACTAGGAACATCATGGAAATTATTAAATCGATGGTCGACAACTCTTCAGCACAGTTTGAGGAAAATAAGAAGTTTCACTTAGGACTTAAGTCAGAGCTACTTGGCAAATTAGAAAAGGTCAAGCAAGGTGGTGGCGATAAGTATGTGGAAAAACACAAGTCTCGAGGCAAGCTCCTTGCCCGTGAAAGAATTGAAAAAATTATTGATGATGGCTCACCTTTCTTAGAGTTAAGCCCACTTGCTGCAAATGGAGTCTATGAAGAAGATGTGCCTAGTGCTGGGGTTGTTACTGGTATAGGTAGTGTGCATGGAATTCAATGTATGTTTGTGGCCAACGATGCCACAGTTAAAGGAGGAACCTATTTTCCATTAACGGTTAAAAAACACCTTAGAGCTCAAGAGGTTGCACTTCAAAACAACCTGCCTTGTATTTACCTTGTTGACTCGGGTGGTGCTTTCTTGCCAAAGCAAGATGAAGTATTTCCGGACAAAGACCACTTTGGACGAATTTTCTTCAACCAAGCACAAATGTCTTCAAAGGGTATACCTCAAGTCGCAGTAGTTCTTGGATCTTGTACAGCAGGTGGCGCATATGTTCCTGCAATGAGTGATGAGACAATTATTGTTAAAGAAAATGGAACAATCTTCTTGGGAGGACCTCCACTAGTAAAGGCGGCTACAGGAGAAGAAGTTACTGCTGAAGAGTTAGGTGGCGCTGATGTTCACACTCGCATAAGTGGTGTTGCGGACCATTTCGCACAGGATGAAGAAGACGCACTTCACTTAACAAGAAATGTTATTGAGAACTTAAACTTTAAATATCCACAGAAAAAGTTTCATTTAAATAGGCCGGAGGAGCCTGCTTATTCTGTTGATGACATTTATGGAATTGTCTCAAAAGATTCAAGAACTCCTTATGATGTTAAAGAAATTATAGCAAGACTTGTGGATGGCTCACGCTTTCATGAGTTTAAACCAAGGTTTGGTGAGACTCTGGTTTGTGGATTTGCAAAGATTCACAATCAAGAAATTGGAATTTTAGGAAATAACGGTATTTTGTTTTCTGAAAGTGCTCAAAAAGGTGCTCACTTCATTGAGCTTTGCTCTCAGAGAAATATCCCAATACTGTTTCTTCAGAATATCACCGGCTTTATGGTGGGCAAACAATATGAACATGAAGGTATCGCTAAGCATGGGGCCAAGTTGGTGACTGCCGTTTCCACAACCAACGTACCAAAGTTTACTGTGGTAATTGGTGGCTCTTATGGCGCTGGAAATTATGGAATGTGTGGAAGAGCGTATGATCCAAGATTTTTATGGATGTGGCCTAACGCAAAGATTTCCGTGATGGGTGGAGAGCAGGCTGCTAACGTGCTCACCACTGTCCGACAGGACGGGCTTAAGTATAGGGGCAAGGCAGAGATGAGTGAAGAAGAGGTTAAAGACTTCCAAAAACCAATATTGAATAAATATGAAAAAGAGGGAAGCGCTTATTATTCAACAGCAAGACTTTGGGATGACGGAATCATTGATCCTGCCCAAACCAGAGATATCTTGGGTTTAGCACTTTCCGTCGCTCATAATAAAGAAATAGAGCCGACTAAGTTTGGCGTATTTAGGATGTAATATGGATTATAAATATTTAAAGCTTGATATAGATGACAATGGCGTGGCTACAGTTACTTTAAATCGTCCGGAGATTCACAATGCATTCAATGATGACCTTATTGAAGAGCTTAGGCATGTATTTTTCGAATTAGATAAAAATGACAATTGCCGCCTGGGGATCTTAACCGGCGAAGGCAAGTCTTTTTGTGCTGGAGCGGATCTTAATTGGATGAAATCCATGGTGGATTACTCTAAGAGTGAAAATATAAGAGACTCTCGAAAAATGTCCAAAATGTTCTCTACCATCGACAGCTTTTCAAAGCCGTTAATTGGTAAAATAAATGGGCATGCTTTAGGCGGTGGTGTTGGGCTGGCAGCTGTTTGTGATTACGTAATTGCGAGTGAAAGAGCAAAGTTTGGCTTTACTGAAACGAGGCTTGGTTTAATTCCTGCTGTTATTTCTCCTTACTGTGTTCAAAAGATTGGCATTTCAAATGCAAGAGCATGGTTTTTATCTGGTGAAATATTTAGTTCTGAAAAAGCATTGGAACTTAAGCTTGTCCACGAGACTTGCGAATTAGAGAGACTAAACGAAAGAGTTCAAGAGCTTGTGGGAAGTTTTTTGAAGGCCGGACCGCAGGCCTCTGTCGCTGCTAAGGCATTGATAAAGAGTATAACAACTTTGCCGACCTCAGATGTTGAGGAATACACATTGGAAAGAATTGCAGAACTCCGAGTCTCTGAAGAGGGGCAAGAGGGAATGCAGGCCTTATTAACTAAATCAAAACCAAATTGGGTGAAACATGAAAGTAAATAAAATACTGATCGCCAACAGAGGTGAAATTTCAATTAGGGTAGCAAAAACCTGCAAGAAGCTAGGGATTAAGAGTGTAAGCATTTACTCAGAAACCGATAAAGATTTGCCACATACAAAGGCATCCGATGAAAGCTTTTATTTGGGAATGGGTAGCTTGGCAGAGACTTATTTGAATCAAGATAAAATCATCTCAATTGCTAAGGAGTGTGGTGCCGATGCGATTCACCCGGGATATGGTTTTCTTTCTGAAAATTCAGAGTTCTGCAACAAAGTTACTGATGCTGGAATCATTTTTGTAGGTCCTGCGCCTCAGGCCATGGAGCTCATGGGTGACAAGAAAACTTCCAAAGTTAAAATGGAAGAAATTGGTGTGCCTCTCGTTCCAGGCTACCATGGTGAGAACCAAGACTCTGACTTCTTATTTGAGGAAGCAAAAAAAATAGGCTTTCCAGTTCTTATAAAAGCGACTGCCGGTGGTGGTGGTAAAGGTATGAGAATTGTTGAAAGCGAAGGTGAATTCGTGGCAGCTCTAGAGGGTGCCAAGAGAGAGGCTAAAAACGCATTCGGAAACGATAAGGTTCTTCTTGAGAAATATATCGTTAATCCGCGCCATATAGAGGTGCAGTTGGTGAGTGATGGGCAGGGCAATCATTTCCATTTCTTTGAAAGAGAGTGTTCAATACAAAGAAGATATCAAAAAGTAATAGAGGAAACACCATCTGTTGCTCTAGATGAAAAGCTTAGAGAAGAAATGTGCTCAAGCGCGGTTAGCATCGCTAAAGGAATTAATTACCTTGGTGCAGGAACTATTGAGTTCATCCTTTCTCCTGACAATTCCTTTTACTTTCTTGAGATGAATACACGTCTTCAAGTGGAGCATCCAGTTACGGAAATGGTTACAGGTTTTGACTTGGTTGAACTTCAAATTAAAGCAGCACAGGGCGAGGCCTTTCCATTTTCTCAATCCGATATCACTCAAAGCGGACATTCAATAGAGATGAGAATCTATGCTGAAGACCCTGATAATGACTTCCTACCAAGTATTGGTAAAGTCGCTCGTGTTGGCGAGCATGTTGATGGTGATGTGCGATTGGACAGCGGCTTTGAGAGTGGCAACTATGTATCCATTAAATATGACCCTATGCTCGCTAAACTTATTGTTCATGCAAAAACGAGAGAGGAAGCTATAGATAAGGCAATAAAGGCTTTAAATAGTTATACTTTTAGCGGTGTCAAAACAAATAGGGATTACCTCAGGAGAATTTTAAAACATCCAAAGTTTAAAGAGGGGGATATTCATACCCACTTTATTAAAGATTATGAAGCAGATTTAGGGAAAGTTGAAAAAAATGATGATGAAAAGGCTTTGCTTATAGCTGCGGCGTTAGTGGGAGAGTTGCCAGATTACAACGGCGCTTGGACTGGAATTTCTAACTTTAGGAACGTTTAAATGAAAAAGAAATTACTATTAGGCAAGGAAGAGGTTGCTGTTGATATTTTATCAAATGACAACAATTCGATTGAGTTTATGTTCAATGGTAACAAATATAGCTTTAAAAGGGATCAGGAAAACTTGTTTTTTAAAGGCAAGAAGTACTCTTTCTCAAGCTCTTACATTCCATCAGCTGAAACAAAACAGGTGTTTGTTGAAGAGCTAGAAGATGAAGTTAAAATCATTGAAAAAGCACAGAAGGCCACTGGAACGATGGGTGGTGCTGGAAGTTTGCAAAGCCCGATGCCTGGAAAGATTTTTAAAGTGTTGAAGAATGAGGGCGACTCTGTTGAGGCAGGGGAGGCCATACTGGTTCTTGAGGCCATGAAGATGGAGCATACTATAAAGGCACAACAAGATGGTGTTGTTAAGAAGATACACTTCGCCGAAGGTGCCCAGGTTCAAGGTGGAGTAGAACTCTGTGAAATAGAATAGGTTAAATTATGTTTGAAAGTTTGCCACCTAAGGTTAAAATTGTTGAAGTGGGACCAAGAGACGGTCTACAGAATGAAAAAGAGATTCTTCCTCTGGAAGACAAACTTGAATATATTAAACTCTTAAGTAAGACAGGACTTCAAACAATTGAGATTACAAGCTTTGTAAGTCCTAAAGCAATTCCTCAAATGGGAGATGCTGAGCGGCTTTATAAAGCCGCAAGCTCAGCACTGAAATCTTCAATAAACAAGCCGTGCCTTGTTCCAAACATGAAGGGCCTTGAGTCAGCTCTTTCTGCAGGGGTCAGTGAGATTAGCCTTTTTTCGGCTACCAGTGATTCTTTCACAAGCAAGAATATTAATTGTAGTGTTGATGAAAGCTTTGAGAGGATGCGGGATGTTGCAAAAGTAGCAAATGAAAAAAAGATAAAAACCAGGGGATATGTATCTACAGCTTTTGGCTGTCCATATGAAGGAGAGGTCCCTGTAGATAAGCTAGTTGAAGTAATAAAACGCTTCTTTGATCTAGGTGTGTACGAGGTCAGTGTTGGTGATACTATTGGTGTTGCAACACCAAGTCAGGTTAACCAGGTTTTGAAAAAACTCTCGTCTGAGTTTGATAAAAATAAATTGGCAATGCACTTTCATGATACTAGAGGTATGGCCGTAACAAACGTCCTTGTTTCACTTGAAAATGGATTTTCAATTTTCGATGCTAGTTCAGGTGGACTTGGAGGTTGCCCTTATGCAAAAGGTGCCTCTGGAAATGTTGGAACTGAAGATCTTATTTACTTATTTGATTCATTGGGAATCGAGCACGGTGTAGATATAACTAAACTAGTTGAAGCTTCTAAGTTTATTCTTGGAAGACTCAATAAAAGCACAACGTCAAAATTTCTAAAAGCTCTTTTAGCAAAAGATCAATAATGAGTAATTCAAAAATTATCCTAGATAAAAAAAATAACATCGCTAAGATTACTTTGAATCGCCCCGAAGCAAGTAACGCACTTGATGAGGAGATGATTACAGCTTTAGTAACTACGCTTAATGAACTCGATCAAGACAACACTATTCGTTGTATCTTATTAACGGGTGCTGGAAAGAACTTTTGTGCTGGTGGTGATGTAAAAAAGATGCTGAATAAAGAGGGCATGTTCGCTGGTGAATCCAATGAATTAAGGGAGCGTTATAAAAGAGGCATTCAACAAATTCCTCTAACCTTTGAAAGACTTTCCACTCCGGTTATTGCTGTTGTAAACGGTGCTGCAATAGGAGCTGGGCTCGATTTGGCGTGTATGTGCGACATTAGGGTTAGCTCACCTCAAGCTAAGTATGGAGAAACATTTGTTAAGCTAGGTTTGGTACCTGGTGACGGAGGTACTTGGTTTTTACAAAGAGTTGTCGGATACCCCAAGGCCGTTGAAATGACTTTAACTGCAAATGTTTACAACTCAAAACAAGCACTTGAAATGAACCTAGTAACATATGTGGGAGATGACTTTGAAGATAAAGCACTTGAGCTTGCTACTCAGATATCTGCGAACGCTCCCGTAGCTGTACAAATGGTCAAGCGATCCCTCCAGCACGCTCGAAACTCTTCTTTGCAGGCCTCTCTCGATCTTCTAGCTGCATACCAGGGGATCGCTCAAAGAACTGAAGATCATTTTAAAGGCGTTAAAGCTCTTATGGATAAAAGTCAACCTGAGTATAAACATAAATAATTGTACTTAAGAATAGTTCATAAAAATTGAATTTTTTTTTGACAGACATAAATCCAATGCCCAAAATAAATACATAAACAATTTGGGAATCGTTAGTGGCAAGAATCGTGTTTATATTTTTAATGTTGATATCCTTTGGGTGTTCAACTGCAAAGATTCAGTCGACTTCTTCCATTCCTGTATCATTTGAAAGTAAAACAGACCACACACGAGACATATCTGTTGAAGTTCAAAGAGATTATTATCTATGGGGGCTTTTGCCGAGCACTCATGAAATTGCTGTAGACAAAGAATTCGAAAAAACTGGGGCTAAATCCGTTTCTAATGTAAGCGTTGAAAAGGTCACAAAAAAGTCGAATATTGTTTGGGGCATTGTTACATTTGGATTCTATATGCCGAGTTCGTATGTACTTAAAGGTAAATCAAATTAAGTAAACATCCACGGATGGTAAGGGCATTGCCCGCGGGCCAAGGAAGGCCCTCTTTATATCCTGTAAAGAGAATCTTCTAATCAAAAATTAAATCGTTTTTTAAAGCTAGTGAGGTCTTTTCTAGATGGACAACGCTTAATCTTCTAGTGAGGATAGTAAGTCATTAAAAAAGCTTGATTTGTATTCTTCCACTTCTTCCTCTGTCTCTAAGTGTCCAAAATTTGTCCTATCTTGTTCCAAAAGACTTTTTCCGGCTAACTTTTCGAAGAATCTAGAACGAAAGCGTTTAACATCTTTACCATAGAGCTTGCGCTCTTTTGCGTATGTCATAATTAGTTTTCGCTTGGCCCTGGTTACTCCAACGTAACAGAGTCTTCTTTCTTCATCTACGCCATCGGCTTCTTGAATACTGTTCTTGTGCGGTAGAAGCTCTTCTTCAACACCAACCATAAATACAGTATCAAACTCAAGACCTTTAGATGCGTGAAAGGTCATCATTTGAACTTCATTTTTTAGAAGTCCATCTTCATCGTTTTGCTTATCTTGCAAGTCTGCCAGTAAAAGCCTTTCGAGCCAGAATGAGAGAGTTGCTTCTTCCTCAAACCGATCTTGAAACTTATCTGCACTGAAGATGAAGTTTTTTACATCATCTTTTTTCCTAGCTACAATTTTTGGGCTGTCATAACCTTTTTCAACAAAGTCCATGTAGTTGGTTTCTTCTATGAGACAGGCCAATGCCTGATCAAGTCTCATTGAGGTGAAGTAGTCTCTACATTTGTATATGATCTGGCAAAACTCCTTTAAAGCATTGCCTCTTTTTGAGTCTTCTTGTGATCGCTTTTGAATTACTTGGAAAAGTGTGCAGTTCTCTTCCTTTGCCTGAGCTAAATAAGAGTTTAGTGTCTTAGTTCCAATTCCTCTGTGAGGTATATTTAAAATTCTCCTAAGGCTTAGTTCATCTTTAGGATTATTTATTACAGATAGGTAGGCAATAAGGTCTTTTATTTCTTTCTTTTCGTAGAACTTTTGCCCGCCAATAATAGTATAGGGGACCTGAGCTAAGCGCAGCTGGTCTTCAAAGGGTGGAACCTGAGTGTTGCTTCTATAGAGTATTGCGACCTCACCCAAAAACTTACCTTCCATTTGGTACTTAATAATCTCATCGACAACGGTCTGAGCTTCATGATCTCCATTTCCACATGCCCAAAGAACAGGTCTTGGTCCCGAGTCAATCTCAGAGAACATTGTTTTATCTTTTCGCTTTTTGTTTTCTTTTATTACCGTGTTTGCCAAATCAAGAATTACTGAACTGGAGCGGTAGTTTTGCTCTAGCTTTATAACTTTCGCTGCTGGGAAGAGCTTTTCAAAATTAAGAATGTTGGTGATGTCTGCACCTCTAAAAGCATATATAGACTGGTCATCATCTCCAACGACACAAATATTTTGATGTGCACTGGTTAAGGCCTTAACCATCTCCATTTGCAACCCATTGGTGTCTTGGTACTCGTCAATCATGATGTATTTATACTTCTGAGAGTATTTCTGGGCGACATCCGGATGTGCTTCGAATAGTTGTGCACATAGAAATAAAATATCATCAAAGTCTACAGCGTTGTAGAAGCGAAGTTTGTCTTGGTAATAATGATAAACAAACTCAATGGCCATGTCATAAGGATCTTCAGGGTCATAAAATTCAGTGTTGGCAAACTCTTCAGCGGAGATTCCATTATTCTTAAGGGTTCCAATTTTACTCATGATCGTTTTTTTATCAAAAGCAGCCTTGTCGGCCTTAAACTGTTTTAACCCCTCTCGGACGATGCTCATCTGGTCACTTGAATCATAGATGGTAAAGTCTTTGTTGTATCCAATTTTATGAATTTCCTCTCTGAGAATACGGATGCCCAGAGAGTGGAATGTTGAAAGTGTTATCCCTCTTTTCTTTCTTGGTCCTAATAATTTCGTAACCCTTTCGTGCATCTCCATGGATGCTTTATTGGTGAAGCTTACTGCAAGTATATCCTTTGGGTTGATCCTAAGGTTGTCGATCATGTGTGCGATTCGAAACGTGACGGTACGCGTTTTACCTGAGCCAGCACCTGCCAGAATCAGAACTGGACCATTTATGGTTTCGGCAGCGTGTCGCTGTTGAGGGTTTAATCCGGAAAGATCGATCATAAATATTATTTTTTTAGCTGTGTGTTATGGTCAATTGCAATATAAACGAGCATCGTGTTTTTGAACAGATCAAAATAAAACCTAGGTGTATTTTAATCCTGTGTCCTATATGATATCAGTTGTTTAGCAAATACTACATTTAAGGACAATCATGAAACACTTGATCACTTCAGCTCTCCCATATGCCAACGGCCCTCTTCACTTTGGACACATGGCCGGTGTTTACCTCCCCGCAGATATTTATACAAGACATCGTAAGATGAATGGGGAGCAGGCCATACATATTTCAGGTTCGGATGAGCATGGTGTGGCAATTATGCAAAATGCACAAAAGGCAAAGAAGTCGTATAAAGAATATGTAAATAAATGGCATAAAACGCATAAAGAACTTTTTGATTTGTACAATGTGGAATTTGATTACTTTGGACAAACCTCTGAAGAGTATCACAAAGAAGAGACACTCATTTGGTTTAAAGAGCTTCATGATAAGGGGTTCATTGAAAAAAGAGCACAGGACCAGCTTCAATGTCAGGATTGTAAAAACTTTCTTCCTGATAGGTTTGTTGAGGGAGAGTGCTATGAATGTGGTTACGAAGAGGCGAGAGGGGATGAGTGTCCACAGTGTGGCACTTGGATTGATGCTGTAAAGCTTAAAAATCCTCAGTGTAAGTTCTGTGGCTCGAAGAATATTGAAGTGAAAAGCGTTGATCAATGGTATTTGATGCTTTCTAAGTTTCACAAAGAGTACAGGGAGTGGTTTGAGACAAAAAAAGATTCTTGGAGAAAGACTGTTTATTCTTTTGTGGACTCTCTTTCAAAAGATGAAATGGTGGATAGAGCAATTACTAGGGATCTGGACTGGGGGATTGATGTTCCACTTCCTGAGGCGGTGGGGAAAAAGCTTTACGTATGGTTTGACGCTCCAATTGGATATGTTTCTAATACTAAAGAGTACTGCAAAACAACTGGAGAGGATTATCTCAGTGACTGGTGGCAAAATAAAGATGTAAAAATCACAAACTTCATTGGTAAAGATAATATTATATTTCACGCAATTATTTTTCCTGCAATGTCTCTTGCCTCGGGAAGAGCACAAGCGGTGAGCGAACTCCCTGCAAATCAGTATGTGAATCTTGAAGGGAAACAATTTTCAAAGTCAAAAGGTTGGTACATTGATGCTGACAAGGCCGTTAAAGAGTTTGGCTCCGACAATTTAAGATACTATCTAACAACTCTTATTCCTGAGTCCACTGACTCAAGTTTCACTTGGCAGGGATTTGAAGCTAAAATTAATGGGGAACTTGCCAATAATATTGGTAACTTTATAAACAGGTCTCTTTCATTCTTTTTTAAAAACTGGAAAGAGGGGATTGAATCAAAGCACTTCATGAGTTTCTTCGACTCTGCACATGCCAAAGAACTTCAAGAGATGGTAACTACTTACCTAGACCACTTGGATCAAGTTCATATCAAAAAAGGGCTTGATGTCGTAATGCAGATTGGCCAAAAGGCTAATGGTTATTTCTCAGATAGAGCTCCTTGGGCCCAAATAAAAGAGGATGAAGAAGCGACAAAAGAGACTATCGCACATTCTGCTATTTACGCCTTTTACCTTGGGGCACTATTCTCTCCTTACTTACCTAATCTTTCTTCCAAGATTAAAGCTTACTTTGGTGAGGATTGCGAAAAGGCATTTACAGCTGCTTATAGGAATGAAACTACCACTGTGAGAGAGTTCTTTTCCAAGGAAGTTGTCGCCCTTGCAAAGAAGCCCAAAGGTCTCGTTAAAAAAATAGATTCTGACAGAGTCAAAGAGCTGGAAGAAGAGCTTAAGTCAAAAAAGTAACCAATGGTGTGGGGTGGATCTTCTTTAGCTTTAGGACGCTTCATCCATGTCTAACCATAGGTCTTTTTCTTCTTCATAAGGAACTTCCTTCGCTTCTTTAGGCGTATGAGTGAATTCTTTTTTGTCTTTTGAAGTTCCAAATATGATTTGGTGGATATCTGATACAACCTTTGAGATTAAGAAGCTCTCTTGTTTGATGGTTTGACTCAACTGGTCTGTCTTGGAGGACATCGCAGCTATATCTTGGTTACAGGCACTCATTTGGTTTATGGCCGTTGAAATTTCTTTGACTCCATTACCTTGCTCAATACTTGCATCTGAAATCTCTTTCACTTGCTCGGTGATTTCATTGATATTGTTTAAAATCTTATCCAGTACTTGGTCGCAATCAGTTGCCGCGACTTTTCCTTGGCTTACCCTGTCTTTATTAATTGTTAAAATCTTGTTTAATTCTGTTCTGTTATTGTCAACAAGGTCTTGGACCTTGCTTACACTTGATTCAAGTATCTCAGTGATCTCTTTAGCAGAACTTCCTGACATGTTGGCCAGGTTACTTATTTCCTCTGCAACGACAGAGAAACCTTTTCCATGTTCTCCAGCTCTTGCAGCTTCAACGCTCGCGTTAAAAGATAATAGCTTAGTTTGAAAAACAATATCATTTATAACCTTAGTTTTTTCATTGATTGTATTAATGATATCAACAACTCCCTGGAGCTCTGTTGAGTTTTTATCAATTGAATTGGTCATCATTTGGGTCGAATCAGAAATCAAGTCCATCGAGGACAATACATTTTGAATGGTTTTCCTACCAAACTTAGCCTCTGCAGCATTCGTTTCGGAGAGATCTTTTGAGCTTATGGTATTTTGGGTTGTTCGATCCACCATACTGTTGATTTCAGTGACGGACGCAGCTGTTTCTTGGACGGCCGCTGCTTGCTCAGATGTGAGCGAACTCAACTCTGTTGAGGTCCTGCCGACTTCATTAGTAATGCCACTAAATTCGGTAACAATTCTATTCAAAACCTCGCTTGAACTAGTTAACTTTCTAATTAGGCTAAACAGTGAGAATGTTGCGATTAGAATTAAAATTGTCTGTAATGAACCAAGGCCCAATGCCGCCATTAAACTCTTTTGAGATTCTTTTTTAATATTATTGATTGTTAATCTAACCTTTGTCTGCGTCTCCTCGTGTAGTTCTTTAGAGATTTTCATGACATTGTGAATATTCCCTCTAAAACTTTCGATTGTTTCTTCTCCTTGTTTTGTATTCTCAACCAAGGTAACAAAAAGAGATCTGTATTTTTTATTTAAGTTCATTAAAGTGCCACTGAACTTTGACAGAGTTGGATCCGAATTTAAAATATCCTCAAAGCTGGAAATATCTTTATCAAGTTTTGTGAGGTACTTTGCATCCCTCCTCAACAGAAAGTCTTTTTCTCTCCTTCTAAATGTGAGAAGTTTTATTGAAAGCTCTGGTGACAAAGAGTTATTAGTTATTGTTTTTTCTATATCATGGGCCACTGACCTGAGTTCCCCCCGAATACCAGTTTTAGAATCTCCCTCTGCACCCTTTAAATCAACGTATTTCTTAAACCCATCTCTATACTTTTCAACGTTCTTAAGAACTTCGTTGTAATGTTCCAAATTTTTCTTGTCTAATTCTTTAAGCCCCGAAATTACGCTTCTGATTTCTTCATATGACTTATCATGCTTCTCTATATATTTGTGATTGTTTCGAAGCATGAAATCTTTCTCATTTCTTCTTAATTCAAGGAGTATATTATTTACTTTTGCAATCTTGGATTGGACTTGTTGATTTCTCTCAAAGAGTCCTTGGTATGAGGTTTCAATAAAGAACATGGTGTATTGATTGTAGCCTATACTTGCGACTGAGCTTAAGATTATAAAGGTAAATAGAATACCGATCTTCTTTTTTAGAGATATTTCTTTAAATTTCATCACAAGCATTTCCTTTTAAGTTCTGATATGTAGTTAACGGCACTATTAATAGAAATGTTAAGAAAAATTAAAGATAATTCTGGTTAAGGCGAAAATATGACTACATCATTTATCAAAAGGAGCAGATGTGAAAACTAATATGGGAAAGTTGGTCCTTGGAAACTTACTTCTGGGCTCAACTATTTGGATGAGTGCTGCTAGTGCCAGCGAGTGGGGTGCAGCTTTCGAGGATATGGATAGAAAAGTTAAGATAGGTGGAAGGATACAAGCAATTGCCGAGGATGATTCTGAAAAGGATGGTCAAGACTTTTACCTTAGAAGAGTTAGACTAAATTTAGAGTATTCACCATGGGAAAATCACAAGTTTGTATACGACATCAGAAATGACAGTTCTAATAAAGGTGATAAGGGGGATGGGAAGTTTTCGATTGGTGATGCCTACTGGGGTATTAAAGTCAAAAATCCTTATATTAAGAACATAAAACTTTTTAGAGCAAAAGTGGATGTATCCTACTCTCAAACATCAAGCTCAAGAAACTTATTAAATCCTGACCGTGCTGATATTTCTGAACATGCCTCAGACTTTATAGTCGCCAATAGACGAGCTGCAAATGCACAAGTTAATGGCAATGTAGGAAACCTTGCATTTCATCTAGTTATTTCAGACGGTGTACAATCAGGGGATTTGGAGACTTTGGAAGGAAGCAAGTCTGTAGAGAAAGTCAACAGCCAGAACTTTACTTATGGTGGTAAGTTTCGGTACTACTTTCTTGGGTATAGCAGAAAAAATAAGGTTCAAGATACCTTTTATGGTGAAGTGGATACTTTCTCAATTGGGCTTGGTCATTTCATAAATGATAAAATTAACACACAGCTGGATGACGCCACTGAGCTGACATTTCGAAGAACTTTAACAAATGTAGATCTATCTTATGCTTATAAAAACTTTCGTTTGCTAGGGGAGTACTTTGAGTTCGAGGGAGACCTTTTAAATTTAGATGAGTCTAGTAAAAGCAAAATGTTGGGTAAGTCCGGAGGCTATTATTTGAACTCTGAGTATGTTGTAGGGAAGTGGGCCCCTAATTTAGGATACGAGTTGTTTGATAGAAATCTAGATGAAAGTGAATACAAACAAAAGTCCTACAACATTGGATTGAATTACTACGATTTGAATGCCTCGAGAAGGTATGGATTTACATATAAGAAAACAGAAAATGAAGATGGCCTAGGGGGAGAAACATTTGAAAGACTCTATGGACATATAATGTTAAATTTCTAGAAATATATTTTTCAGTGTAGGGAAGGCAAATTCTCTACACTGAAAACTTTAAGGCGTAAAAGGCTTTAAGTTTAATACCACTGGTTTCTGATTTTCAAATCTAGTTTGATTCCATGTTTTTAGGATGCTTCCACTTGTAGGGTTTACATAGGCCTCATAACTAGACACATTACCCTTGCCTGCATCAATTGATACATGTACATGAACAACTTCCTTTTCCTTCTTTCCTGAGGGAAGTTTGATCTTTCCCATTGGACTAATTGTGGCCTTGGCTCCAATCGCTGCGAGGTTTTTATTTAACCTTTCATTGAGGCCTTTTTCCCACTGCGGAGTTATTTTAGGTTTGATGCTAGCAACATCTCTTTTTGGCACTGACCTAGCTTGTTTTCCTTCTACCTGTGTTTGTGTTTTAAACTTTTTTAGAGTAGCAGTCTTATGTTTAGATATCGTTTGTTGCACGACGATGTCTTGGTTGTTAGAAAAGGTTCTCCAACCTACAATAAGAGCTACGGTAAAAAATACTCCTAGGGTGATGTAACTTTTTTTATTCATTAATCAACCACCGTAAACTTAAAATTAATTACCTTGAAAGGCTTTGCTCCGGCCATCTCGTAGTCTGCGTATTCCTCACCAGAGTCTGGATCTTCAAAACAATCTGAACAGTTCGTAAATCTTGCTCTTAGTCGGCAGTTAAAAGTTGTGCCTGGTCTGATCCTTTTGTTCACCTCCAGTAGAGTTACCGCATTCTGTTGAATGGTTAACCCGTCCTCTGAGTTATCGGTTAGAGTCTGTGCCCAGGATTTTTGAGGGTTAATTTTTCCAAGAACCGCTTGGTCGGCACCTGGTAGGAATCGAACCAAGCATTCGTTAGGGTTGAAGTCATCCCCTGAGTATCCTGGTGGATTTAGACATTGCGAGGCCTCAAGTCCAAGCTCGCTTCTTCTGTGGAAGTCCTGGGACACCCATTGCGTTTCATTGTCTGAACTATGTTGAACTAGACATACTGGTTGGGCTGCGTCTAAATCATACTTCTGATTATTAGTTCCATCGAGCTCTATTACAAAGTTATCTCTAGTTATATAGTCACAATTTCCTGGAGATTGTCCATCGCTGGGTATGCCGTTTTCGTCTACTCCTGGCCATCCATCTATTTGGCATGGGCTCCAGTTGGCGATGTCTTTTGCCGCATTTCTATTTTCAACTCTATTTACATAGGAGGATGAGAAATCGTCCATTTTCATGTGGTCCCAGTCATTTGCCAGGATATGTACTCCACCCATTGTAGAGTTAGAGTTATTGAACAAGTTGAGGTTAATACCTACAATTTCGCCAGGGCTGATTTTTATGTTGTTGTTATTGTATTCAACACCAGCTGTTCCCTCTGACGTTTGCACTGGCTTGCCTTCATATAAAAGGTTTGCAAGAAGCTGTTCAATTCCGGCCCTTTCATCGATGATGTAGGCAGGAGAGACACCCTCTCTATCTTCAGGATACTCCAAAAAGTCTTTAGCAATAAGAACTGAATTTCTCCTGTTGCTTTCATTAACCAAAGTGTTGGCCCCAAGAGGGCAGTAATTGTCAATTGGATATATAAAGGTTGTATTTGAACAATTTATAAAAAAGTCGCTGAACGCATCTTGGTAAGTTGTATCCGCTTTCTGAATAACGCCCCCGCCTAAGTCCGTTAGCTTAACACCTTTTTTATTTTCACCGTAATTCTTAAATAAAAGAAGTCCATACTCGTCAAGCAAGGTTTCCGATTTGTCCTTTGTAAACTGGATACAGCTTTTATTAGTTATATGATAAGAAATATTCTTGGCCAGAGTCTGAAAGAACTTCCTAAAGTTTGGTGGATTTACTTGATGCCCCCAAAGATAAGACTCTTGGTTATTTAAGTTTGTAAAGAATGCTCCAAAGTTTACGTCATTCCCTCTGATGAATTCGTCGAAAACATCGCTGCCTTTTCCTGTCATATCTCCAAGCTCGGCCAGTGTTTCGTTTACAATTCCCAGTACCATATTTCCTGCGTCTACATGTGAGGCCGAGCAGGTCGTCTTTAGATCTTCGGTTAAACTCGTAAGGTAGTGAGATACAATTTGTCCTGAGTAGTGAATGTCTTCGACTTTTGAGTCTGGGTTATTAGGATCGTAGTACAAATACTCTGGGTAAGAGAGCCTCTCTCCAGAGGCCTTTGATACCATACCATTGTGAATTGAATCATCTTCAGTCAATGGTCTGGAGGCATCAAAGAATCTTCCAAGTGCCCATTCTCCAAAGTGAGTTCTTCCTGTTATGAAATAGCTAAACCAATCTGCTAAGCCTTCATTTATTGCACCAGCTTCGTCGTAGAAAAGTGATCCTAGCTCAGACTGAAATGGAGTTACGTGATAGTTAGGCATGCTGTAAGAAATATTTCTTTGGTTCATCATTACCTTGACCAGGACGTGACCTAGTTCGTGGTATATGACAGATGGGTCCTGTGCCGCATAAAGAAAACTGTTGGTATCATTCCAGCCAAGACAAATCTTGTTTTCAGAAGGAGAGTAGTAGGCATTAAAGGGATCAAGGTAACACTTTGAATAGACTTTTAGGGTGGAATTCTCTACTCCTAGAATATTGTTAAAGTCGTTAGGATCTCTGAGTCCTTTGGCCAGCCAGTAGGATAATGTATTTTCAATTCCATACTTAGACGATGGTGGAACTAAGTTACTCCCAGAAAAGTGAACTGTATTATTGCCACTTTCCAGAGCTTCATAAAATCTCTTAAGCATTTTATTGACGTGATAGAAGGTATTCACTTGGTAAAATTCATCTGTGCCAACACCATAACCCCAGCCACCATTATTGGCCTGCAGAACTGTAGTAGTGGTAGTGTCGTTTAAAACCTTAAAACAGTCGTCACTAGTCTCGGAGCCATTGAAGCTACACTTTGTCTCAAGATAAGGCTCATCTGTAACATGCTTTGTTGTTACATAGTCACTCATTGACGGTCTTGATAAATTATAGTTTCCAGATGCAATTATAGGATTGTTTTCATAGATCAACCCATTACCTGTATAGTAATAATCACCCGAGATAGCATCTTCTCTTGCATTGCTAGTTGGAGCTTGTAGGGCCTCTTGGCATGAAGTCAAAAGGGTAGAGCTTGCAAGAATAATTGCAAGAACTGTTGCTTTGGTGAATTTGAAGGCCCCTCCGTAGAACATTCTCATTTTACCTCTTTTTAAAAATTAGAACCCATAAACTCCAGATCCCATTACACCCATGGAACCATTTTGAGAGCTAGACGGATTGTACATATCAGGCATTCCTGGCTCTGAATCAATTCCTGACTCACATGCAGCAACTTCTATTTGACCAACGCTTTGGTTTAATTGTTCACTTAATTGAAAACTTTCATATTGAGCTAAAAGCTCTTTCGCCTCTTCTTCAGCCTTTTCATAGAGAGCAACAATGTCTTTGTTGGTGCCTTTTTCACTACAGCCCGAAGCTTTAAGAATTCTTTTTCTCAAGGTGGTATCAGTAATGTTATCGACACTGCTTATTTCACGGCCATCTTCGCAGCTCTGCTTACCTTTCTCATGTAAAATTCTTCCTTCTATTAGGCAAAATGGGCCTGACTTTTTCATTTCTGCAAAGCCTATCCCGAGGTGCTCGGATTCGTTACACGTTGTGCTCGAAGCAATACCTCTTCTGTATTGAATGTATTGAGGTCTGAGTTCTATGTAGTCCTTACATGCAGTCTTGTCATAACCCTTTCCCTCTTTTGCACAAAATGTGTCTAAGTTAAGATCAGTGGCTTTTTTAGAGTTCGTAGTCGAAAATTGGTTATATCCACTCTCATTTCCAAATGCATCGCATGAGGCAACCACTGAACGAATTTGAAGGGCTGCATCTGCATCATTGGAGGAGGCTGCAATAGCCGCTATATCATTTGCCAAGTCTCCAAAAGTATCAGAGCTTGAACTAGGACACGGATTTTGTCTGAAATCAGCATACCTGTTACAAACTTCAGTAATCTTTTCATTTTGTTCATTAGCTTTTTCCATTGCTTGTTTGTTTGCAGCCATTGCTTTTTCTTGGGCCGCTTTTTGGGCTTTTTCCATCGCGGCGTACTGGTTGTTAATTGCAGAAGTACATTGAGATACGACGGAACTCCAGTTCTTCCTTTGAGTTTCGTAATTCTTTGTATACTTTTGTATTTCTGCATCATAGGCGGCTAACATATCCTGACGATGTTGCCCGATTTGTTTTTCAACTGCGTTAATATTTGCAAATACCTTAGCTTTGTATTTGTCAGGATCCTCAACTGCTAGAGAAGGGTCTACGCCTGCCAAAAGTTCTGTGTCTGTGAAGTTAAGAGTCAAATTGGGACTATCACGGTTTTCTTTCTCGTAGTTCGTTCCCATTTGGTATAGACCATCGATAACTCTTGCACTGTTTTCTAGATTTTTGCTGATCATTTCAAACTCAGTGATCAGGTCTGACTTTAACTTATCCATATTGCTTTTATATCTTTGAGCAATCGTTTTTTGCTGTTCTCTAGTTTTCTCAACAACTCTCTGTGCTTTCTCTGTACATGCCAAGGCGTTAGATGCACAAGTGTTGGCTGTCCGTACGCAGAAGCCAGGGCTATTAACATCGGTCGAATCTTTACTACAACTTCCAACAGCAGTACCTGTAGAGCTGTCACTTGGACAATTTAGCATGCCTTCTACAATTTCTTTTCTAAGGTCTGATGC
>Ga0208568_1000273_pt1 | contig 21078 bp, 23 predicted proteins | sample DeeseametaMP2969_FD_184165 | JGI IMG/M metagenome (GOLD analysis project Ga0208568, IMG submission 184165) | Marine microbial communities from the Deep Atlantic Ocean - MP2969 (SPAdes) | ecosystem: Environmental > Aquatic > Marine > Oceanic | place: South of Funchal, North Atlantic Ocean... | reverse complement strand
CGGCACCAGCAGATGCCTTGGTCAATGCGGTAGAGAGAGCCGGCTATAACGCCAAAATCGCAACGGCCGAGCATGAATACGATGCGCTGGCGGAAAAAGAACAGGCAGACTGGGCCTATTACAAACGTCTGATGCGTGACATGACCATCGCCTTGTCCGTAGGTGTGCCGCTGATGATATATGGCATCGTCGGGGGCGCAATGACCGTGAATACGACCGGTGAGCGCCTTGCGTGGTTAGCGGTAGGGCTCCTGACATTCGCCGTGATGGTCATTGCGGGTAAACATTTTTATATCGGTGCCTGGAAGTCCTTCAAAAACCACTCGGCCAATATGGACACCTTGATCGCGCTGGGCACAGGCACCGCATGGCTGTACTCCATGGTTGTTGTCGCCGCTCCCCAGCTCGTTCCGGAAATGGCGCGACATGTGTACTTCGAAGCTACAGCCATGATTATTGGCTTGATTGACCTGGGCCTAGCGCTTGAGCTGAAGGCCCGGGGCCGGACATCTGAAGCCATAAAGCGGCTTATCGGCCTGCAAGCTAAAACTGCCAGGGTCATTCGCGACGACAAAGAACTCGACGTGGCTATTGAGCAGGTATTGATGGACGACATTGTCCGTGTGCGGCCGGGCGAGAAAATTCCTGTCGATGGTGAAGTCATCGACGGTCATACGGCCATAGATGAGTCCATGCTAACCGGGGAACCGATGCCCGTTGAAAAAGCCGAGGGCGATGCCGTAGCGGCGGGCACCATCAATAAAACCGGCTCAATACGGTTCAAAGCCACCCACGTCGGGAAAGACACCGCGCTCGCGCAAATTATCAATATGGTCAAGCGCGCGCAGAATTCCAAGCCGCCCATAGGGCGTTTGGCAGACGTGATCTCGGCGTATTTTGTGCCGGTCATCATGATTATTGCCATCACAAGCGCACTGGCATGGCTCAATTTTGGTCCCGATCCAGCGCTTGCCTTTGCCATTGTGTCAGCCACCACCGTGCTGATTATCGCTTGCCCCTGTGCACTGGGGCTGGCAACCCCGATGTCGGTCATGGTGGGCGTGGGCAAAGCGGCGGAGGCGGGTGTGCTGATCCGCAATGGCGAAGCCTTGCAAACCGCATCGAAAATATCGGCCATGATTCTGGATAAAACCGGCACGATCACACTGGGCGCCCCAAAAGTCACCGATATTCTAATCGCTGGCGAGGAGGACGAGAGCACCGTGCTAAAACTGGCGGCATCCCTTGAATCCGGATCAGAGCATCCCCTAGCGTTAGCCATTGTTGAGACTGCCCGGGAGCGGGGCATCGAAAGCAGCAAAGTCGCTAACTTCAGCGCCATTGCAGGCCATGGCGTGCAGGCGGACGTTGACGGTAAGACATTGCTGTTCGGCAACGAAAAATTGATGCGCGAGCGTAATATCGACCTCGGTGAGTTCGTCGAAAAAGCACAAAATCTCGCCGCTGAGGCAAAAACTCCCATGTATTTCGCGGTGAACAATCGGCTGTCCGCCATTATCGCCGTGGCTGATCCCATCAAAGACGACTCCATTGCCGCCATAAAACGCCTGCAACAGAACGGTATTCGCGTCGTCATGCTGACCGGCGATAACCGCGCAACGGCAAAGGCTGTTGCCGCAAAAGCGGGCATTACCGAGTTTTTCGCCGAGGTACTGCCGGAAGACAAATCCAAGAAAGTTCAGGAATTGCAGATGGAAGGTGAGGTGGTCGGCATGACCGGCGATGGCATTAACGATGCGCCGGCGCTGGCCATCGCCAATGTCGGATTTGCCATCGGCACCGGAACCGATGTGGCCATCGAGAGTGCAGATATCACCCTCATGCGTGGATCGCTGCACGGACTTGCCGATGCCATAGCGGTAAGTAAAGCCACCTTGCGCAACATCAAACAGAACCTCTTCGGCGCCTTCATCTATAACGCTGCCGGTGTGCCCTTTGCCGCGGGCGTGTTGTATCCATTCTTTGGCGTGTTATTGAGCCCGGTCGTCGCGGGGGCTGCGATGGCATTTTCGTCCCTGACCGTCGTCACAAACGCCAACCGCCTGCGCCTGTTTAAGGCACAAGAACATTAGAGAGCGCCAGCCAGCATCCTGTTAAGGAGAGTAGATATGCTTTTGATCAATATCGTCGGTATCGTGCTGATAGCACTGATTGTATGGTGGTTCTGGCTTTACAAGCCAAAAGAGGCCGAGCTGGGCGAAAGCGACCTGATAATCACCGTCGAAAACGGCACGTACTCGCCTGCGAGAATCAAAGTGCCCGCAGGGAAGGCGATAGACATTAAATTCATGCGCAAAGACCCAACGCCTTGTTCCGAAACCTTGCTGATCCCCGAGTTAAGCATCAGCGAAACCCTGCCACTCAACAAACTGAAGTCGATCACTTTGCCGGCATTACAGGCGGGCGAGTACGCATTCCATTGTCAGATGCAAATGTACCGGGGACAGATCACAGTTGCTTAGCGAAAACCGCTTGTTTGGCATTCGGCCGACTTGGCTGGCTCCAAAGATTGGAGCCATTCGCGATAGATCTCAAAAATCAGTTGTTGTCGCGTGTTCTCGAAGAGCCGCTTAAAAGAGGTGGGGCCATGCGATGGCGTTGGGCTTGGACGTCCTAATACATTATTTAACATAATATATATTGCGGCGCTGTTCTAAGGATTTGGAGCGTAGCAGAGGAGACGAGAGCAAAAAATGCAGCGCTAAACATCAATTGCCCTCCAGACGAAAGGCATATCTGAATATTCCTCCAGTACTCTTTTTTCGGCTCGCTTTTTTCTCTTCGTTCATTTGCCGCAGCTATTACGAGCATTGGATTGATTTTCAAAAACGCGGCTATTTGCATGGCGCAATAGTCATCCATTGCTCGTGACCCGCTTCTGTATTGGCTAATCGCAGATCGGGTAACCCCTAGCTTATTCGCTATTTGGTTATCAGAGGTTAGGTTGAATTTGTTGGCTACCTCGTCCAAGTAATCAACAACGCTATAACCCATAAATTTTTCTTCGTTCATTACGAAACCCCTTGCTTTTTTTGAATTCTACGTTCACAGCTGTTGACATTCAATGTTCACGGTTGTTAACGTTCAGGCACTGGATGTTCACATCTGTGAACAGATTCTGATTACGGGTCAACTTAATGAGCAGATCACAGGAAGTACAACTGCCTCTGATAGTGGTTGAGGAGCTAGAAACCCCGCCATTTCGCTGCGATCTTTGCGAAAAGCCCGTCTTCTGGCTCAACGATCACGGTTTGTGCATTGACTGCGCTGATTATCGGGAGCCTGCTTGATGAACCGCCCAATCTGGCTAGAACCTGACGGATCTATCAAAGATCGCGCCCCCTTCTGGGTTTATGAGGACATGCGCCAGTGGGAGAGGGGAGACCACCGCGCCCACTCCGACCTGTATTACCGCCGCTTCGCTGAAAAGCGTTCGCGCCTTTTTCACGCTGAACTGGCTGTACACGGCAATTACCGCGACACGATGGTTTGCCTCCGTAACTTCGGCTGCATTTCAAAAACCACAATTTTCCGTGATGAATATCTGGCCGACCTCGAATACATCCGCGCCGAGGCTCAGGAGCGAGCGCAGCGAGCAGGGGCGGTCCTTGTAACACCGCCCCTTTGTCTCATGGGTGAGACTCAGCCACCAAAATCGCTCAAAATTTGTGCAGATATCTGGAGGCAAGAAAATGCTTCTTGATTGGGTCACCGTTCGCGTAAACCTTGAACACTGCACACCCGAAGTCCGTCACGCTGCTGCTCAGCTCGGTGACCGTATTTGCCGGTACTGCCCTAAGACCGGCGATATTGTTTACGAAACTCAAGCATGGGACTCAATTCGCTCTGACTCACACCAAGTGTCGATTCGGTGCACTGGAGACCTCTGGATTCAGGGTTCACCGGCTCGCCTTATGGGTGACGGCTGCGCTGTCTTCGGTTCCGGTGCAAGCCATGCTCTAGATGTTCTCGGCTGCGTTCGGCGCATGATCGCATTTGTCACCGACTATCTTGGCGCTGGTTCGCTCCCGCCTGCTGAAAAGTGGTTAGTAACTCGCGTCGATGTAACTGGGAATCTAATGCTCGGTAGCCAAGCCGAAGTTGTCCAGGCTCTTTCGATCCTTCGCAACTGTGAAGGTGGCCGCTATCGAGTGAGTCAACAGGCAGGCGATACCGTCTATTGGTCTCATAGATCAAAACACCGTAGCGGCAAAGCCTACGCAAAAGGCCCTCACCTCGCTTACACGATGAAAAAGCCTGATTACACAGGCCGTCAATATTCCCCGTTGGAAATCGCCAACGCTATGAAATTGCTCCGTCTGGAGCTTTCCCTTAAACGCGAATTTTTCGCTCGCAATGACTGGCGCACGCTTACCCCGCAACAACTTGAAAGCGAATGGCGCTCTTACTTTGAAAGGATGATAGGGGGTGCCGAAATGGCAAACGAGACCGAATTGAAAGACCGCATTCTAGCTGCGGCCCCTACCGAGGGACAAGGTAAAGCCGCCTATGGCTGCTGGGCAATGATCCAGTCGCAGGGCTGGGAGAAAGCGCGTGAATGCTTTTCAAAACCAACTTGGTACCGACACCTAAAAATTTTGCGTTCTGCCGGTCTCGGCGACGCAGATATAAGCGCCGGCAAAGTCGTCGCGCTTCGCTCCAAGATCATCGAGGCCCAAATGGTCGATGACTGGTCACAACTCGCAGCCTAAAGGAAAAAAAACACTATGAAACAGAAAATGCTAATCGCCGGTGTATCTCGTCGCCAGGGCGTCTCAAAAAAAACTGGCAATCAATACGACATTGCCAATTTCATCACCCTTCAGCCTCTTTTTGGCACTGATGCCAATTTTGTTGCCGCTGGATTTAAAGCTGTTGAGATGGCAACGACAACGGATGCCGCAATGCAAGCTATTCGCCTCGGTTTTCCTTGTGAGATCGAGGCCCAATGCTCGATCCGCAACGATGGCAAATTGCAAATTGACTCGTTCACGGCTGTTACTTCCGACAACGCAAAGCCGCAAAGCAGCACAAAGACAGCGGCATAACTTATGCAAAACCAGTATCTGGCAACGCTTCCCCGCGAGCTAACACGGCTCCGCAGGGGTCGTGTTAGCGAAGGGGGGACGCGTGCTTCCAGTTGTAGCTACCACTACAGACCTGTTTAACCTCGTTTTCTATGGATTCGTCTTTGTCGCATTCGCGGCAGGGATGAGTAAAGGGGGCCAGCGATGACTGCTGCGGATTATGCCGAGTTTATGTCGTACTGCTTTGGCGCCTATGTAATCGGCTGGGGAACCGGCTACCTGTGGAAATTTTTCCACCAACTCGCGGAGAAAATCTGATGAAAAATGCAAAAACTATGGTTGGCGCTTCAGTTCTGGGCGCTGTTTCAATGATGGCTATGAGTGCTCATGCGGCTCTGCCGACTGAGGCCACCGCTGCGATGACTGCGATCGGCACCGGCGTTTCTGATGCTGAGGCCGCTGCATGGCCGATCATCGGCGCTGCACTGGTTGCCGGTATCGTCATCAAGCTGGTTAAACGCTTCGCCAATAAGGTGTAAGGGGTTGGCCCCCTTACGGGGGCCGTTTAATACATGAGAATTCTTCTGTTTTTGGTAATTTTTGCTCCCCTTAATGCGTTGGCTCAATGGGGCAATTTGTCCCAAAGGTCCACGGAACAGGAGGCTCACGACGATGAGGCGCTCTATCATGTAGATAATGGCGGCTCATATTGCTACCTGCGTCATGTGCCTATGTATAATTTCTATATCATTCAGGGCTGGCAGGGGAGCGGGCCGGATTGCTCGGGAACGTCTCCGTGTGGGGCTGGTTCAGCGCCGGATATGTGGGACGCGGAAGAACATTTTTGTCGTCCGTCCTGTACTATTAAGAGTGGCACTAAGGTCGCTTGGAATAGCTACTTCGGTGAAGGCTGGGAATATGCTGACGAGGATGATTGCTACGCTATGTGCCAGTATGTCGCCGTGGCCACAGAAACCACTGAGCCGATTGTCTGTACGTTTACGGGGGCTCCGGTTGCCGAGCCTTTGCCTGATGATCCAACTGACGCGCCTTTCGGAAATTTACCTGACCCTAACGATCCGGATTATTGCAATGTACCGGGGGCATATGAGGGGGAATGTCTCGATGCCGATCATCCCAGCAATGAAGGCGGGTGTCAGTCACAGTATGGAACGGTTAACTTTGGCTTAGGCGATGTCGCTATTTGTGCCCCCAGTGACGGCGGCGCAAACCCCGGCGCTCTAGATACCAGCCAGGATATTGACGGCGATGGCATACCAAATTGGGATGATCCTGATATTGATGGTGACGGGATACCTAACACTGCCGACAATGATTCTGATGGTGATGGTGTGCCCAATAACCTTGATGGGAATCCCGACGGCGACCAGGGGAGCGGAGAAGGGAGCGACGGGGACGACGCTGATACTGGCGATGGTACTGCTACAGGATTGGCGACAACATGCAATAAACGTCCGCAGTCTACGGGTGATCCTCAATTAGCAGCTATACACCTCCAGCTCTGGCTAAACGAGTGCAAAGGGGATCAGACGCTTGCTAAGGCCATTGATGATCTCACAGAAAAAATGGAAGGTCTCACGGAAGAAGTCGGCGACGGCGAGGCCGAAAATATCACTGAGGGTGCACTCACTGAAGCATCAGACGAGTTAGACGATATACTCGATGACCATATAGCAGGCGTTGAGTCTGGCGCTGAAAGTGGCGGGCCTATGTCCGGCATCGTTGAAGGTTCCGGCCTCGATGACCTGTTTTCTGATCTCGTCCCGTCTGCTGGTAGCTGCTCGCCTATGCAATTTCAGTTCTTGAGTAAGATTAACATGCCCATTCCCTGCCAGCGGTTTGAGGAATTCAAGGCCGTCTTCGGATGGGCTCTCTACATTCTGACAGCATATTCGATTGTCATGGTTGCAGTGAATTCTGAGCCTAAGGAGTAGTTATGCCGCTTCCCGTTCTTGCTGGTATTCCGTGGCTTGCCGGTGTCATTGGTGGGCTTTTCTCGGCGGTATTTTCCTATTTTGCGCAGTTCCTGACGAAGCGGGTTGCCATCGTCGCAGCCGTGGTTGCGGTGCTTGTCGCTATCACTACGACGTTTTTTGCGGCTATTTCAGGAATTGTGTCTGCGCTGTCTGTTGCGGCACCGGCTCAGGTTTCTGTTGCGGCCAGTTTGGTGGTGCCTGGTAATGCAACAGCGTGCGCCTCTGCATACATGGCGGCGCTCGTTGCCCGCTGGGCGTATCAGTGGAATGTCAAAGTGCTGCAATACAAGCTTTTCTGATGGCGGTTTACGTCGTTACGGGTAAGCTCGGCAATGGTAAAACCCTGATTACGGTCGGGCGTATTCGGGACGCGCTGGCGCAGGGCTGCCGGGTTGCCACGAATCTTGATTTGGATTTGGTCGCAATGGCTGGGCCCACGAATCGCACTGTCCAAGTGCTACGGGTGCCAGATAAACCGACCATTGAAGACCTCGACGCGCTCGGCCCTGCTTACGAGGGTCCATACGACGAAAGCAAATTTGGCTCGCTCGTCCTTGATGAATGCGGGACATGGTTCAACAGTCGCAACTGGCAGGACAAGACTCGTAAAGCCGTCAATGACTGGTTTTTGCACGCTCGCAAGCTCCGTTGGCATGTGTATCTAATCATTCAGGATATTTCGATCCTTGATAGCCAGGCACGCGATGCGCTGGCTGAATACACCGTCTTCTGCCGCCGCCTGGACAACATTCGTCTGCCGCTCATTGGGCCGCTTGTGCAAGCAGTATTCGGCATTAGGCTAAAGCTGCCGCGCATCCATCGCGCTAAAGTCGTCTACGGCTCAACGGCTCAGGATATGGTCTCGGACGTTTGGACATATCGCGGTAATGACATGTTCTCTTACTACCAGACCGATCAGGTCTTTTTGCACAATTACCCTCACGGCCTGTATTCCATGCTTACCCCGTGGCATATCAAAGGCCGTTACATGGTTCCTCGCAACTGGAATTTTTACATGCGTATGACAAAGATTTACTGGAAGCGCTTCCGTTCGCCGATCGCCTTAGCTGCTGGAGCCATGCTCGGGGTCTCGATGGCCTCTGCCGCAGTGCTTGGTTACTCTCAGGCCCAGTACAGCGCCAAAATGACCGAGTTGCAGGCCCTTGTTGACCAGCTCACTGCTGACGATCAGCCACTCACTGAATCGGCAGATAAATTCGCGAATCTGGATCGGGCGGAGATTGCAAGCTATCTCAATATCGGCTCACATCGTGAGATACTTATTGCTGTGCCTGATGATGATGGCAAGCTGACTGAGTACGATGAAAAACAGCTCAGACGGGAAGGGGTTCAAGTTACCGCATTCGGTCGTTGTGATATCAAATTAACCTATAAGGGTCGGACATATCTCCCGCGTTGCCGTAGTTCATACGCCCAAGTGACAACCGAATAATCCAATCTGTCCCCGTCAATGGGTTGGTGCGGCCCGCAGCGCAGCGAGGACACGGCCCATTGACGGCACTCCGTTAGATACGCTTCCCGAGTGGGGCAGTTAGAGCGCAGCGGCAACTGCTCCCGAGGATAAAACGCGACCGTTTTCGGGTCTGGGCAGCGCCCAGCCTGCGGAGCATGCCCTTTATGACCAGATAAGTCGCAGTTGTGCTTCCTGCGCGTCTTCGCGTCCGCGTTCGTAAGCGAGTTTTTCAAGCCATGGCATTTGGTCGATCTGTCCCGCTGTGACCCGCTGGCCGCTGGGTGTCTCGATGATTCCGCGACCGATCTTAAATCCCGGCCAGTCAGGGTGACGGCCTGCACGCAGTGATAGCAGTTCCTGCCACGGCTCGCGCAAAATATTTTCGTGTAGGGCTTTGGTGTAGTGGTGTCTGCTCATGCCGATCTGTTCGGCGTGCTTCGGAGAGTAGATGCCAGCTTCCCGCAGTAAGTCTTTGATTTCCATTTCAGATACCGCAACAACAAACTACAGGGCATTGTAGGCGGGCTAAGACTGGGCGACCAGCTCGGGGGCTTTTTCGCTGAGGTATCGTATTTTACATAATATATATTATGCGAATATTTGGGTGGGCTGAATGGGGTGTTTCGACATATGCGGTTGCTTCCTTTCAGAGAAATACTTAAATCATTGAATTTATGCTATTTTCCTTGTCTGTTATTTTTCGTCTCCCGAGGAAAAAACGTGGCCGACCCGAAACAGACGATTATCTACGTCGATATGGATCACGTCTTGTGCGACTACGCGGAAGGGTTTTCTCGGCAAAAGGACTTGTTCCCTGATTTGCAATTCCCTCAAAGCGAGGAGCCGGGTATGTACATTGGCCTGAATCCCTTGCCAGGGGCAATAGAGTCATATCACTGGTTAAACGACCTTCCCGAAACGGATGTGTATATCTTGACGGCGCCTTCCATTCATAATTCCCACTGCTATTCAGAAAAGCGAGATTGGGTCGAAAAACACTTAGGTCTGTCCGTAGTTCAAAATCTCATCATCACACCACATAAAAACCTGAACAAAGGCCACTACCTCATTGACGATATGCCGTCAGGTAAAGGACAAGATCGATTCGAGGGCTCCCTAATCCAGTTTGGTAGTGAGCAGTTTCCTGATTGGGAATCTGTACGCACATTTTTTGAAATTATGCTAAAGCCAAGCCCGGCGTCAAAAGTTGCTGACACGTGGGATTCGTTTTTCAATTCAGAAGACACGGTGACCGAAGATTTTGGACTAAAGCAAGAAGATCGTGATTGGTTAAACATGAGACCAGTCGGACGCGAAAAACCTGACTGATAGAAAGGAAAGATCGAATTTTTGGCTGAAACCTCACTTATCTATCAATAATCCGTTAAAATATCATTATTACGGATTTTTATTACTGCCCTCTTCGAGGTATTCTATGCCCAAATCTGGCCAGGCCCGCGTCCTCACTGCCGAACAGCAAGACCATGTTTTCGATGTGATCCAGCATCACCGGCATCCTGAAAAGAATACGGCCATTATGCAGATCAGTTTCAAGCTCGGACTTCGGGCCCAGGAAATTGCTTTGCTCCAGGTCAAGGAGATTGCGAAGCTCAATCCCTCGGGCACGGAGTTCAAATTACTCGAAGTGATGAGTCTGCCCGCTGCCTACACAAAAGGCGCTGACGCCATGGGCAGATCCCAAAGTCGGTACCAGCGGAAAACAGTCAGTTTCGATGTGGCGAGTTTCAATCAAGTGATTCGGCAGATTGAAGCGTTAGCTAAAGCCGGTGCTGACGTGAATCCGGAAGACTTTTACCCACCGGTTCGGAAACATCGCGGAAAATCGCGGGATCTTCCAATGGTAGATGCAGGTCTTCGTGGCGCGCTGGCGGAATATTTGCGTTTACGCATAGATAAGAGCGGAACACTTATGCCCTCCTCCCCTCTTTTTATAACTCAAAAAGGTGGGGCCTATTCCCCTAACACATTACAGGAGCACATGGCTGTAATCCTAAGGCACTGGGCAGGCGTCGAAAAGGCCAGTTCACACAGCGGAAGACGCTCGTTGATAACAAATGTGATCCACAAGCAGAAAAAATCGGTGAAGGTAGCCCAAAAAATAGCTGGCCATGTAAATCCGTCAACAACTTTGATATACGAAGAGCCGCCTGAACAACAGATAAGTGAAGCACTCGAGAGCCTATAAACCGTTTATCAACGAGAAATTCAAAAAAATTTAGCTAATGAAATGCATGATTGTCCGATGGACAAAAAAAGCGACGATCACTTCGCTCACTAGAGTCTCCCACTTACTGTCAGGCTATAGGAATCAGTATCCAGCCAGTCGCGTATTCCACTTCTATCGCTGAAAAATAATGAGCTGCTTTGCGCTCATTTCTGTCAGGGCACCGCCAATTTCACTATCTTCAAGAGTATTTTCAAGCTGCGTCGAGAGTGCAGTCCAGAGTTTTCACTGTTCAAGTTTTAGCGGTCGCTCGTACCGACAAATTTATCATTACTGCACTCACTTGTTTAGAAGTAGATTCTGAGTTTATGAGCTTTCTACTATTACATAAATGCGACCCTTGGATACCATCAAAACGCTTTCTAAGTAATGAGTCGAATGCGTGAGAGAGATAAGCGAATCTATACTTCAACCCATAAAATTATTGTTAGTAGAACATCTAGCGAATACAATACATGCCTCTTAGGGGAGTAGTCTCTCAGCATACGCTGAGGTGGCCGTCAACAGTCTCCGAACCCATAGGTTCGTGGCGGTCATGTCCCAGTTGGATTGACAAGACCTAAGGTACAACTCAGCGCTCCGGGGTGGACGTTGCTGTTGTACCTTGGTATGCGTCGTCCACCCCTGAGGAATCCCATTTGCAACGTTTTGCTGCCATATCTGGCGCTCCATACTCACACGAGGAGCGCTGATGGATCTATTTCACGCCCTCTTACTCGGTATTCTGCAAGGCATTACAGAATTCCTTCCGATATCCAGTTCTGCTCATTTGATACTCGTCCCCGCATTGGCGGGCTGGGCTGATCAGGGGGTTACGTTTGATCTGGCTGTCCACGTCGGCACGCTACTGGCGGTTCTTCTCTATTTTCATCGCGATGTCACAGCGCTCACCCGTGACAGTGTCGCCTCAATCCGGAGGCGTCGTTTTGTCGGTCAGGGGCAACTGGCCGCATTCCTGGTCTTAAGCACTGTACCCGCCGCCTGCCTGGGCCTTTTGTTAATGGATTTGATTGATAGCGATTTACGGTCAGTCGAAATCATCTTCTTTACAACGCTGGTATTTGGTTTGTTGCTGGGTTGGGCTGATTGGAGGCCCAATCGCCAGCGGGAGCTGTCTACCTTGGGTTGGCGAGATGCGCTCTGGGTGGGACTCGCTCAGGCGGTATCCCTGATTCCTGGTACGTCCCGCTCGGGAGCGACCATCACAGCCGGATTGTTGCTGGGCCTCAGCCGGGAGGCGGCATCGCGCTTTTCGTTTTTGCTCGCCATCCCCATTACCGCACTGGCTGCCAGCGCCAAGTTGCTGGAAGTCGCGACCGGCGATGCCAGCGTTGACTGGGCCGGTTTTTTGGTAGGAGGCGTAACGTCATTCGCGATGGCGCTCACCGCGATTCACTTTTTTTTGAAATGGCTCAATCGCTTCGGCATGTGGCCCTACGTGATTTACCGCGTGGCGCTGGCCGGGGTGATCTATCTGGTTTTGATGAAATAGGGGTTTGATATGACATTAGCTTTATTAGCCATCCTGGGTGGCTTTGCATTACTGGTCTGGAGCGCAGACCGCTTTGTGGAGGGGGCGGCGGCAACGGCCAAACATGCCGGCATGCCTTCACTTCTCATTGGTATGGTGATCGTTGGCTTCGGCACCTCGGCACCGGAGATGGTGGTCTCGGCCATGGCCGCTCTGGATAGCAATCCGGATCTGGCATTGGGCAACGCGCTCGGTTCCAACATCGTCAATACCGGCCTGATCCTCGGCATTACCGCCTTGGTGGCGCCTATTGCCGTGCATTCGAAGATCGTGCGAAAGGAACTGCCACTCCTGTTTGGTATTGGGCTGGTGTCCGGCTTGCTGTTTTGGAATGGGGCACTCAGCCGCGTTGAAGCTCTAGTGTTGCTTGCCGGGTTTTTTGGTCTGGTTGGCTGGACCATTTTTGCGGCCCTTAAGGGCCGAGGTGATGCATTGGAAGCAGAGATAGATCAGGAGATGGTCGTACACCCCATGCCGCTGGGCCGAGCTATCTTCTGGCTGGTGGTCGGCTTGGTATTGCTCATCGTCAGCTCCCGCATGCTGGTTTGGGGTGCGGTGACCATCGCCCAGGCGCTGGGCGTGAGCGATCTGATTATCGGTCTGACCATCGTCGCTCTAGGCACCTCGCTGCCGGAACTGGCCGCCTCGGTAATTGCGGCTCGTAAGGGTGAGCATGACATCGCCATCGGCAACGTGGTCGGCTCTAACATGTTTAACCTTCTGGCCGTGGTGGGCATCGCGGGTGTCATCGCGCCGATGCCACACATTGTTCCAGAGGTGATGACTCGAGACTGGCCGGTGATGATGGCGATGATCGCAGGATTGTTTGTCATGGCCTACGGATTTCGTGGTGAGGGACGGATCAACCGGATCGAAGGCAGCCTCCTACTGATCGCGTTTGCCGCTTACAACACCTGGCTGGTTCTCTCAGTTGTGGGGAGATCGTCATGACGAAACGCTCATCATCCCATGACGATGCACGTTGGTTGTTCTTCCAAAAATGGATGAAATCCCCCTTGAATGTCGCATCGGTCATGCCCAGCAGCAGTGATCTCGCCCGAGCCATGGCCGCAGCCACACCTGAGACCGATGGAATAGTTATCGAGCTTGGTGGTGGCACCGGGGCCATCACCGCAGCCTTGCTGGCACGGGGTGTCTTGCCTGAAGATATTGTAATCGTCGAGCGCGACCCGCATTTCTGCCTGTTTCTGGAACAGCGGTTTCCGGGTATCCGCATTTTGCGAGGGGATGCACGTTCGATGAAAAGCTTGCTGTCAACGGCGGGCATCGCGTTACCGGTTCGGGCGGTAGTCTCGGGACTGCCCTTACTTGCCATGCCCTCGCGATTACAGGCCAGCCTGCTATATCAAAGCTTCGCGGTAATGGGAGGCTGTGGGCCTTTCATTCAATTCAGCTATAGCCTGATGTCGCCACTAAAGAAAGCGGTCCGCAACCGGTTTGGTGTTGAGGAAACCTGTGTCGGACAGGTATGGCGCAATTTGCCACCGGCCAAGATCTGGACCTTCTACGGCTTGCCCAATCACCGCACACGCCGGTGCCAATCCCATCAAGAAGGAGAAATCATGCATGCTGGATAATCTCACGGCATTTTGGAACAACCATTCGGTAACCCTAATCAGCCTTGGCTATAAGGCTTTATTGGCCATTGCCATTCTGATCGCCAGTACGCTGATCGCAAAGACCATCCGGCGCAAGATTCAGAACACCAATCCGCGGCTGCAAAAGCTCGACGCCACCCTGATCCCCATCCTTTCTGCGGTTACAGGTTATGTGGTGTATACCATTGCCGGCGTATTTATTCTCGATATTTTCGGGATCAACACGGCGAGCCTGATTGCTCTGGTCGGTGCTGCAGGTCTGGCCATCGGCCTGGCATTAAAGGACACCCTCAGCAATATCGCTGCTGGCATCATGCTGCTAATCCTGCGTCCGTTTCGAGCAGGCGATTTTATCGAGGTTAGCGGCACAACGGGAACCGTCCGTGAAATCAATCTGTTCACCACCATCCTAGAAACCGTTGACGGCCTGTATATCGCTTCGCCGAATAGCGTCCTGTGGGGCGCCAGCATCAAAAATTTCACCCGTAATGGCAAGCGGCGTATGGACATCATCGTCGGTATCGCCTATTCGGATTCCATTGATCAGGGGCTGGAAGTCCTGCGCGCCATTGCGAACTCTGAACCCCGGTTGCTCCTAGACCCCGTGCCGCAGGTCATGGTCGCCTCCATGGCGGAGAGCGCCGTTAATATCCAACTTCGCGCTTGGGCCAGCAACGACGATTACTGGCAAACCTACTGGGACCTGAATAAACGGGTCAAGGAGGCTATCGAGGCGGCAGGTCTCACCATCCCCTTCCCACAGCGGAGCCTGCACGTGGTGGACACAAGGGATCTGCTCACCGGCAAAGCGATCCGATGATGCGCATTGCCGGCGGCCTAATCCAGGAGATCGAATACACGACTGAGCAGATCGACGGTTGCCTAACAGATGCGGACTGGATCGACGCCCACGAGCCTTACTAAGATGAGCGAAAATTACTGGAGCGCATGCCGCATACGGATTTGCCGGAATCCAATGAGGTGGAAGAGATTGAAGCCTCCACTCTCTACTGTTTTTTCATACGTAAGGGGTGGTTATGAACAGGGATGAGCATTCACTGCCCTTGGTTCTGGCCGGCCCGTTACTGCGCCATGCGACACCCCAACGGCTGGTGTTTTGGTTGGCAGTCAGCGAACCCCTGCGCGTTCGTTTTTCATTCGTCGACGAACAGTCGATACCACGAAACTTCGAATTGGAGCCGGGGCAGCAGGCTTGCCGATTCATAAATGCCGGCAAGCATTTGCATTACCTGTTGATAGACGTGGCATTCGATCAACCACTACCCGAGGACAGTTGGATCGGCTACACACTCGCCTTGCAACGACTGGAGGGCGCAGAGACCACCTGGATTGAAGCGAGTGAGTTGGCTCCCGGGTTATGTTATCCGGGTCAAAAAACACCCGGCTTTATATTGCCGTCCCATGTCGGCAGCTTGTTGCATGGATCATGTCGAAAGCCGCACCACTTGGGCGGTGACGGACTGGTTGAAGCAGACCGCTTATTAGCTCGCTGCTTTGAGCAAAAAAGTCTATCAATCGAAAATTCCACGACAGGGGCAAGTGCTACAATCGAGTCGCCCACTTGGCCATCGGCACTGGTGCTCACTGGAGATCAGATCTATGCGGACGATGTCGCTGGGCCCATGTTGCACGCCATTCACCAAGTGATAGAGATGCTGGGGCTACCCAATGAGTCTCTGGCCGATGGCGCCGTAACAGGCGTCGCGAGTGCAGAGGTCCTATACAGCCATCCATCCAGCTTCTACCAGCGCGATACACTTCTCCCGCGTCACAAGCACAATGCCGCCTTGATCGAAGTGCTGTTCGGTGGCGCCGAGAAACCGATTTTCACGGCTGACAGCGCCCACAACCATCTGATAACGGTCGGTGAGGTACTGGCAATGTATCTGCTGGTCTGGTCTCCCGCGCTCTGGCCTTTGATTGATCTGGCCCCTCCTCCCAACCTCTTACCCGCCTCGCGCTTGCTGTACCAGACTGAACGCCAAGCAATAGAAGAGTTTGTCGACGGGTTGCGAGTGGTGCAAAGGCTCCTGGCTCATCTGCCGACAGCGATGATCTTTGATGACCATGACATCACAGACGACTGGAACCTGAGCCGGGAATGGGAGGAGGTGGCCTATACTCACCCATTCTCCAAGCAAGTGATTGGCTGAAATCAAATAAGGCGGAACCCTAATGACCATTCTCCAAGAGTGGGGACAGACTGAACGCCAAACGGCTAAAAATACGTATTTTCTTTTATTATCACCATCGTAGGAAGCCTACACCGTACTACGCAATATGGCCTGAAATGGCATAGTTTGGCGATCAAATTGCCCCAGATTTTCCCTAAGAAATCGGCCGGTAACTTGGGGCATATCTCAGCGTATGCAGTAGTACTTTGCTGGGGTTGGAAGGAACTCCCACAGACACGTTGGCTGACAACACCGTGACTCACAGGACTCCCATGGTACTATCCGGCCCACACAAACAGGTGCCGAGTCCGGGTATCATCGTGGAAGAAGCCAAATGCGTAACAGCCTAGAACAATATCAGGTCTGGTTTTATCTGGTTGCCATCCTGGCCGGCATGGCCATCGGCTGGATGTCACCAGAGCAGACTCGTCATTGGGAAGCGCTGCTTTGGCCGGCCCTGGGTGTTCTCCTGTACACTACTTTCACTCAGGTACCACTGATACATCTCAGGTCGGCATTTCGTGATCGCCGCTTTCTGGCCGCTTTGCTGACGGGCAATTTTATCCTGATACCGGTGGTCGTTGGTCTTCTGTTGTGGCTGTTACCGGATGATCCCGCTATTCGTCTCGGCGTACTGCTGGTACTGCTGGTGCCCTGTACGGACTGGTTTATCAGTTTTACCCATCTCGGTGGTGGGGACGGTGCCAGGGCCATAGCGGCCGCGCCGATCCTTCTGCTGGTCCAGCTCATTTTGCTACCCATTTATATCTGGCTCTTCATGGGCAATATCGCCATTGAACTGGCCGTTGGCAGCCACTTGCTGCCGGCATTCTTCGGATTGATTGTCACCCCGCTGATCCTGGCCTGGGTTACCGAACGGTTGACGGAAAAACACCCGCGAGCGCAAACACTGGTGGACTGGCTTGGGTGGCTGCCCGTGCCACTGCTGGCGCTGGTGGTGTTTCTGATTGCCGGCTCCCAGGTCAGCCTGGTGATCGGCAATGGCGCCCTTCTGTGGTCGGCACTAGCGGTCTTTGTGCTTTACTTGGTTGCGGCCGCCATTATCGGCAAGGGGCTCAGTGAGCTATTCGGGTTCACGCCCACTATCGGCCGCACCATCACCTTCAGCCTCGGCACTCGAAACTCCTTCGTCATGCTGCCGCTGGCGCTGTCACTGCCGGAGCCCTGGCGTGCCGCCATCGTTGTCATTGTGTTCCAGTCCCTGGTCGAGTTGTTCGGCATGGTGGCGTATCTGCGCTGGCTGCCGCGCCTGATCAGGCATTCCGACTGAGCCGGGAACGCAGCCTTACCCGGCGCAACAGGACAATTGAGTCACGTCCTTTGTAAAAGTCTGGGCGCAGAGCTTGAGCCCTTCCACCATGGTCAGGTAGGGAAACAGCTCTTCAGCCAATTCCTGCACGGTCATATTGGCCCGCATCGCCATTACTGCCGTCTGGATCAGCTCTCCAGCCTCGGCGGCAACTGCCTGCACTCCCAGCAGCCGCCCCGAGTCGCGCTCGGCCACCATCTTGATAAAGCCGGCGGTGTCGAAATTCACCAAGGCGCGCGGCACACTGTCCAATCTGAGCACGCGAGTATCGACCCGTAAGCCCTGCGTGGTCGCCCGCTCTTCCGTCAAGCCAACGGTAGCCACCTGCGGATCGGTAAAAATCACCGCCGGCATGGCACCGAGATCGAGCATGGCCTCGCCACCGGTCATATTGACCCCGGCTCGGCTGCCTCCGGCGGCGGCCACATAGACAAACTGCGGTTGGCCGGTGCAATCACCTGCCGCATAGATATCCGGCACGTTGGTTTGCATTCGCTCATCCACCTGAATCGCGCCACGCACTGTCTTTACGCCGATCTGTTCCAGGTTCAGCTGTTCGGTATTGGGTGTGCGCCCGGTGGCGATCAACAACTGCTCTGCTCGCAGTTCACCCGCGTTGGTGTCCAGTATGAACTCGCCATCGGAGTAATCGACCCGGCTGGTCTGAGTCCGCAGCAATACCCGAATGCCTTCCCGCTCAAACGCCTTCCGAATGGCATCGCCAACAGCCGGATCGTCACGGGAAAGCAGTCGGCTGCGCACCAGGATGGTTACCTCACTGCCCAGCCGCGCAAAGGCCTGGGCAAGCTCCAATGCCACCGCTGATCCCCCGATCACCAACAGATGCTTCGGAATGACGGGAAGCGACAAGGCGGAGGTGGAAGTCAGATACGGCGTATCGGCCAACCCTGGAATGGGTGGGATCGCCGGTCGCGCACCCACCCCAATAAAGGCCCGATCAAATTCGATCCGCCGCACTTCGCCCTCCGGGGTGGTGACGGCGAGCGCATTGGCCGCCACGAATTGCGCTGTTCCCTGGATCAGGGTAATGGCCGGGTTGTCACGTAGAATACGGGCATATTTAGCCTCGCGCAGCGCTTCTACCAATCCCTGTTGTTGCTCCAGCAGTCTGGCACGATCTACGAGCGGTGCCCCGGCGCCGAGCCCATCGTCAAAGGGGCTATTGCGTCGAAGGTGAGCGATCTGCGCCGCTCGGATCAGGATCTTCGACGGTACGCATCCGGTATTCACGCAGGTGCCACCAAGGGTGGCTCGCTCGATCACGGTTACCCGGGCGCCGCGTTCCGCCGCTTTAAGTGCCGCGGCCATGGCGGCACCGCCGGTACCGATGACAGCAATGTGAATCGCGTGCGCTTCACTCATGACAGTTTCCTATCCGAAAATTACCCTACAATCTCATTACTTCTGATCTGCCGAGCTTTGTTTGAGGGTAGATGGATAACCGGCATTGGCCGTGGCCTCCGTCAACTCTGTAACGGAGGTTTGCGTGTCCTCGAAGGTGACCCTGGCTTCGCGCCGCTCGAAGCTGACATCGACATCCCTCACACCGTCAACCCGATTGAGCGCGGTCTTGACGGTGATCGGGCAAGCGGCGCAGGTCATACCGGGCACATCCAGCGTGACGGTCTGCTCCGCGCCCCAGAGGGGCAGACTGAACAGGGCAAACAGTGAACTTACAAGCAAGAACTTTTTCATTTCTGGTCTCTCAATAAAACAGGGGTAGGACATAGGGGAACACCGCGGCGATGGCGATCAGCAACGCTACGAACCAGAAGGCGGCTCTGTAAGCGCCATGCACCCTGGGTGCAGCGCACACATCGCCGGGTTCACAAGCCCTGGCGGGCCGGTATATCTGGCGACAGGCGAACACCATGGCCACCAAGGCGGCCGCCAGAAACCAGGGGCGGTAGGGTTCCAATGCGGTTAAATTGCCGATCCAGGCGCCGGAAAACCCCAGCACCACCAACACCAACGGTCCCACGCAACAGGCAGAGGCCAGCAAGGCTGCGACACCCCCGGCAAGCAACGAACCGCGTCCCGGTTTGGATTCAGGCATGGACAAATCTCCTGTTGTTTCATTCACCACTGTGGCAAGCTTATCTCCGTAGTTGACTACGGAGTCAAGCATCGTGTCCGGTTCTAAATCCACCTCCATGACCATCGGCAGTCTGGCCAAGGCCGCAGAGATAAACGTCGAAACCATTCGCTACTACCAACGGCTGGGGCTGATGACGGAGCCAAAAAAGCCCTTAGGCGGGATTCGCCGCTACGACGACGTCGCGCTGGCACGGCTTCGATTCATCCGCAGGGCACGATGGCTGGGATTCAGTCTGGAGGAAATCGGAGAACTGCTGAAACTCGAAGACGGCACCCATTGCGACGAGGCCAAAGCACTGGGCGAGCGCAAGCTGGGCAACGTGCGAGACAAGATCCGCAGCCTTCAGCAAATTGAAGGCGTGCTCGACCAACTCGTCGAGGAATGTTGTACGCAGAAGGACAATGTCACCTGCCCGCTGATCGGTTCCCTCCACGAGGGGTTTGATACAGCTACCAAATGATGGAACACATGACAAAAATATCGTCGCAACTAGTCGGATGCGATGTGCAAGGTCCAAACCAAAAAAAACGAGACCAGCCTTTGGGCAACCTACCCCCCCAGCTGGCGAAACTCTATTTCGGACAATGGCCTGAGTTGACCGAACCTTGATTTATGGTAGACTTCTGCTCTCTTCACACAGGGGTCACTTGATAACCGAATGGCAAAAAACTGGACGCTAATACTGTTTGCGGTCTTGATGGTAGTGCAATCACTATCCATCGCCGCTGATGTATTGCCCATCCATTCGGATCACCAACCCCATGAGTTGGCGGATATGTCCGGGGGAGACGGTTCAACCCAAGCGACAGACCCGTCACCGGGATCAGACCACAACACACCGCCCGGCCATTGCCACTCCTGCCATTGCCATGGCTCTCATATGCTGCTGTCCATACCGCTGCCCACGCTGCCGACTGCCTCATCTAACCAGGTCACACTACGCTATACCGTCGACCACCCCTCTCCCTCCATCGCTGCGATCCTCCGTCCGCCCATAGCCTAACCTCACTTTCCGGTCAATTGACCGGCGCCAGGATTTTTCAAAAATCTTTACGTGAGGTAATTCATGTTCATGCTATTCCGTTTGTCCCCGGATTCAGGCCGAAGCCTGATAATCCGGACAACGCGCCTGCTGATTTGCGGCGCGCTGCTAAGCCTGTCCGGGCTTATCCAGGCCGCTGACCGCGACCCGGTAACACTGACGCTAGCCGAGGCGTTCGCCCGGGTCCTCAGTGATAACCCCGAATTGGCGATGTATCCCTACGATATTCGCGCGGCCGAGGCGCGGGCCCTCCAGGCCGGGTTCCGACCCAATCCACAGGTCTCCCTCGATGTCGAAAATATCGCCGGTAACGGCGAGTTCTCGGGCACCGACGCCATGGAAACCACCCTGGCGCTTAGCCAGGTCATTGAGATGGGCGGCAAGCGCCCTCTGCGCCGGGATGTCGGCCAGTGGCGTCGCCAAACCCTCGAGCGCGATTACGAACTGGCCCGCCTCGACGCACTGTCGGCGGCGGCCA
>Ga0208568_1000267_pt1 | contig 21253 bp, 20 predicted proteins | sample DeeseametaMP2969_FD_184165 | JGI IMG/M metagenome (GOLD analysis project Ga0208568, IMG submission 184165) | Marine microbial communities from the Deep Atlantic Ocean - MP2969 (SPAdes) | ecosystem: Environmental > Aquatic > Marine > Oceanic | place: South of Funchal, North Atlantic Ocean... | reverse complement strand
ATGCAATCTGGGGATATGGCCGATGGTACAGAGATGGGTTCATCTGAGCAAGGTCAACAAGAGGCAACATCTGAAAAGAATGGTGTCAATGTGATTGACTGCAAAGATGAAGAAGAGTGTGCCGACAGAATACCTGATGATATTGATAAACTGCCTGTTGATGAAGGTACAGGAGGCATTCGGGGGGAAGATGTTATTGCAAGACAAATCAGGGAAGCAGCAATACTGGAAGATGATCCGTTAATTCGGGAAGCCCTGTGGAATGAGTATAGAAAACACATGGGGATCAAGTAGAATTTCAAAGTTATGTTGCATCTATCAAAAATAAAGCCAGCTTTTTCTTTGTTGACTCTACTCTTGTTGGCAACCGTCAGCTGTACATCATCAAAGACCATTCAATATGAAAATGTATCTATTCAACGGGCACAAATTGAATTGACCGAAGAACAATTATTGGATGTTGGTATTTTGATTTTCGATCCGAATCTTCCGGAAGAAGACCAAGAGTTTATTTTCCCTGAAATAAGAAAAGCTGAAGCAAGGTACATTCCCTATCATCTCAAAACAACATTAGAAGACACAGGTTTCTGGGGCGGCGTTTGGGTTTTGCCTGAGAAATCTGAAGCCATGGACTTAATTGTTTGGGGCAGAATAGAAGTTTCAAACGGGCTCAAAGTAGCCGTACGTATTGGAGTGTGGGACATCACTGGTAGAGAGTGGATGAACAAAGTTTATGAAACGACCGTTTCAAGAAGCGCTTACAGCCAACAAAGGGATTACAGCCAGGACCCATATCAAAGTTTCTATAACAAGATTGCCAACGACCTGTTGAAAATTAGGAATTCTTTGTCGTCGCCCGAATTGAGAAGAATCAGTGAGATTGGTGATTTGAGGTTTGCTGCTGAGTTGGTGCCCGGTGTTTACAGCGATTACCTTATGCAAGACGAAAAAGATATATTTAGCGCCAAACGTCTGCCATCAGAAGATGATGAGATGATGAGTCGCATTCAGAATGTCAAAGAGCGTGAGTTTGTATTGGTTGACACCTTAAACGAATATTATGCAAAGCTTTACCAGGATATCTCGGTTCCATATGAAAATTGGCGAAAATTGTCCCGCGAAGAGATGCTCACCTACGAGGACTTAAAAAGAAGTGCTTTGAAAAGACAACTTTTGGGGGCTGCTGCAATACTCGGTGCTATTGCCTATGAAGGAAACAGCCAGACTAGCAGTTACGCGAAACAAGCTGCACTTTACGGTGGAATTGAAGTAATCAAAAGTGGTTTTGGCATGTCAGCCGAAGCCAAAGTTCACAAAGAATCTTTGAAAGAATTAGGAACTTCGTTTGATACCCAAGCCAAGCCTCTGATTATAGAAATTGAAGGTCAGACGCTGAGGCTGACAGGTACTGCGCAAGAAAAATTTCTCGAATGGCGGAAGCTGCTAAAACAAATCTACACCGAAGAAACTGGATTTAATATCTCTGAAAATTCCGACCCGCAGGGTTAAAATCAATTTTCATGGATCACAAGACCTCTGAAAACGGCTCAGAAATCAAACCGGATTTGAAATCCAATCCGGATGAGCCATTGGTTAAGACCATCCAACAGCTGAACCTCGAAAAAGGGAATAGAACTCGAGTCAGCAAGACTCTCGCCTATTCATTGCTGGGTATATTATTGGCAATTTTGGTAATTGTCGTCTTTGTCCTTCCATCCTTGGTCGATGAAACCCAGGACCAAGTTGCAACTGTTGAAGAAGGCAACACCGTAACAACGCAAATTGATCGCTCTGTGTTGGCACAAAAACCCATTGCCCAAGCCCTGTTTGCAGAACTATTGATTAAAATTGATGAATTAAAGCTCTATGGCATTCAATTTTGGGGAGGGGATCAGTGGTCACAGGTTCTTCTTTTGCAGCAAGATGGGGATGATGGCTATCAATCAGCTCAATATGATTTGGCGGCAACAAAGTACCGGGAGGCAATGCAGATCTTGGCCGATATGGAAGTCAGTGTACCCGTTCGTTTGGAAGAAGCGCTTAACCAAGGCCTGAACGCAATTTTGGATGGAAACAAAGACGAGGCCGTTGCAAATTTTGAAATTGCTCTTGCTATCGATGGTACCAACCAAGAAGCCAAGCAAGGGCTGGAACGTGCTTTCAAACTCGATAAAGTTTTGGAGTTCACCACTCTGGGTCTAAATTTTGAAGCTGAAGGAAAATGGCAAGAAGCTATGCAATCCTTTGCGAATGCATTGGCTATCGATTCTGAGTGGCTGGAAGCTCTCAGTGGATTGGTAAGAAGCACAAAGGCATTCGACGCAGAACAATACCAGGGACTTCTCTCATCAGGCTATCAACTTATCAAGAAAGGTAAGTTCGATGAGGCTCGTACTGCCTTGGAGCAAGCATCGGCAATACAGCCCGGATCAGAGCAAGTCGCTCAGGCAATTGAGGAATTGGGTCTTCGGGAGAGTATGGCGAAAATTAAAACACTGAAATACAAAGCCTTAAGTGCAGAGGTCAACGAAAGGTGGGCCAGTGCCCAAGAATTGTACGCAAGCATCTTGAAACTGGATCCAAATATCTCAGAAATTCAGGAGAATCTAATTAGAGTGAATCAAAGGATTGAGCTTGAAAACAACCTCATTTACTTTACCAACGTAGCTGACAAATTAAACGACGACAAACTATTCAATCAAGCCGTTCAGTTTTTGGCGAAAGCCGATAGCATTGTTAACAAAGGACCCTCTTTGGAAAAACAAATCGCTGACCTCAGGCAAATCCTTTCCATCGCTGCAATCCCGGTTCCTGTCACAATATTTTCAGACGAAATGACGGAAGTGGTTATTTATAAAATTGGGAGTCTAGGCGTATTCAAGCAAACTGTTGTTTCCTTACGGCCAGGGGTTTACATAGCTACGGGTTCAAGATCAGGCTATCGGGATTTTCAATTAAGGTTTAAAGTATCTGGGAGGGCAACAAACCAAGTCATTCGAGTGGAATGCAAGGAACCGATATGAGTCAGATTTCAATCCGCCAAGGGGAAGATTACCGACCTTTTGAGTCTGACGATCTTCCCGTTAGGATAGGCACAGACCTAAATGCAGATATCCGTATTCTGGGGCCACTATCAATCGGCGTTGTGGTTCTCCTTGACTTTCTGGATGGGCGTCCTTTCATCCAAGTTGTTAGCGAGAAACCAGAGGTTTTGATCAATGGTCGGTTGCTCACAGGCAACCATTGGATCCGTAACAATGACCGGATTGATATCGCAGATAAATCAATTTCTTTTGAGCTTGACGGGGTTAATCAACTGACATTGACTGTCTCCTCGAATGAGGATTCATTGCAGCCCACACAGTTTCAGCAAAAAACTGCCGGATCAACTATCTTTGGAAGCAAGATTTTCAAGTTCAGCAGTGCAACTTTCGTCCTGGGTTTGGCATACTTTCTTTTTTACCTCTTTACCGCAAATGCAGTTCTTATAAAACTTCAGCCTTTGGAGTCGGAAGTCAGCATCATTGGCGGTTATTTTCCACACCTCAAAATAGGGGGTCGCTATTTGTTGCGGCAGGGCGATTATCAATTGGATGTTTCACATCCGGGTTATTATCCATTGTCTGCAACCATTGCCATCGATGAAGATTCAAGTCAGGAAGTCGCTTTTGACTTAGAAAAACTTCCCGGTGAATTGATTATTAACACTTTGCCTACAATCGATTCGATTGTTTCGGTGGATGGTGATGTGGTGAAACCAGCTTTGGCAGGGGGCTTTATCATTGCTGCAGGTCCGCACACCGTAAAAATTACTGCGGACAGATACTTCGCTGTTGAGCAGGACATCCAGATCGAAGGCATGGAGCTTACTCAAGAGATCGAGGTTGTTCTGACACCGGCATGGGCAGAGATTTCAGTTCAGTCTTCTCCGACCGGAGCGAACATCTTGATTGACGGGGAACTTTCAGGCATCAGTCCAAACACTTTCGCGGTTCTAGAAGGTGAGCATACAATGATTCTGAACAAATCCGGTTACAAGCCATTTGAACAATCGTTAATGGTCAAAGCAAGCCAAGCGCAGTCTCTGGATTCAATTGAATTATCCAGATTGGACAGTAAATTAAAAGTCACTACCAATCCAAACGGTGCGGCAGTAAATATCAATTCAATCTATCAGGGCTTGTCACCAGTGATGGTGGAATTACCGCCACTCAAGGCGCATGTTGTGGAAGTCTCCAAACCAGGCTATCAATCCCTAACTGAAGAAATCGTTTTGCAAACCAGAGAAGAGATGCAAGCATCCGGAGCAAAGGATTTTCTGGAATTCGCAACAAACCTTAAGCCATTGAAGGGTTTCATTAGGGTGACTGGGACAGAGGGTGCAAGCATCCTTGCCGATGGAAAACAAGTTGCAAAAATTCCATCAACAATAGAATTGTTGGCCAAAGCACAAACCTTGAGCGTCCAAAAAGAAGGATACGTAACCCAGGAAATAAGTATCCAGCCAACACCTGGGTATGAGCAAAATCTAAAAATACGCTTGATGACACCGGAGGAAGCAGTTTTGGCTGCAATGCCAACAACCATTAAAACTACTCAAGGTTTGCTGATGAGGCTGGTTTCCCCAGGAACTTTCGTGATGGGTGCCCCAAGAAAAGATCAGGGCCGACGTGCCAATGAAACCGAACGTTTGATCCAGATTACCCGACCGTTTTACGTCGGAGTTCGTGAGATTATTAACAAGGAATTCAGACAATTCAAGCCCAGGCATACCTCTGGAGCAGAAACTTTTAGAGAATTATCAAATGGGCTCCATCCTGCAGTTATGCTGACGTGGGAAGATGCTGTGGATTTTTGCCAAAAACTCAGTTACAGGGAATCTTTAGAGCTTGCGTATGAAAAAATCAACGGTCAATATCAACTCATTCAGCCCGTTACCAATGGTTACCGGCTCCTCACCGAAGCTGAGTGGGAGTGGCTAGCTAGGTTTAATGGTGGGGCTGGCAAACAGAGGTATCCATGGGGAGCGAGCATGCCTGTTGCAGCAGAGTCAGGCAATTATGCAGACGAGTCAGGCGAAGGGTTGATCGCAAATGTTTTGACCGATTATTGGGACGGCTATCCGGTCACTTCACCGGCTGAGAAATTTAACCCCAGTCCACTGGGCATTTATGATTTAGGCGGTAATGTGGCTGAGTGGGTAAACGATTATTACGCAGTCTACCCAACAAATCTCAATCAAGTTGAGTTGGATCCCCTGGGTCCCGGAGAAGGGACTGTTAGAGTAATTCGTGGGTCGAGTTGGAGACACTCCAGCATCAGTTCACTTCGATTCACTTACCGTGATTATGGCACCCTGGGTAGGTTGGATGTCGGATTTAGAATTGCGAGGTATACTGATACCAGTAACATTGATGAATAAAGCCATGACTATCAGATTCAGCCTAACACTGCTTACAGTATTTCTCATGATCATCGGATTGGTGGTGATGCCGGGTTTTGCAAGCCCAGATCAAGACCCTTCAGAGTTGTGGCTGCAAGATCAGGAGAATAATTCATCCCAAATCGATGCTGCTGCCCTCAGTGATCAGGAAATTGAGGAGGAGCTGGCTCGAATACAGGCTGCATTTGAAGAGGATGAGGTGCTGGAGGAATTTGTTCCTTCAGAATCACTTTCCGCAGATATAGCCGTCAGTTTTCCATCGGATATTTAAATACCTATAGAGAATTAACATGAATAGTAAAAATCTTTCAAAGGAATTCATTTATCAAGGATTGGCATTGCTTCTCTCCATCATTTTGGTGCACGCATTTTTTGTTTCGGTTGTTCGCCCAGAGGCACAGGCTGTTATCCAAGAACAGCAAGCCATGATTGCTGAGGACATCAACTATGTCCCGGAGCGATCTTTGTACGTGATCATTAAGGATTTTGAACAAGAAGCCTGCTTTATCTTGATGTTGTGGGCATTTGCAATCATGACCCTGAAAGCACGAATGGCAGTCAATGAAAGGAAACTGCTGCAAGAAGATCTTATTCCCCTGCAGCAGGGTATGAGAATCACCCCAGAAGACACCTCGGGGTATTTGCGGCAATTGGACAATCTAGCTGAAAGCAAACAGAGCCTGTTGCTACCAAGGATCTTGATCAACGCTTTGAATCGTTTTGCAACAACTGGAAAGGTGCAAGATGCAGCGACTTCCGCACACACAATGGTTGAATCAGAAGCAGACCGGCTGGAGTCAGAGCTTTCCATGATCCGTTACATTGCTTGGGCGATTCCCTCAATTGGGTTTATCGGCACAGTTCGGGGTATCGGGGCTGCATTGTCTCTGGCCCATCGCGCTGCCGATGGCGACATCAGCGGGGTTACCCAAAATCTAGGTATTGCCTTTAATTCAACATTCATCGCCCTACTGATCAGCATTGTGATCATGTTTTTAGTACATCAATTGCAACTGTTGCAGGAGAGACAGATTTTTGAGACTGAAAATTACTGTGACCAGAATCTAATTACTCACCTTAAAGGGGAGTAGGGTCGAGTTTTATTTGCATGTTTTCAACCGATTCCATGACTTATTTCATAAAAATTATCATGCTTCCAGTCCAACAATTTTCTGAACAACGAATGTCCATAAGTGGGGATTCTCGTGGCTAGACGGAGACGACAGTTCAACGTTTTTAATTTGTCTTTTCTGGATGTTATTTGCTGCGGCTTCGGGGCGGTCATTTTGTTCTTTATGATCATCAACGCCCAAGTGAAAGACAGAAGTCTGCAAGCCAGCGAAACCTTGCAAAACGAAACAGAATTCTTAGAAGAAGAAATTTTTGATGAACAAAAAAGAATGGTCAGGATCAATAATGCAATTGACAAGACCGAACAGGAAGACGTGGTCATCAAGGGGAACGTGCAACTCCTTCTTGAGACCATAGAGAAACTGATTGAAGAGGTTGCCGAACATAAGAATCAAACTTTGGCAGCAACCGGTAGCATTGAACAACTCCAATCGGACGTGCAACAACTGGAGGAAGCCAACAAAAGGATGACGGCACAGTCTGAATTGGCAAAAACACAACCGGGGAAATTACTCAGAGAATACGTTGGCGAAGGTAATAGACAGTATGTAACTGAACTGAGAATGGGCGGCAGCCATGTCCTGATACTGGTCGATGCTTCATCCAGCATGCTCGGGCGAACCTACGTCAATGTCATTCGTTATAGAAATATGAAGGATGAACAGAAAGTCAAGGCTCCGAAGTGGAGACACACCGTTAACAGTGTTGACTGGCTGGCGACGCGATTGACAGAAGGGACAAAATTTCAAATTTATACCTTTAATGAAACAGCCCAAAGTGTTGTTGAAGAAACCGACGGCACCTGGCTTGAAGTCACTGATGGTTCTACAATCCGAACAGCTGTCAACAATTTGCGAGGCAGTGTTCCGCAAAAAGGAACCAGCTTAATTAATGCATTTGAAGCCATCCAACAGCTGGACCCTGCACCCGATAATATTTTTTTACTCACCGACGGTCTGCCCACACAAGGAAGACGAATACCTTCACGGGAAACCATGGTGAAACCGGAACAACGGGCAAGATATTTTGCTCAGGCACTGCGTGAATTACCACCTATACCTGTCAATGTCCTGTTGTTTCCGATGGATGGCGATCCGTTTGCGGCAGAGGCATTTTGGAGACTTGCAATTCGGTCAAAAGGCAGTTTTATGGCACCATCTCGGGATTGGCCATAATGAGAAAGCGACGGGACATGGAAACCTTTAACCTCTCATTTCTTGATGTGGTATGTTGTGGTTTTGGTGCTGTTATTCTTTTGCTTGTTATCACCAAGATATACGAGCCGGTCACCATCCAAAAAAGTCAAGAGGAACTCCAAAAACTTATAGTTACACTCGAGCAAGAGTTGAACCTTATCCGGGGTGAGTCAACTGTTCTTAACCAAACATTGACCGAGGTAAGGGAACAGCTGTCGGAAAATGATGAGCAAAAAAACCGGCTGACTGGCGATCTCTCAGAGTTGCAAGGCGAATTTACAGCCTCAAAAGCACTGGCCGATGAAAAAACGGCTGAAATGAATGGATTGCTTTCTGCAAAACAGTCCATGACTGAAATAATGAGAAGATTGCTCAAAGATTACAGGCCAAAAGATGAAACCACTGTTGGCGGGATACCGGTAGATAGCGAATACATTATTTTTGTAATTGATACTTCTGGCAGCATGACCCAGGGCCCCTGGAATCTTGTGATTCAGAAAATAACCGAAACCCTAGCTGTTTACCCAAAATTGAAAGGCATTCAAGTGCTCAATGATGAAGGGGAATATATGTTTTCTAGTTATGCTGGCAGATGGATACCAGATTCCCCATCGATCAGGAAAAACATCACCAGCCGGTTGCAATATTGGAATCCCTACAGTGATTCCAGTCCTGTTGAGGGGATCACGGAGGCAATCAACACCTTTTATGACCGCGACAAGAAAATCAGTATCTATGTTTTTGGCGACGATTTCCCCAGAGGTTCCGTCGAAGCGGTTTGCAGATACGTTGCCAGGATTAACAAAGCAGACCGGTTTGGAAATAGATTGGTGCGTATTCACGGGATTGGGTTTCCAACACAAATAGGAACCGCAAATGGAGCTAAATTTGCCCATCTTATGAGAAAACTATCCGAGCAAAATGGCGGGACATTTGTCGCATTGCCTCATTTATAAACTGCAAGATCAGGAGAAAAAGAATGACTACTGACGACCTTGACAAGAAACATTGCGTGCCGTGCGAGGGCGGGGTGGAGCCGTTGGATATGGCAGCAGCCAAACAAATATCTCAAGCTATTGACCCTGCTTGGAATATTTCTGATGATGCGGCGTATATTGAGAGGGAGTTCAAGTTTTCCAACTACGCTAAAACTATTTCCTTTGTGAATGCAGTTGCTTGGATAGCAGAGGCAGAAGACCATCATCCCGATCTTGTTGTGAAGTATGGCTCTTGTCGAGTGAAGTATTCAACACACTCGATCGGTGGCCTGTCTGAGAATGATTTTATCTGCGCGAAGAAAATAGACAATATGATTTCTTGAGGTCTTCTCTGGGCGGTCCTTTGAGAAATTACTTATAGCTCGGAGTAAAATTCATGCGAATGTTCAGGAAGTATAAATGGTATGACTTTCATGTGATGCTCCTTGCTTAAACCTCTGCCAAAATTGATCCGATGTTGAATTGATTCCCATTCTTCAATCATTACAAAGTGTTCTCCTTGGGCGTGGGCTTCTTCAGGATTTCCGGAAAGTTCCTCTTTGGAGTAGGTAGCCATAACCGCTTTTACCATGGCTCCCGTTTTGGCGCGATAAACTTTTCTGCCGATAAAACCCTCTGCCGCTTCGTAGAGGGGTTGTAGGCCTGTATAATAATCGGCCACTTCATTTGCGTGTTCAAATTGTGCATATATTGTTACAACGTAGGTTTCCATATCATTTAACTCATTAATTAATTGAAATCGTAGTCTAAATTTTATACAACAATTAACTTGATTGCTTTAGAAAAAATCCTTGATGCAAACACAGTTCTAAGAGGCATTGTTAGAGAGACGCCGTTGCTCTCTTCAAACAAACTGAATCAATCTTTGGGTGTTGATGTTTTTTTTAAAGCCGAGTCTGAGCAACACACAGGGTCTTTTAAAATTAGGGGGGCTTACTACTGCATGCATCAGCACTTAATGGACCATGGCCCCCAGGATGTTGTTGCTTATTCGTCTGGCAATCACGCACAGGGGGTTGCAATGGCAGGCTCTCTTTTGGGTTTGTCCACCACCATAGTCATGCCAAGCGATGCACCGAAGGCAAAGATTAACGGCACCAGGAATTTTGGGGCAAACATTATTACCTACGACCGCTATGAAGAGGATCGAGAGCAAATTGCCACTGAATACGCAAACAAGAACAATGCCTTCTTGGTCCCACCTTACAATCACGTAGATATTATTGCTGGACAGAGCACTGTTGCCATTGAGGCAGTGCAACAGATGGCCTTGATGGACTTATCCATTGCTGATTACATCTGTCCCATTGGTGGTGGGGGGCTGATAGCAGGATCCGGTATAGCGTTGAAAAACCTCGCACCCAAAAGCCGGATTTATGGGGTAGAACCTGAGTTTTTTAACGACACACAAAAATCGATCTCTGCGGGCAGCAGACAAAAAATTGATATCAAGAATACATCGATTTGTGATGCCCTGATGGTAGAAACCCCTGGTGAACTGACGTTTCCAATCAACCAACAACAAATCAATGAAATCTTCACCGTTGATGATAACGATGTCATTGCGGCAATGAAATATGCTTATCACGAATTGGGCATCATTCTCGAGCCCAGTGGAGCCGTGGGGTTGGCTCTGATTCTTAAGGGTCGCTTTACTCCCAGCGGAAAAAACGTAGTGGTTGTCTTTAGTGGGGGTAACATCGATGTTTCCGAGCACCAGAGACTCATAAAATAGTTATTGATGAAAGCCTGTTTTAATCGTAGTCTTGGTTTTTTAAAAGATTGCTAAAAGGATCGGGCTCAATCAGTGAATAGTTCAAATCAAACAAACAGGACCTTACAGGCCAGGAACCCGAGAACAGGTGAGATGGATTACTCCTTTGAGGTCACCAGCGAGACCCAAATTGCATCCATTGTCGCTGACCTGAGAGAGGGGCAGCTAGGTTGGGCTGATATGTCTGTACAACAACGAGCAGGCGTACTGTCAGACTGGGCTGATGCTGTTGCGTCCAATAAAGAACTTCTGCAAGCACTAATTACAGATACCGGGCGGTATTTTATAGCCACCATTGAACTTGCAGGATTGTCAACAATGATCCAAGACTGGTTGCAAATTGGCGAGGAAGTGTTCGCAGAGCAAATTGCCAGGCAGTCATCTGCCCCAACCGTTACCTACAAACAACAGCTGGTACCCTTTGAAGTAGTGGGTGTTATTGGTCCCTGGAATTTTCCTTTTCTCATCACCTTGATTGATTTGATACCTGCTTTAATGGCCGGATCAGCGGTCGTCGTCAAACCAAGCGAAATTACCCCGAGGTTTATAGGACCTTTGCAAAAAACTCTCGAGCAGGTGCCGGCGTTGAATGCGGTGTGCAGGTTCATTCAAGGGGATGGCCAAACCGGACAAGATTTAATCAAGCATGTCGATGCCCTGTGTTTTACAGGCAGTGTTAAAACCGGGAAAATTGTTTATCAGAGTGGTGCCGAAAATTTCATTCCCATCTACGCTGAACTCGGAGGCAAAGACCCGGTTATCATTACTGAAAATGCAGATCCAAAAGACAGCGCTAAAATTGTCTTGAGGGCATCTGTGCAAGCCACAGGCCAAGCCTGTCAATCCATAGAAAGGGTCTATATTCATTCCGCCATTGCTGAAGCATTTACCTCGGAGTTGGTTCAATTGTCAGAGCAAGTTGAAATCAACTACCCCAACATACACGAAGGCCACATCGGGCCTCTTATTTTTGATAAGCAGGCTGATATTATTCAGGCGCACCTGCGAGATGCTGAAGAGAAAGGGGCAGAGATTCTGTGCGGTGGTGTGATTGAACAGCACGGTGGGGGGAAATGGATACTGCCAACAGTCCTGAAAAATGTCGACCACTCGATGTTGGTGATGACCGATGAAACATTTGGCCCGATTATTCCAATCATGACGTATACGGATGTCAATGAGGCCATTCAGTTGGCGAATGATACCCGATACGGTTTGTCAGCAGGAGTTTTGGCTGGAGATAGAGTTGAAGCTGAGAGGATTGCAAGGCGCTTGGATGCCGGCGCAGTTAGTATTCAAGATTGCGGGGTAACAACCTATGTTTTTGATGGTGAAAAAAATTGGTTTAAATACTCTGGAATCGGTGCATCCAGAATGGGCCACATGGGAATGCTCAGATTTTTTAGGAAAAAAGTTCTCTACACCCAATCTGGGGAAACCTACGGCATAGATGCCATGGGTGAACAGCAGCCAAGTTAAAACATTGCATTTGGATCAATTTCATCGATCTCTTGGTCGGTATCTCGACTGCTTATGAATTCCCCGGTGACCATTTGATCGTAAGCCATTCCAGGCCCAACCATCGGGTAAACCATGGCATCCGGATCAATCACCACTTCCAGGAAAGCCGCCTTGGGAAACTCAATGAACTGTTTTATCGTCTTTACAACGTCTTTCTTTTCCGTTAACTGTTCTGCGTACTGAAAACCGTCAGACTTGGCACACATGACAAAATCTTTTTGGCGGAGGGTTTTGTCACTGCCAGAAAATCTTGCCCCATAGTAGAGTTTTTGCCATTGTTTCACCATTCCATCTCCGGCATTGTTGAGCAGGAGAATTTTCACCGGCAAGTCATAAGCCGTAACAGTTTCCAGTTCTCCCAGATTCATTCGGATGCTGCCATCCCCATCAACATCAATGACCATTGATTCAGGTTTTGCAAATTGAGCGCCTATGGCCGCGGGCAACCCAAATCCCATTGTGCCCATGCTGCCGGAAGTCAGCCATTGTCTTGGTTGATTGAAGTCAAAGTATTGAGCAGCCCACATTTGATGTTGGCCCACACCCGTGGAGACAATTGCCTTACCTTTGGTCAATTTATTGATTTCCTCCAAGACCATCTGGGGTTGGATAAGCTTTGATTCCCTGTCGTAACTTAGAGCATGTTTTATTTTCAGTTCTTGTGTTTCGTCTAACCAACTGGAAAAGTTGAAGGCAAGATTATTTTGATCGGAATAATCTGAAAGTTTGGCTATGGCTTTGTTGAGAATTCCAATGTGAAACCAATCGACGTTTTTAACTTTGCCTATCTCTGATGGATCAATATCAAAATGTGCTACTGCTTTCGCCTTCGGAGCAAACTTTTTGGGCATCGCAGCCACTCGGTCATCGAATCTTGCACCCACTGCGATGACGAAATCACAATCCTCAACAGCGTAATTTGCATAGGCGGTTCCATGCATGCCGAGCATCTTCAATGACAAGACCGATTGAGTGCCAATTGCCCCAATGCCCATGAGTGTTGTCGCAATCGGTATTTGGAATTTTTCTGCAAACCCCCGTAAGGATTCCGATGCTTCTGCAGCTATGACTCCACCCCCAACATAGAGCAATGGACGTTCCGATTGGCCCAAATAAGTAAAGAATTTTTTGCATTCAGCATCACTCAATTCTCTTCCTTGAATTTGGCTCAGTCTTCCCCGGTAGGCTGCTATGTTTAATCTTGAATCCTGGTCGGGGATGACCATTGAATTTTGGATGTCTTTTGGTACATCAACCACCACCGGGCCTGGCCTTCCAGATGCAGCAATTTCAAAGGCAGCTCGGACTGTGGCTTCCAGTTTTTCTGATTCAGTTACCAGAAAGACATGCTTGGCAACAGAGCCCATGATACTGGTGATTGGTGCTTCCTGAAAGGCGTCCGTGCCAATGGAAGCCCGAGCTACCTGGCCACAAATAACAACCAGGGGAATCGAATCGGCCATCGCATCCCTGACGGGGGTGACTGTGTTTGTTGCCCCCGGTCCGGAAGTTACCAACACCACCCCCGGTTTACCGGTTGCTCTGGCGTAGCCCGCGGCCATAAATCCAGCTCCTTGTTCATTGGCTGGAACAATCAGCGGCATTGGGTCTTTTCCGTTTATTTGGTTTTCCGAGTTGTATCTGAAAACCGCATCGTAGGTTGGCAGAATTGCCCCACCACTGTATCCAAAAATGATCTTGACTCCCTGTTCAGCAAGAACACGGACAATCATCATCGAACCCTCTATTTTTGTAGGTGTTGCCATTGTATCTGTCTTCACCGTTTCCTTTAAACCTTTAAAGTAACGCAGCCGAATACAATACTATAAACCATCTATTTTAAGTAACAAATTGCAAAACTTTCAATCGTCGGAGTAGTATGTTCAGTCTTTTATAAAACATATAGAATAGGAACAATGAGACACACCATTGCAATATTGCTTCAGAACGAGACCGGTGCGCTGTCACGCGTTGCCTCCATGTTTTCAACCCGGGGTTACAACATTGAATCTCTGAGTGTAGCACCCACTCAGGACCCTATGGTATCCAGATTAACCCTGGTAACTGAAGGTGAGGATGCTGTGATCGAACAAATCGCCAAACAACTCTATAAATTAATCGACGTTGTTGAAGTTCTGGACATCACTTTGCTCGATCACGTGGAACGTGAGTTAATGATGATCAAAATCAGGCTCGAAGATCGAAAAAGAGATGCACTGCTGGCATTAGTTGATGAACAAGAAAGCAAAATTATAAGCGAAGTAGACGGTTTTATCATTCTTGAGATTATGACTGATTACAACTCCAACAATGATTTTTTAAAGGCCGTAGAAAAGGTGGCAGAGGTGATAGCAATCGCTCGAAGCGGACCTTTGGCTCTGGCCAAGGGGCAGGCCGTCATCAGCCTGTAACGGCTTACATATTCTTAATTAAGGCGTCTCCAAATTCACTGCATTTTACCGGGGAAACATTTTCCATGAGTCTGGCAAAATCATAGGTGACGGTTTTTTGACGAATGGATTCGCCCATGGCTTTTACTATTAAATCGGCAGCTTCAACCCAATCAAGGTATCTCAGCATCATTTCTCCAGAGAGAATGACAGAGCCCGGGTTCACTTTGTCTTGATTCGCATATTTTGGTGCTGTGCCATGGGTGGCTTCAAAAATGGCATGGCCTGTAATGTTGTTGATGTTGCCACCTGGTGCAATGCCAATGCCGCCAATTTGGGCAGCCAAAGCATCGGAGAGGTAGTCTCCATTCAGATTCATTGTTGCAATCACATCAAATTCAGCGGGTCTGGTAAGAACCTGTTGCAGCGTTATGTCAGCGATGGCGTCTTTAACGAGGATGGCGCCGTTGTCGATTGCATCCCTTTGTTCCTGATTTGCAGCTTCTTCTCCATGTTTGACTTTGGTCTGCTCCCATTGATCCCAGGTATAGACATGATTTCCATACTCCCTTTCTGCCAATTCGTAACCCCAGGCTCTAAAAGCACCTTCGGTAAATTTCATAATGTTGCCTTTGTGCACCAAGGTAACGCTTTTACGGTGATTTTTTATGGCGTAGTCGAATGCGGCACGCAACAGTCTTTCTGATCCCTCTCGTGAGATAGGTTTAATGCCGATTCCAGATGACTCTGGAAACCTGATTTTGCGGAAATCATCGGGGAAAGATTCCTTAAATAATTGCAGAAATTTTTTGTTCGAATCACTGCCCTGTTCAAATTCTATGCCAGCGTAAATATCTTCGGTATTTTCTCTGAAAATAACCATGTCCACATTTTCTGGCTTGCGGACAGGCGATGGAACCCCTTCAAACCATCTTACCGGTCTAAGGCATACGTAAAGATCGAGTGCTTGCCGCAACGCAACATTCAACGACCTTATCCCCCCACCAATTGGCGTTGTCAGTGGTCCTTTGATTGAGACCAGGAATTCTCGGCAAGTTTGTATGGTTTCGTCTGGAAGCCAATTGTTGAATTGATCAAAAGCTTTCTGGCCGGCGTAGACTTCAAGCCACTGGATCTTTCGTTCACCTTGGTAAGCTTTCTCTACTGCAGCGTCCAAAACCCTGACTGCGGATCGCCAAATATCGGGTCCAGTGCCATCGCCTTCGATGAAGGGTATTGTTGGGTTGTTGGGGACTATGAGATGCCCATTTTTTAGTTCTATTTTCGATCCACGACGCATATTTGACATTCCATTTTCCCGGTTCTGATGCAATTGGGCTTAACGGGCCATCATTATGAATATTTTGTTGGTCTTATACAACCAAAACATTCCTTATCTCCCAAGCAACTGTCTTCTCAGTTCTCGAGGTGTCTTTTGATTACGGCAATGCCTTGGTCTAGATTGGTATTGATCTCTTCCTCCCAGAATCAAATGACCTTCCATCCATCCGTCTTCAAGACCTTGTTCACTGGTTTTTGGTAACTGGTTGCTGGTGTCCAAAGAGTATTTAATCTGTATTAATGTTGGTGTAAAAAACTGAAAAGTATTTTGCAGAATTCTATTTTTTGCTCTCTCCCAGCAACGACATGTGCCACTTCCTCCATCATTACACCTTGGGCGTTGGGCAGTTGTTGTTCCAGCAGAAGGGTCGTTCTTGGACCTGTCACCAGATCTTTTGCAGCATGGATAATTAAACAGGGCGCCTTGATTTGTTCAAGTCTGCCCCGGACATCATGATTAAGGCAAGCTTCAACTAGTCTTTCATGGGTTTGATAATTGTTATTCAATTCCTTCCATCCCCCATCAGGTCCAAGTAAGCGATCACGATTTTTTCCGTAGTACTCTGGAAGGAACGAGTACATGCTGACAAATTTCTGAAAGGCAAAAAAACCTGAATCGCGATGTACGTCCCTAAAAAGTTTCAATTGATCATAAAGGTATGGATCGCAATAGGCCCAAGCACCCATATTGACCATGCTTCTAACAAGATCAGGTCTGTGGATAGCGAGTTCCTGTGCTACACAGCAGCCCATGCCAATAAGGCCTATCATGTGTACATTCTGCCACTGTAAATGATCAAGTAAACCTATAAGATCATTGGCGTGCATAGCCATGGTCGGCTCAACATTCAAGTTATCACTTGAATCTCCTATGCCTCTGTAATCAAAGACCAGCACTTGGTACTCGTCGGTCAGTCCTCGTGCCAGCAATGTTTCCTTGCCGTGACAGTATGTGCCCCAACCACCCATGCAAACAACTGGGTCACCTTGTCCATGAATTTCGTAATACATTTCATGATCATTTATGGTCAGTGATGGCATTATTGTGGGTCGTATTTCTTAGGTAAGTTGACAAAACGATTATATAGTCACCAATAGACTAGATCTATCGGTTTGTTGATGGAATACTGTTGGTTCTATTGGACAAGGAGAAATAGAAGTGAGCCAGAATAAAGAAACCAAAACCATAATGGAATTTCTCAGTGAAAATCCAAACGTCGATGTGAGCCATGCGTGGGAGCGTTGTTGGGGTATTCAAACGGGCATCATCGAGCGAGTGAAAGAACGTTTTTCTGTGGAAAAACACCCCTCTTGTGCAGGCAGAGATTACTTTGTTTCTGAGGAACACCCAAAGCATGGACAATTGGAAGGCTCCTTTACCGCCTACAGCGGCGAAGAAGTTGATTGGCTGGTGCATTCATGGCTTGGCAACCGTCAAAGAAGTATCCTGGACATCAATGCAACCGTTTTCCTTGGTCAGGAAACCAGGGTGCCACATTTAGCGGTGATCTTCGGCACCATTCCTTTTCTCTATTTTTATGCAGAATACACACCTCGGATGGATCTGAGGACAAACCCTGATTATTTAATGAAGTACTACGAACCAGTCAACAAAGATTTCCTGGAATTTCGGGCACAACCGAATTGGACACGCTTTGTCAGCCACGGCACCTATCTGAGGTCTTTAATGTCACCAGTTTGCGTGAGCTCACACGCAGAACTGAACGATGAAAACATAGACCATTGTGCACGCTATTTAGAAACGTTTATCAACCGTTGGTTTCAATGGTTGGATGAAGCGGAGACGGTGCCCTTGTCTGAACGTGCAGCGCAACAAGAATACGACTTGAAAGTTAGAGAATTGGGCTACAGATACGATCCCATGAACATTTTACCTGTGGAAGTTTTTGGCGAGGAAGAAGCAAGCCGGATGCTGGATTTACGGATTGGGGTGGATCAAATAAAGTCCGTTGCCAACAGATGGGACCGGTCTTAAGTTGCTATGCTCATCAAAGCCCTACTCATTGATGACGATGCCAAATTGGCCAATTTACTGGGCAATTACTTAACAAAATTTGAGATCGAGCTAAATTCCACAACGGAACCAACCCGCGCCCTTGACCTGATTGCAGAGCATCAGCCGGACTTGGTTATCTTGGATGTAATGATGCCAAAGATGGATGGATTCGAGGTATGCTCAGGCATCAGAAAGAAGCATAAAATCCCCATCATTATGCTCAGTGCCAGAGGCGAATCATTTGACCGGATCAAAGGCTTGGACATGGGTGCAGATGACTATATCGCCAAACCGTTCGAACCGAGAGAATTGGTTGCTCGAATTCACAGCCTCTTCAGACGGGTCACCGATCAGGGTGAGGCTCATTACCGACAAGACGTATTTGAGGTTAACGCGATCCGCAGAGAGATCAGCATGGATGGACAAATATTGAGTCTGACCAACATGGAGTTTGAGTTGCTGGAGTTGCTGCTCGCAAGCCCAAGCACGTTGTTTTCACGAGATGACATTCTCAAACACCTCAGGGGTATTGAAGCCAAGATCTTTTCGCGATCAATCGACATTTTGATCAGCAGATTGCGACACAAGATAGAAGCCAATCCCAAAGAACCAAAATTTATAAAAACCATATGGGGTAAAGGTTACATGTTTCTACCCGGGAACAAACCGATGTTAGAAGCATGAAAAAACCCTTCCAGTCGCTGTCTGTAAAAGTAACCTTGGTTTTTTTCGTAACCGCGGTAGCCTACCTCTACGGGCTCACGGTTGGCATACGGTATTTGATTGATACAGACGAACTGAGAGAAACGATCGGTTACTACCAAACCAGTTACTACGATTACATGTTGGCGGACATCCAATACCCACCCAACATAGGCAAAGCAGAAGAGGTTGTCGGTCAAATGCCCTTTGACATGAAAATAGTGGGCACAGATTTGGACTGGACCTCTTCGCCTCAATTTATTATCACCGATGCGATTAACTTTGAATTGAGCACTTTGAACGTGGCTAAAATCAAGGCTGATATTGCCGAAGGAAGAGCACCTTCGCGTGAGGGAGTGGAGGCTGCTCGATACAAAAATAGAACCTATGCCAAAATCCCATTTGGTGACTACACTATTTTTTTGGTGACCCCAAAAATGTCAGTAGCGGCCCAGCGAACCTACATCGTTGAAGCAATTATTGCCTTCACACTGTTGATTCTTTTGATTTGTTATGCACTGGTCCAAAGAATTTTCAGGCCCATCAAATCGATCGAAGAAGGAGCCAAGCGGATTGGTCAGGGACATTTGGAATACCGGATCGACGTAAAACAGAAAGATGAACTGGGTTCCCTGGCCCAGAAAATCAACCAGTTGGCTGTCAATGTCCAAGAAATGCTGGCAGCAAAACAACGATTGAACTTGGGGGTCAGCCATGAGTTGAGATCGCCGCTGACACGCGCCAGGCTGGAAGTGGAGTTGTTGGAAGATTCGAGAATTAAAGAAGATTTATTGAATGAAATCAATGCCATGGAAACAATCATTGCCAATTTGTTGGACAGCGAGGCAATAAACTATGGGCACAAGAAATTAAAGCTTGAGCTCTTTGAGCTCAGTGAGATGATCGGTCAGATGATTCAAAAAAGTGGTTTTCTGTCCAAGTCAAATATAGCGTTCATTCCATTGGACCGTGCAGCACAGGTTGAGGCAGATAAAACCTTGTTTGAGGTCATGATTAAAAACATTTTGGAAAACGCGATCCGCTACAACCCCGCTGAAGGTGAACCCATCCAAATCAGGGTCGAGCAAATGGAGCACACCTACGAAATCAAGATCAGGGATTATGGCCCTGGTTTAAGCAAAGAAGACTTGATCAAAGTTACCGAACCGTTTTACAGGCCCGGTCAATCCAGAAGCCGGCAAAGTGGTGGTTTCGGTCTCGGACTTTATCTTTGCAAACAAATAGTTGAGGCGCATCAGGGCACTATTACCATTGAGAATCATGAAGAGACGGGAGCCGTGGTTGCTGTAACAATACCGAAACGACAAAATCAAATGGACAACGCTTAGTCAATTGTTTCAATAATGTTGGTAGTTTGCCCTCTTGCCACCGGTGGAATTTCAACAGATTCTATGTTCTAATCCCTTCTGTATTTTTATTTAGCATGTGTGCCAGATGGGTACCAGACAAGGATATGACAACGATATACGTTACCGATAGTGAAGGCGAGGAGCTGGAAGTAGAAGGCCAAGTAGGGCTGCCCATAATGGAAACCTTGAGAGACCTGGACAATGGTGTTTTGGCTCTCTGCGGTGGTATGTGTTCCTGTGCCACCTGCCACTGTTATATCGAGGAACCATGGGCTTCTTCACTGCCGCCGAGGGAGGAGGATGAAATTGAATTGCTCGAGGATTTGGAATCGTTCAGGGAGGACCAATCCCGCCTGACTTGCCAGATTGAACTGACCGAAGACATGGATGGGATACGCTTGGAAATAGCCCCGGAAGAGTAGAGAGATAAATGCTGCTCAAGTGATGCTATCTATCACGAACCCATCTAGAAAAGGCTTAATATTTTTTCAGGTGGGCGACCGATCACAGCTTTGCCGTCCTTGATCACGATTGGTCGCTCAATTAACCTTGGGTACTCTGTCATCGCTTTAATAATGTCTATTTCTGAGACATCTGGGTCGGCCAGGTTCAGCAATTTGTACTCCGACTCTCCCCGTCTTAACAGATCTCTGGCAGGGATGTTTAACATCGCCAGTATGGATTTCAATTCGCCTGCTGTCGGTGGATTGTCAAGATAGAGTCTTATTTCCGGTTCCAAGCCTTGCTCGTTCAGTAGTGCAAGACTGCTTCTTGACTTGCTGCAACGTGGGTTGTGGAAGATAGTAACGGACACCGTGATTTATAAACCGTGTCTCGAGAACAGGTCTCTTTTTTTGCCAAACAATTTTGCTTGGATAATTCTGCTGATGATTTTCCAGGGTGTGAGCCATACAATGCGTTTCCCACTTTTTGTATTCTCGATCATCTGATCAACGATCCAGGGTGTGGCAGTTTCAACCTGATCAGCAATCATGTTGATCCTGGGTCTGATCTTTTTCCAGGCCTCAGGGGATAGCCGTTGCTGTTCGTTAAGCAAATTTTCAGTGATCAGGATTCCAGGGCTGATGCTGCCGACAATGATGTTGGTATTTTTATTTTCGGCAACCAGGTATTTTGTCAGGACATTGATGCTTGCCTTGGTTGAACTGTAGACACCCATACCTTTGATGATTCGTTTGCCATCAAAGCTTCCCCCAAGCACGTTATACAACCGACCGGAACCTTGTTTTCTGAAGCCGGTTATCGCAACTTGTGAGCAGAAAAGGGTTCCCAGTGAATTGGTGTCAATCATGCTGTGGATGAGATTTTCCGAGATCTTGTGGATTGGACTCTGGCCCGAGGCATATCCG
>Ga0208568_1000263_pt1 | contig 21441 bp, 16 predicted proteins | sample DeeseametaMP2969_FD_184165 | JGI IMG/M metagenome (GOLD analysis project Ga0208568, IMG submission 184165) | Marine microbial communities from the Deep Atlantic Ocean - MP2969 (SPAdes) | ecosystem: Environmental > Aquatic > Marine > Oceanic | place: South of Funchal, North Atlantic Ocean... | reverse complement strand
CGGAATTATCACTTACCCCCAAATACGCAGAAGTCGCAGTAACACTACTTTGTCCAAGCAACCTCCTAATCGCATCCACATTATGGGTCTTATCATAAATGACTGATGGTTTAGTTTTCCTCATTGAGTGAGTTGAATATTCACGTACATCTTCCATGCCCAATTTTTTCATCCACCCCTTTACTATCCTTGCATATTGTTGAGAGCAAATAGGTTTTCTGGTGAAATGACCCATTTGACCCTTGAATATGTAATCCTCCTGTTCTTTATCTACTAAATGTTTTTTGATTACATGCAAAGAGTTCTTACTCAAGGGGATATTCAAGGTTGTCTTTCCAGTTTTCTTCTGTTTGACTTTTACTTCTGTTTTTACTGAACCACTCTCATTCATCACATCTTTTACTCGTAAGGATAATAAATCACTTGAACGAAGCATCAAATCAACTGAAAGGTTCAGCAGTAGTTCGTGGAGAGGTTTATCACTTACAATCTTTCTCAAAGTTTTAACTTGTTGTTCATTAAGAGGTTTCTTTCCCATAATTATCTCCAACTATAATATTCAAAAGAATATGAATTAATTACTTATTGAACATTATATTTCATTAAAATATACTTGTCAAGTATAAATCCTTCAATACCAGTGGATTACAAGATAATGTTCAGTTTCGTTCTTATTGAATACTTCTGATAAAAAGATAAGCTACGAGTTTATTTTTTTTAATATTTGTGGTCTAATATAAACTTCAAAGAAGTTTCAAAATAGAGTCGAATTTGAAGATAAAAGTAGTAGATTTCAACGAATGAGATTGGAACTAATGAAAAGTTCTCGTAAATGGATGAGGATATCCAGTTTTATCAACCTACTGAGATTTGACCAATTTTAAAAATGACAAAAAAGAGTTTCAAAGTAGTTTCAAACTTTTTAATTCTTATATAAAATCAATATTTTATAGAAATAATACTACTGGCTGGGAATGAATTGATGTTCATGGGAATTATTAGCAACAAAAGTAGAATGAATGCTAAAAGCTCGTTTCCGGTTAAAAGTTGATAGAAAAAATTGAAAGCGAATACTGAAGCTTACTAGAATTCATGACTCACGAATTAAATAAAAAACTGGGAATTAAAATTTAAAATAAATTAGAGATGCTGGATCAACGTTTTTTTGCCAACATAGATTGGGTTCTATGTTTTTTAGTTTTGCTGATTTGCGGTGTGGGTTTGATTGCACTTTCCTCAGCAACAGTCGGTACGCCGGGGCAGGAGGATTATTTAATTCAGCAGGTTTTTCGTATTTTAGCAGGAATTGGAGTAATTATTTTAGTCCAATTGGTTCACTATCGAAATTGGGCACGCCTGGGTTTTGTTATGCATCTGGTAGTAATTGGGTTGCTGGTTCTTGTGCTGTTTTATGGAACAGGTGGACCTGGAGCACCTGTACAACGCTGGCTGCAAGTTGGGCCGTTTTTTTTCCAACCTTCTGAGTTCAGCAAGTTTACGCTGGTGCTGGCACTTTCACATCATTTCAGGGACTTCGAACAGCCTAAAGGAAACTGGCTTTGGATGATTTGGCCTCTAGCTTTAATGGCAGTTCCAGTGGTTTTGATTGTCAAACAGCCTGACTTGGGTACAGCCATGTTACTCATGATCGTTTTCGTACCAATCATTTTTTTGATGGGTATTCGTTTCAAGACTATTTTTATCCTGATTATTCTCGCATTGGCTTCCCTGCCCATCGTCTGGATTTATGTTCTAAAATCATATCAAAAAGGCCGTATCTTGACTTTTCTTGATCCGGAACGTGATCCTCTGGGGTCCGGCTATCATATAATTCAGTCCAAAATTGCTATCGGCAGTGGAGGAGTGTTTGGTAAAGGATTTGGCGAAGGAACACAGGGGCAACTGAATTTTTTGCCTGCACACCACACTGATTTTATTTTTTCTGTATTTTCTGAAGAGTGGGGATTTTTTGGTGCAATGCTGGTATTGATTCTGTTTTTAACACTTGCATTGTGGTCATTGGCAGAAGTGCTAAAATCAAAAAATCTTGTAAGTGCCATCCAAATTACCGGGATTGTCGCAATATTCATATCACATGTATTGATCAATATTGGCATGACAACAGGATTGATGCCGGTTGTAGGTGTTCCACTTCCATTTTTTAGTTATGGCGGTTCTTCAATGCTCTCCATGATGTTTGGAATTGGCCTTTTACTGAACATCAGAATGCGCCGTTTTGAAAAACAATAAATAACTTAAACTCCAGATTCTCAGCCTTAATTCCTTCTTATTTTTACGATGGTTCGTCTTCGTTTTGCTCCAAGTCCCACAGGATATTTGCATGTCGGTGGTTTACGTACTGCTCTTTTTTGCTGGTTTTATGTACGTCAACAAGGCGGCAAATTCATTTTCCGTTTAGAAGACACTGATCAAAAAAGGCTGGTCGAAGGTGCCGAAAATGATTTGATCAGAATGTTGGAATGGGCAGGAATTGATCTGGACGAAGGTCCCGGAATTGGAGGTGAATCAGGTCCTTATCGTCAATCAGAGCGCATTGAAATATACAGTCGACATGTCCGGAAATTACTTGATGACGAAAATGCATATCATTGTTTTTGTTCTGCGGAACGATTAGAAAAACTTAAAGCAGGACAACGTGCGAAGGGAGATACTCCGCGTTATGATGGATTTTGCAGGCGCCTGTCAAAGGCGGAAGTCAGTAGACGGCTGGATGAGGGTGATCAGCATGTTGTACGGATGAAAGTACCTGAAATTCCGGAAACACTGGTGCTTGATGATTTAATCAGGGGTAGTGTCTCAATTGAAACCAGTCAAACTGAAGACCAGGTTTTAGTCAAAAGCGACGGCTTCCCAACATATCACCTGGCAGTCGTAGTTGACGACCACTTGATGAATATAACGCATGTTGTACGAGGTGAAGAATGGCTTTCTTCATTTCCAAAACATTTGCTTCTGTATCGCTTTCTGGGCTGGGATCCTCCCCGGTTTGCACACTTGCCTTTAATTCTTAATCCTGACAAATCCAAACTCAGTAAACGTCAAGGTGATGTTGCCGTGGAAGACTTCCGTTCTCAAGGCTATCTTCCGGAAGCACTGGTCAATTTTATTTCTTTGCTGGGCTGGTCACCTGCGCAGGATCAGGAGTTGTTCTCACTTTCCGAACTGCTGGAAGAATTCAGTTTTGAACGTGTTAACAAATCCGGAGCTGTTTTTGATCGGGAAAAACTTAACTGGATGAATCAGCAATATATCCAAAATTTAAATCTGGAAGATTTCCACCAGCGACTGCTTCCATTCTTAGCAGAAACGACTTATGCCGGCGAGGATGAAATCCTGCTCAGGAAAGCAATAAAAATTCTGCAGCCCCGCTTGGTGACGCTGGCAGAAATTGGTGATCGTCTCTCATTATTTTTTGACCAAAATCCGGCAGCAACTGATCCGGAAGTAAAAAACCTTCTGCGGAAGGATACCTCAAAAGATGTGCTTTCTGTTTTTATCAAGCAGCTGGAATCAATTGATAAATTGACTGAAGAAAACTTTGCTAGTGTTGTGGGAAATATTCAAAAAGAGACAATGATCAAGGGTAAAGACCTGTGGCTGCCTTTGCGTTACGCAATTACTCTCGAAGCTCAAGGTCCGGATTTAAAGCTCATGGTTGATTTTTTTGGGAAGGAAAAATGTTTGCACCTGGCACGGCATGCTCTGGAATTATGACACATAATAAAAGGCAAATAAAAATAGTAATTTTGCAGATTATTCAAAATATAAATGAAAAATGCAAAAAAGAATTGTGGCTGGGAAAAATAATGTCTCAATCCACTTTTTCTGTTGTTTTTCATTCTATTATCTTTCTTTTTATAGCCTTTCCTGAAGTCGTTAATGCAGTTCAAACCCAGGATCAATTAGTTGCTAATTTTGATTCCAAGCTGGAAATAACTACGGATAATATTGCAGCACGGGTTCTTGGAAGTAAAAAGAGAGTGGTAATTACTGTGATTGATCTCTTTAATCATGAGACTCAGGAGAGGGACACGCAGACCGATTTGCTTGAAGAAAAATTTACAGATTCTCTCTATAAAAAACTACCTGATCAAGTAGTTCCTTATTTTGAAATAGTTTACCTGCGTTTAGAATGGAGAAGTACTTTCCCTGAAATAAAGCATGATCCGCTTACAGAAGATATAGCAAAACTTACGAACGCTGACTGGTTGCTTACGGGAACTCACCAGACAAACGACGGTTTGCTCTCAGTCAGTTTGGAACTTTATGATTTGAAGAGTGGAGACCTGCTTTGGCAAACAGTAGTTGGAATGGATAGTACAATTGAAAATGATCTTGAAAAAAATGCACAGTTGGAAAATGGACTTGAAGAAGAGGTTGCGCAGAAATTCGAGCAAAACAGTTCGCTTTTTCCTACTCAAAATGACACTCAGCTTCCTAGTCCTTTATTTCCTCAAATTACTCAAGATCCAGCTTTGGAGCAGAAAAAGACAGGTGAGTATGAAGGAAATATTGTGTCTGCTCTGATGATTGAAACGGTTAAAGAAAGACAGGAATATCCGGATGGAATGGTATTTATTAATGAAGGCGAATTTTTGATGGGCAGTGATCTTGGCGACGAAGATGAACTACCGGATCATTTGGTTTTTGTGAAAAGTTTTTATCTTGACCAGCATGAGGTGACAAATGGAGATTACAGCAAGTGTGTTGAATGTACACGGGGACATGGAGGCTTTGACACTATTGAACCTCAGCAACCGGTAGTGTATGTTGATTGGAAAAATGCAGATGCTTTCTGTCAATTCCAAAACAAGCGTTTGCCGACAGAATCAGAGTGGGAATATGCGGCTCGTGCAGGAAGTGAGGAAAAGTATAGTTTTGGGGACAATATTTCATTGCTAGAAACCTACGCCTGGCTGAAAACAAACACAGTAGATAAAGGTCTTTGGGGAGCAAAAACTGTGAGCAGCAAAAAGGCAAACAACTGGGGACTGCATGACTTGTATGGCAACGTTATGGAATGGGTGCAAAATTATTACAAACCGAATTATTTTGCCTACGTTCGTCAATCCGATAATTCCAATGATCTGAATGTTCCGGAAAATGAAGAATATCCGCTCCGCGTAGTAAGAGGCGGTGCATGGGGAGGACTTCACGGAGCCGGCACTCCAGAGGGTTTACGGTCCGCAAAACGTTATGCTTTTGTAGAATGGACACGTTCTTTTCAAATCGGTTTCCGCTGTGCAATGGATATTCCTGAAAAAAATTAAAACTTTTGAATAAAATTATCAACCCTCCTTTTTCCTTGATTGCTGATATTGATTATGTCTGATATTCCAGTTGGAGCACAGGTTCCGCCATCCAGGGCAAAACTTACTGAAGTACCGAATAAGCCTCTAATAACAACTAAAGTAACGGATTCTGCATTTGAAAAAGTTTTGCCTTTCAGTACAGATTTGGAACTGCGTGACCGTTATATTAATTTCTTTGGAGGATTGCGCCTGGGGAAATTGCTGGAAGATTTGGATCTGATTGCAGGAGAAGTTGCCTACAAACACACAGAAGGTTGGGAACGAGGTATGACAATAGTCACAGCTGCATGCGATCGCATTGATTTATTGGGCGAATTGCGCAGTGACCGTGATCTGCAGCTGCTTTCCAGCATCAACTGGGTGGGACGCAGTTCACTGGAAGTTGGAGTTCGTATTTCGTCTAAAGAAGGAAAATCATGGGTAAGAGTAGCCCGTGCATATTTTATTATGGTTGCCCGGCGTGAAGGAAAAGCTGAGCCGGTGAATTCACTTGAACCAGTGAGCAAGAATGAGCAACGGCGTTTTAAGCAGGGAGAGCAGCGTCAGCAGGAACGACGGGCAATAGTGCAAACAAGTTATCTTCATAACACACCTACGGCAGAGGAAAGCCATGTTCTGCATGATCTGTTTTTACGGATCAAGAATAGCGAAATAGAAGGTGTACCCATGCAGGAGTCAATTCGGCAATCCACATTGTTGATGCACCCACAGTCCCGCAATGTACATAACAATATTTTTGGCGGCTACCTGATGCGGGAGGCTTTTGAACTGGCTTGGAATATTACTTATCTTTTCTGTAGAAAAAGGCCGCAGTTTGTCAGCATGGATCACATGTATTTCTACAAGCCGGTTGAAATTGGTTCAATTATTTCGTTTACCGGAACAGTTGTTTACACGGTTGATAAATCATTGATGGTTGAAGTTGTCACAGAGGTCATTCGACCAAAATCCGGAGAGACACAGCTCACTAATGTATGCTATTTTACCTTTAATGCCCTGGATGATTCCGGAAAACTGCAACAGATTCCGGTCATTTTACCAGACACTTATGAAGAAGGTTTGAAATACCTTGATGGAGCAAAACGCTTTAAACTTGGTGAGAAAAAACGCACATTAATCAAAAATTAGGCACTAAGAAAACAGAAATCGAATCTTATCCAGTGTCATTCCGGGCAGCGAAGCGGAGACCCGGAATCCAGTGGAAACCGCTGCAAGTCTGCTGGATCCCGGGTCAAGTCCGGGATGACAAAGGAAACTTTTTTTAAAGCACTGTAACTCTCAATCACGATCACACAACATAACTGCTAAAATATGATCAGTACCTCTCAAACATCACACCTCGACTCCATCGATTCATTTCTGGCAATGGAGGTTTTTGCCAAAGCACAGGCACTTGAAGCCCAAGGTCGAGATATCATACATCTTGAATTTGGTGAACCTGATTTTACTGCACCTCCGGCTGCAGCAGAATCTGTCAAAAAAAGTATGGAAATTAATGATGCTGGATATACCTTTTCTCAAGGTCTGGAGGAGTTGCGAATCGAAATTGCAAAAAAATACGCAAATGATTACGGAGTCAAAATTCTTCCGGAACAAGTTCTTGTTTCCAATGGGTCATCGCTTTTGCTCTATTTGGCAATTCGAATACTTGCTCCACCCGGAAGCCAAGTCATTCTCACTGATCCTTGTTATGCCTGTTACGAAAATGTAGTACGGCTGGCTGGTGCAGAGCCTGTTATGATCAAGTTGAGGCACGAAGATGGTTTTCAGTTGAATGTTGATGATCTTAAAAAAAGAGTGACACCTAAAACCAGAGCCATGCTCATAAATTCACCAATGAATCCTACCGGTGTGGTCTTTTCTTCCGAAGTGATGACGGCCCTCGCCGAATTGGATATTCCGGTAATTTCTGACGAAATATATGCGGATTTGAGTTTTGAGGATCCGCCGTGCAGCTTTTTAAGTTATTCGCCCCAAACGGTGGCAATTCATGGTTTTTCAAAATCCTATGCAATGACAGGTTGGCGACTTGGATACATGATTACTCCCTTGGAATGGATGTCTGCGGCAGACCGTCTGCATCAAAACCTGATGATTTCTGCAACAGAATTTGTGCAGGAAGCTGGAATTTGGGTTTTGCAAAAAAGCAAAGCTTACCGTGAAAGTATGAAAACGGAATTTAATCGCAGACGACTGTTTGTTTTGGAACGCATGCGCGAACTTGGAATGGATCTGGGATATACTCCAACAGGTGCGTTTTATGTGCTTTACAAGTATCGCGATTCCGGAAAATCTTCTCTGGATCTTTGTCATGAAGTGCTGGAAAAAACGGGTGTTGCGATTGCACCCGGACGGGATTTTGGCCTTGGAGCGGAAGGTTTTGTCCGGATCAGCTACGCCCAATCCATGGAAAACTTAGGCCTTGCCTTGAATCTCTTAGCGGAGAGTATGTTGTTATGACTGCTTCCATCACACGCTCTGTCCAAGAAAGTGAAGCAGGAAAGAGGGTAGATCAGCTGTTGACAGCGTTGGATGAAATAGTTTCACGTGCACAGGCACAGCGGCTTATAAAATCCGGTAATGTTTTACTAAACGGAAAACCGGAATGTGCGCCTTCGCGGAAAGTACGTGCAGGACAGGAAATTTCAGTTACAATTCCTCCGCCGGAATCAACGGAAGTTCTTCCGGAAAAGGGAGTGCTTGATATTTTATATGAAGACGAACATTTAATCGTTATCAACAAAGCCGCAGGAGTTGTGGTTCACCCTTCTGCCGGACATGCTTCCGGAACTCTGGTTAATTTTTTAATTCATCATTGTCAGGATCTTTCCGGAATCGGAGGAATTATGCGTCCAGGAATTGTACACCGGATCGACAAAGACACCTCCGGAGTTTTGGTGATTGCAAAAACGGATGATGCTCATCTGCATTTGTCAAATCAGTTTAAGCAGCATTCAGTCAAACGGCAGTATCAATGCCTGGTTTGGGGTGTTCCGGAAAAAGAACATGGAGTGGTCAACGCGGCTTTGGGACGCCATCCGGTACGGCGCAAAGATATTTCGATTGTAGAAAATGTTGTCTCAGAAGAAAATGAGAATAAAAAGGGTAAATCTGCAGTAACTCACTGGCGTCTTTTACAGAGTTTCGAATTTGCAGCTTTGCTGGCCTGTCGGTTGGAAACAGGGCGTACCCACCAAATTCGGGTGCACCTGACTTCGATTGGTCATCCGGTAATTGGTGATCCGCAATATGGGAAATCGCCTCTTAAGCAGCTTTCAGGGATTTCCACAGAATTAAGTCAGACGCTTACAAATTTTAAGCGTCAGGCTTTGCACGCAGAAATTTTGGGATTTGAACATCCTGTTTCCGGAGAATGGCTGGAATTCAAGGCACCCTTTCCGGATGATTACAAGATTTTACTGAAAGCAATTCAGCATGATTAGTTCGAAAAGACAGATCAATATCGCCTGTCTTCAAACCCGTCCAAGACCGGATTTTAAATCAGCTCTTGATGAAGCAATTGCACTTGCAGAAGAGGCGATAGAAGCCGGAGCGGAAATTCTTACGCTACCGGAATATTGCGGCGGGTTGAAAACAGAAGGTTCTGCATTTGCTCCACCATTTGAAGCTGAGGAGTCTCATCCAGTTTTAAAAGGTCTCAGGGACTTTGCAAAAAACCGGAAAAAATATCTGCTTATTGGTTCAATTGCTATAAAAGGTCCCGCGGAAAAGATTTTGAATCGCAGTTTTATTCTTGATGAATGTGGGAACATCATCAGCCGCTACGACAAAATTCATTTGTTTGACATCACACTGTCGGAAAAGGAATCATATCGTGAAAGTGCCACTGTTCATGGCGGTCAGACAGCCGTAATTTGCCAAACGCCTTTAGGATGCTTCGGACAGACAATCTGTTACGATTTACGTTTCCCACATCTTTATCGTGATTTATCACAATCAGGCGCAGAGATATTGTTTGTTCCTGCAGCATTTACAAAAAAAACAGGTGAAGCTCACTGGCATGTGCTAAACAGGGCGCGTGCAATTGAAAACGGTGCTTTTGTGGTTGCACCATGTGCTATTGGTAGGGTTGAGGGCGGCGGTGAAAGCTATGGTCATTCATTGATCATCAATCCCTGGGGTGAAATACTTGCTGATGGAGGTGCAGATTCAGGATTTATCAATGTAAATATTAATCTGGAAGAGGTTAACTCTGCACGAAATCGAATTCCAAGCCTGAGTCATGACAGAGCATTTGAGTTTTAGATTGGGGAAAGGTTACAAAATACTTAACAAAAATATATATCCTAACTAGATTTAATCTGTCCAATAATATCATGCAGGCTGGTATTATCTTCAACCTCAAAACTCTGTGAGTATTTTGTCTCAATCTGGTCAATAAACTCAACAATCACCACCGAGTCTGCACCACAATCCAAAATCGGCTGATCCAAATCCGGTTCCAGAGAAACAACTTTTTTAAAGAGTACAACAATCTCATTTTTCAGTGAAGGTTTTGTTTCGTCAGTTTCTGAATCTTCCTCGTCCTGTGAACTTACTAGCCGCTCTAAAAGTCCATCAAAATGCTCTTCTGCAAAAGTTTGACGGTTTCGCAGGTGTTTTATTTTTCCACTGGAAGTTTTGGCAATAGTACCAGGTTCCAAATACAGGCGTTCACTTGGTGTGATCTGAAAATGTTTACCGACGATTTCAATGATTTGCTGATCAATGGAATTCAAAACATATTTACGGAAAACATCCATGTCTTTAATTAAATCAGCACGAACTTCCACAGCAACCGCTAAATGCTCCGACTCATTTTCTGCTCCTGAAGCATAAGCCATCAAGCATCCCGGCCGTAATTCTTCTACTCTTGAAAGCACTAGTTCGATGTCATGCGGATAATAATTTCGTCCGCGAATGATGATGATGTCTTTGATTCTGCCCGCAAAATAAAGGTTCCCCTCCCAGAGCAGTGCTGTGTCGCCGGTTGCCAGAAATGGTTGTTCTTTGCCTTTAATTTTTTGCAGAAAAATTTCTTCAGTAGCCTGTTTGTTTTCATAATATCCCTGGGCAACAGATGGGCCGCTTACCATCAGCTCTCCTACTTCTCCTTCCGGAAGTATCTGGTTTTCTGCACCTTTGATAACAATTTCGTGACCGTCCATTTGCGAACCCAAATTGACAAGCATCTTTTTGTCTGTTTCCGCAGCATCCTCGTCCAGTAATTTAACCCGTCCTTCTGTTTCCAAAACATGCCGATCAACGCAAAGTCCATGCAGACCCGTTTTACTGCCCGAAAACATGATCACTATTTCCGCCATACCAAATCCGGGACGGATTACTTCCGGCTTTAAGCCACATTCTGCAAAACGCTCATTAAATTTTTTGGTTGGTAAATAATGAACCGGCTCAGAGCCGTCTGTTACAGAAACCATGGAGGATAAATCGAGTTGAGCAAGTTCGTCATTCGATATTTTTTTCATACATAAATCGAGGGCAAATGGTGGAACGTAGCTGTGCGCGCACTTGTACTTTGACATCGCAGTGAGCCAGCGCAGGGGCTTCCGGATGAAATGTGCAGGTGTCATCAAAACCACGAACCCTCCGGAATAAAGTGCCCCCATCATTCCCGCGGCTAAACCAAAATCGTGAAAGAGCGGCAGCCAGACCACGGTTCCGTTTTCCTCTTCCAGCTGCATAAATTTGCGGGCTTCTTCCAAATTTGACATCAAATTACTGTGCCCAATCATGATGCCTTTAGGAGTTCCTGTACTTCCGGAAGTGAACTGTAAATACGCAGTGTCAGTAGAATTAATTTCTGGTTGAGAATATTCGCCATCCTTTTCTGCAAGAATTTCTTCTGCAGACGCAATTGCAAGTCCGGCAAAAACTTTTTGCAGTTCCGGAGGCAACTGGTTACGTAAAAAATCCACCATCAAGGTTGTTGCAACCAGCAAACTTGGTTTGCTGACTTTTAAAGTCGGCAAAAACGTTTCCAGATAGGCCGCCATGTTTTGCGGTCCTGCTGGTTCTGACAAGGGAACTGCAAGAATTCCTGCATACAAACAGCCGTAAAAAACTTTGACGAACTCCAGACTGTTGGGAAGAATAACCAGCACGCGCTCACCTTTTGCAATTCCGCGTTTTTGCAGGGCTGCGGCAACCTGACGAGCAGCGTGGTCATTTTCCTGGTAAGTCATGGAACCGGAAGTTCCGCTGCCGACAACCGGTTTCTCTCCATCTTCAAGGAAAATAACACAGTTTCTGTCCGGATGCTCCATTGCCCTTTGTCGGGCCACTTCTATTATGTTTTTATATTTGTCTGCTGGCATAATAATCTATGGGCTGATTGATCTGCAAATTGAATTTATTTTTCTTTGCTGCACAGTTTAACACATCCTAGAGTGGCCTCAAGAAAAAATGTTCAAAGACTGAGAGCTATATAGAAAACGGTTTTCGCTTATTGGATTAATTTAACTAAAAACTCCAATGAAATATCCGCTACATCTTTAAACTCCCGGTCGAGAATGACTACATGTCTTGATTGTTCCATCCAGTGAGATTCACGGACTGCAGATTGAACTCCCTGTAAAATAATGTCACCGCTATTTAAATCTACAGTTTGATCCAAATTTGCCTGAATAATCAAAATAGGTTGATATATTCGAAACAGACGGAGCTTAGTTTCCGACTGTAATTTCAAAAGTTGAACCCCTGCTTTTAAGGGATTGACTTTGTAACCCTGCCATGGCATTTGATCCCTGTTCTTTTCTGTTTTCTTTGGGAAGGCAAAAACAAAAGGTGAGGCTATGACCATTATAAGTTTTCGGAGGAAAGAGGAAGCCAATCGCATGGCCGGCGCATAAAGTAAAAGTCCTTTTATTTCAGGATGTTCACTGGCTAAGTGAAGAGCAAGTACAGCTCCAGCTGATTCTCCTCCCACAAATATTTGAGAACATTTTTCCTTTAATTCTAAATATGCTTTTTCACTGGCTCCAAGCCATTCTGTGCGTGAAGTCTCATTCAGATTTTCCGGTGTTGTTCCATGACCTGGAAGCAGGACTCCTGAAACAGTAAATCCAGCATCATGGAACCGTTTTGCCAGGGGTCGTACCTCTGCCGTGGTTGCAGTGAAGCCGTGCAGCAGAAGTACTCCGATCTTTCCACCATCCCAAAAAAATGAATCTCCTTCCAACTCTGGATTGAGCAGGTGATGCTCACCAGTATCTGGTGATTTCAAGGATTGAGGATTCTTCTTCTTATTTCTCATTTTCTTTCCTGACTTCGATTGTTACGCAATAGACAGAGCTGAGTTATGTGTTTTGTCTTGATACAATTTTAAGAAAGATATAGAATTCTTTGATTTATTTATAAATGCCAAACAGCTAGAAATTTAAGTACAGTTTTTTATGATTCAAGTTCACTCACTTAGCAAAAATTTTAACAACTTCCTGGCAGTCGATCAAGTTTCATTTGAAGTTCTGAAGGGTGAAGTCCTGGGTTTCCTTGGTCCAAACGGAGCAGGTAAATCGACAACCATGAAAATGTTGACCTGTTTCATTCCACCAAGCTCGGGTACAGCAGAAATTTGTGGTTTCAGCATTTTGGAAAATCCCCTGGAGGTTCGCAACCAAATCGGATACCTTCCTGAAAGTGCTCCTTCTTATGACGAAATGCTGGTTGGAGAGTTTCTCCGTTTTGTTGCAGAAATTCGGGGATTCAGTGGAAAAGAGTTAAAAAGGCGGGTTAGCATTGTGATCGATATGACTTCACTTAGAGAAGTCGAAAATCAAATGATAGAAACTCTTTCAAAGGGCTTTCGGCAGCGTACAAGTTTGGCACAAGCATTAATTCACGATCCACCTGTTCTGATTCTTGATGAGCCGACTGATGGCCTTGATCCAAATCAAAAACATGAGGTACGTACCTTAATCAAAAATATGAGTGAAGACAGGACTATTTTGATTTCTACACATATTTTAGAAGAGGTTGATGCTGTCTGTACACGTGCCATGATCATTTCAGAAGGTCGGGTTGTGGGCTATGGAACACCTGATGAATTAATGTCTCAATCTCTTTACCGTAACTCCGTTACAGTTAGTGTGAACGCGGAGGATCATATCCCCTTGATGAATGATTTTAATAAACTCGATTTTGTTTATTCTGTTGAACATCTTCCGGAGAAACGTCAGGGACTGGTTACTATGCGTTTGTTCCCACAAAATAAAGAATCCATTGCGCGTCAGCTTGAGCATTATTTGTTCTCAAAAAAGATACCTATTGAGCAGTTTGTAGTAGATCGAGGGCGAATGGAGGAAGTCTTTAGAGAACTTACGACCAATGGCTAAAAACTGGAGGCTGATAACCTGTCATTTTACTTACAACAGAAACTGAAATCTAAAAGATTGTCTATGAACGGATTTTATCCAATATTCAAACGGGAACTGCTGGCATACTTTCGTTCGCCGGTGGCCTATGTTTTCATCATTATTTTTTTGGCAGCAAATGCAGGTTGTACTTTTTTTCTTGGAAATTTTTACGACTCGCAGCAGGCAAGTCTTGAAATCTTTTTCCTCTTCCATCCCTGGCTTTATTTATTTCTGATTCCTGCAGTCGGTATGCGTCTCTGGTCAGAGGAACGTCGTTCTGGAACTGCAGAGTTGCTGCTCACTTTTCCTGTAAGACTTACAACTACTGTCTTTGCAAAGTTTTTTGCAGCATGGTTTTTTATTGGAATTGCTTTGCTGCTCACTTTTCCAATGGTTTGGACAGTTTATTTTTTGGGAAGCCCGGATAAGGGACCAATCATTACCGGATATTTAGGCAGCTTTTTGATGGCGGGTTCCTACCTTGCTATTGCCAGCTGCACCTCTGCTCTGACAAAAAATCAGGTAATCAGTTTTATCCTGAGCGTCAACATTTGTCTGGTGCTGGTTTTGTTAGGATGGGGTGTTTTAGGTGACACATTAAATTCGGTTTTTCCTGTCTGGATCAGTGATTTCGTCAGCCAGTTTAGTTTCACCACACACTATGACGCGATTCGCAGAGGAGTGATTGATCTCAGGGATATAATTTATTTTGTATCTATTATTGTCATTATGCTGATGTTGAATGTTGTGGTTCTTGAGTCGCACAAAGCATCCTGATTTAACACAGAACTCATTTTATTATTAACCTAAAATCTGCTTAAAAGAACTTTGAACTATAAAACATAATGAAGGAAGTTTCGTTACCCAGTACCTGGGGCAGTGTTGTCCTGCTGTTGATTTGTCTAGTGGCAGTAAATTTGATGGCTCATTTTTTACCGTTACGTTATGATCTGACAGAAGAGCGCCTTTACACAATTTCAGAAGGTTCCAGGAAGATACTGGCAGGTTTGACTGATCCAGTCAGGATAAATTTTTACTATTCCAGAAACAATTCTGAACTACCTCCAAACTTCAAAATTTATGCACAACGCGTACAGGAACTGCTTGAAGAATATGTTGCACTTTCAAAGGGCATGGTAGTTCTGAAAATTTTGGATCCAAAACCAGATACTGATGAAGAAGAGTGGGCACAAAAATATGGAATCAAACCCATTACTCTGCCTTCGGGAAACACGGTATATTTTGGAGCAGTGATTTCCATGCTGGATCAGGAAATGCTACTGCCATATTTTGATCAGCGTCGGGAAAATTTTTTAGAATATGATATTTCCCAGGCCATTCAAAAAGTCGGTTCCACCTCAACTTCCAAAGTTGGTCTGCTGAGTGTCTTGAATCTTCAGGGAGGAAGGTCAATGATTCCCGGGCAGCCTCCAGCACAAAAATGGGTTTTTCTCAATGAGTTGGAAAAATCAGTAACAGTTGAAAACCTGGCTTTGACAATAGAAGAGATTCCTGATGATATCAACCTGTTGATTGTTCTGCACCCGCGTAGTTTCAATCCGCGTTTGAGATATGCAGTCGATCAGTACGTGTTGCGTGGAGGGCGGCTCGTAGTACTGCTGGACCCAAATGCACGAATTGATATGACATCGCCTGCAAATCAGTTTGGTCAGCAGCCGCAACTTTCCAGCGATCTTCCGGAACTACTCAAGCAGTGGGGTGTGGACTACGATGTAGCCAAAGTAGTTGGAGACCGTCTGCATGCTACTCAAGTCAATACAGGGCAGGGTGTGATGAGCTTTCCAATGTGGATGACTTTCCGCTCCGATTCGCTGGATCAGAAACATCCAATCACAGCCCAGTTGGAAAATCTGCTTTTCGTTGAGGCAGGTTCCTTAAAAAAAGCTGCTGACAGTAAAACCGAATTTACACCTTTGCTTTCATTATCAGCTAAAAGCGGTTTGATCGATACTTTCCAATTACGGTTTGCGGCTCCGGATCAATTGTCTAGAGATATGAAAGTGGATGGTGAGGCGAAAGCAGTAATGGCAATAACAACCGGCATATTTTCAAGTGCTTTTCCGAATGGCCAACCGGTCAAAGAAAAAAAGAATCCGGAAGCATCTGCAGCTGGTGAAGAAAGTGAAGAAGAAACACCGCTGAAGCATCCACATTTGCTGGAAGCCGCAGAGCTAAATTCAATTTTGCTTTTCAGTGATGTTGATTTTATCTCCGATCAGTTTTCTGTACAAAAACTTAATTTCCTCGGTCAAACAATCATCCAGCCGAGAAATGACAATCTGAATCTAATGCTCAATGCCGCCGAACATCTTTCCGGCAATGAAGCTCTAATGAGCATTCGTTCACGGGGACGTTTTTCAAGACCTTTCACTCGTTTACTGGCCATGCAGCGGCAGGCTCAACTTCGTCATCAAACTGAAGAAAAACTGCTTCTTTCTCAGTTGGAGGAAGTACAGCAGCGTTTGAACAGCCTGCTCGAATCTGCCGGTGAACAAGGACAGTCAGAAGTGATTTTGCCTCCGGAAGTTCAGGTTGAAATTGAGAAGTTCAGGGAAGAGGAAAGGCAGGCACGCCGAAAGTTGCGGGAAGTCCGCAAAATTTTGCGACAGGATATCGAGCGGTTGGGGCAGGGATTACTCATGCTGAACATGCTGCTCGTACCACTAATCGTCGGAATCATAGGTCTGATTGTTTACCGACTCCGCACAAGACTGCGGCGTAAAACCATACGCTAGTTTGTATCTTCTAGCTATTTCATAGAAAAAGCACAATTGTCATTCCGGACAAAGCATAGCTTTGCCCGGAATCCAGCAGTATTATTATAGATCCCGGATCAAGTCCGGGATGACAAAAGAAATACTTTTTCAGCAAGCCCTAGAATTCGAAAATATTGTGGTTGAATTACCGGTTATAAGTGAATTTCAATTTTTTCCTTGACTAGTTAAATTTCTGGTTTACAATATTCCGCTAACTATCTTTCATAGCTGAAATGCTGTGGGAGATCTCCCATGAAAGCCGTCAGCGATACCTTAAGCTGATACTTGTCAGTGAGGTATGAACTCAGTGGCTTTCGTTTATTTCTCTCTCAACTAATAAAGGAGGTAATATGGCGCATTATTTAGTTCAGGCATCATACTCGTCCGGTTCATGGGCAGCCCAGATCAAGAATCCTCAGAACAGGATTGAGCAGGTAGGAAAGATGTTTGCCTCAAAAGGAATTAAATTCCTTTCGGGATACTACTCGTTTGGCGAGTTTGACCTTTGCCTGATTCTGCAGGGTCCGGATAACGTAAGTGCAGCGTCTGCACTAATTGCTGCTGCTTCGGGAGGAGCAATTTCAAAAATCCAGACCACCGTCCTGATGACGGCCGAAGAAGGCCTTGAGGCCATAAAAGGAGCTGGTTCAGTGGATTACAGCCCACCTGGTTCCTGAATTCTGTGAATTTACTGTAAGCGGTCGGTCTAGTAGATCGGCCTCTTTCAGATACTAAAATACCGACAATAAAGTTGACGGTATTTTTCACTAGTCATTAATACTATTTTCCAAAATAAAGGAGGCTTATGAATACTCAAAAGAATTTGATGATGTTAACCATTGTCATTTCAGCAATTTATGGAGTTTGGGCCATTTTTGCTCCCGGAAGCATTATGAGCACCTATGGTACGCCGGAAGAATTTGTTAATCCGGTTGTTCTGAATATTGTCATGTTATTCGGTGTTGCAGCCTGGGTTGTCGCTATTCTTGGTTGGCACATCAGGTCAACTGCAACTGAAGAAAACGTTGAGAAAGCAATGAGCTATTTTGCTCTGGCCTGGCTGCTTTATGGACTTCACGGCGTCATTTCAGAACGTATATTAACCTGGCCGGAAGGACTGGAACCACGTGCCTTTTCAGAGCAGACTATTGGAGGTATAGTTTTCCTCGTTTTGAGTGTTGTATATTATATCTTGCGTAAACCGAAAGGTGGTGAGTAAACAAACCTAACCTTATCTTAGGGGGGAACTTGTGTCCCCCCACCTTCCAAGTATCTATTCAAGCATTAAGATATTATTAAACTGGCATACGGATCTCCACCATCCTAAAGTGTATAGGGCCTCGGAATAGTCTAAGAAGGCCTTGAGGCTATCAAACAAGTTGATGCGATTCTGCATCTTTTCTCACTTGGTATAAAACATTAGATCACGAGTACTATTGTCCACTTGAAGAATCTAAAAGATTTGCGAATGCAGATTATTCATTTTTAGTTTGACAAATATTAGTCGTACGACTAAACTATATCAAAAGCTAATCTTTCAGCACTTTTTTATTTATGTCAAAAGATACAAGAAAAAAACTTTTGGAGGGTGCCAGAGAGTGCCTGGTTCAGGAAGGCTTCCGAAAAACTACAGTGAAATCTATTGCACAGTATGCGGGAGTCAACCACGGACTGGTGCATCATTATTTTGGATCCAAGGAAGAATTACTGGCCGCACTGGTTGAAAATGTGGCAAAAGGCGAAGGTACACCAATGTCTGCAATTTCAACTCTTGTTGAGCATCCTGCCGGAGATGTTTCTGCCATGAGTTCAGCAGAAATGCAATCTTTTGTATTAAAGAAGATTGTTCCACACATGACTTCGGATTATAACAAGTTTGTGATGGAATTTCTGGTGATGAGTGAGGAGATGCCGAGTGTTGCTAAACAAACTCAAAAATTGTTGAATCGTCGTCGTGAGTGGTTCGGGCATCTTTTAGGCATTCAGGATCCTGGATTGTTACTGCTCGTCAGTGGAGCATTGATGGGATTGATGCTCCAATATAAGTTGGACCCTACAGTTGACTTGGAAAGAGCAGTGATTAAGTTGTTCCGGATGATATATAAAAATAATTAATTAATTGAAAAACAATAGTTTATGAAAAATATAGTCTCAAAAATTGAGAATCAATTTGAACAACTTGGCTATTTTGTCTTTGCCCAGCGCTGGAAAGTAATCTTGATGGCTCTGGTTTTATTTGGAGTTCTTGCTTCACAGGTTCCACACATAGTTATCGATACATCAAACGAAGCATTTCTGGAACCGGATGATCCGATACTGACTCAGTATGACGCATTCCGTGATCAGTTTGGTCGTGATGAAGTCGTCGTCGTAGCTATACAACCTAAAGATGTTTTTGAACGTCAGTTTTTGGAACGACTCAAAGCCTTTCACGATGATTTGGAAAGCGAGGTGCCTTATCTTGACGAAGTAATCAGTTTGGTCAATGTGACTTCCATCAAAGGCGAAGAGGAGGAACTGCTGGTGGAGGAACTGCTGGAAGACTGGCCGGAAGATGAAGAGGGAATTGCAGCGCTTAAAAAGGATGTGCTCTCCAACAAATTTTACAAGAATCTGCTGATTTCTGAAGATGGAACTTTTACTACAGTGATCATTCGTTCCAATGCATTTACGGGAGAAGATACTTTGACAGAAGATTCGGAATTTGGAGAGGATATGTTTGAGGATGAAGGCGGTTCCGATTCCGCAGAAAATTCTGAAGTTACCACGTTGGATGAAACCCCTGAGGGGCGGATCACGGAGCAGCAAAATACAGAATTTACCGCCGCAATAGAAAGTATTGTCCGACGTTACACTACTCCGGATTTCCCCACAAACGTCGCCGGTTCTCCGGTAATGACAGGTGTTCTGAAAGACGAAATGATGAGCAATATTCCGCGCTTTACTTTGATGGCACTGGGTTTGATCGGGATTTTGCTGTTGCTTTTGTTCCGAACTCCGGTTGGCGTTTTTCTGCCGTTGTTGACGGTTATCATGTCTCTTATTTCTGCTATAGGTTTGATGGCTGTTTCAGGAACCCCATTCACTGTTGTTACGCAGATACTGCCTTCATTATTATTGGCAGTAGGAGTTGGATATTCAGTGCATTTACTGACCATTTATTATCATCACCTTCAGCGCAACGGTGACAAAGAAAAGGCCATCGTCTTTGCGCTGGGACATTCCGGATTGGCTATTCTGATGACCAGTTTGACCACAGCCGGAGGATTGATTTCCTTTTTACCGGCTCCACTTGCTCCGGTTTCAGCTTTGGGTTTATTTGGTGCAATCGGGGTTTTGCTGGCAGTATTTTATACCCTTTTATTTGTTCCCGCAGTATTGGCTGTGCTGCCTGTCAGCAAAAAACGTGTCAGTCCTGAGGACGACGGTTCCAGCCTGGCGGACAGGATTCTGGGGGGCTTTGGCATGTTTGCGGTCAACAGACCCTGGACGGTGGTTTTTGGGAGTATATTGCTGGGACTGGTGGCAGTCGGAGGCACCACTCAACTCCGTTTTTCGCATGATGTGATTTCGTGGTTTCCGGAAGATAATTCAATTCGGCAGGCAACAGAAGTCATTGACAAAAATTTGAAAGGAGCTACTTCGATTGAAATCATTATCGATACGGGAAAAATCAACGGCGTGAAAGATCCGGATTTCATGCAGCGGCTTGATGATTTCAATCGGTTTGCAGAACAGTGGAAATCGGAAGACCCGTCGACGGATGTAAATTTGCTGGTTGGCAAATCAACCTCAATTTCTGATACTCTTAAGCAAATCCATCAAGCCCTGAATGAAAATCAGGAAGAGTTTTATGTGGTTCCGGAAAATCGGGATTTGATTGGACAGGAATTAATTTTGTTTGAAAACAGTGGATCAGATGATTTGGAGAATGTGGTTGATTCTCAATTTTCTCAGGCACGTATCACGGTCAAAACTTCATGGGCCGATGCCGGATCCTATACGGAGATGATTCGGCAACTGGAAGAAAAAGCAAATGAACTTTTTGGGGATGCAAAAGAAATCATAGTTACGGGACTTGTTCCTTTACTGACCCGCACCATTGACCTTGTGATGCTGAGCATGGTAATCAGTTATTCAGCTGCTGCAGTAATAATTACGCTGATGATGATCTTGTTGCTGACCGATTGGCGCCTGGGGCTTTGGAGCATGATTCCGAACTTCCTGCCGATACTGATCGGATTGGGAGTTATGGGCGCTTTGGATTTGCCGCTGGACATGGCTTCCATGCTTGTCGGCAGCATTGCACTCGGATTGGCAGTGGACGATACGGTGCATTTTCTGCACAATTTCCGGCGCTATTTTCACGATTCCCGGAATGTTTCTGAAGCAGTTTCAAACACGCTTCACACAGCAGGACGTGCGATGTTGTTCACCACGGTTGCCTTGTCAATTGGATTTTTCGTTTACACTCAGGCAACCTTGAAAAATTTATATTCATTTGGTTTAATTACAGGATTCACAATCATCATGGCTTTACTGGCCGACCTCCTGCTGGCACCGGCAATGATGACTTTGATTTACCGGAATAAGACTACTGACAATTAAAAGGAGACACCATGAAATTTAATAAATTAGTATCAAATATCATCAGTATTTCAATTTTCGCAACTCTTTTTTCGGGTGTTTTTGTTCTGCCGAAAAAAGTTTTGGCCCTCACAGGTCGCGAAATCATGGAAAAAGTCAATGCCCGTGACACAGGCGACCGCTCAATTACTGAACTGGAAATGATTTTAATTGATAAAAAAGGCAAGAAACGTGTTCGTAAACTTAAGACCTATGGCCTGGAGCAAGGTAAGAATTCGAAAAGTTTGATGTTTTTTATCTCTCCTGCAGATGTCAAAAACACTGGATTCCTGACCTATGATTACGATGAGTCCGGAAAGGACGATGACCAGT
>Ga0208568_1000260_pt1 | contig 21513 bp, 16 predicted proteins | sample DeeseametaMP2969_FD_184165 | JGI IMG/M metagenome (GOLD analysis project Ga0208568, IMG submission 184165) | Marine microbial communities from the Deep Atlantic Ocean - MP2969 (SPAdes) | ecosystem: Environmental > Aquatic > Marine > Oceanic | place: South of Funchal, North Atlantic Ocean... | reverse complement strand
ATTTACCTAAACTTATCGCACTCATGAACTGATTAAAGAACTGACCATCACCACCCATGATATTAATATCAGCATCACCTAACGCTTTAGCCATTACATGAGCTTGGTGCTCTGCAATGTCTTTGCTTGCTGATAGTTTTGCTAACACTAATTCTTTTTGTTGATTTAGCTGTAATGTAAAGCTCTCATAATCACGTGCATCTTGATTCATCGAGTTAAGTGCTTGTAGTTTCTCTTCAAGACCTTTCGCTTCTGCTTGCATCTTACGTTCAAGGTTAATTGCTTCAACTTCACCTTGCTTCTCATTAGCCTCAGCCATTGCACTTTGAACCTGTGCCTGTGCTAAGCCAACTTCACGGTTACCCTGTGCTTCAGCTTCAAGTTTTTGACGAAGAACTTTAGCGTCTGCCTCACCTTGCAGTGCATTCGCTTCAGCTTTTGCTTTTATAACATCAGCTTCAGCAAGCCCTTTCGCAGCAGCTTCAACTTGCTGGGCTTGAGCGAGAATTTTCTTCGACTCGGCTTGTTGATTAGCAATACGAAGCTCTGCATTGGCCATTGTTTCTAGCTCTTTTGCTTTAAACTCAGCCGCTTGCTCCTGCGCTTTTGCTGCTTCAATATCTTTCACCAAGGCTTCTTCGGCTTCTGCTTTCGCACGAATTATGATGGCTTCTTTTGAACGTTCCGCATCGGCAAGCACTTTAACGTCTTTAATACGCTCTTCTTCTTCAGCAACTGACTTTTCAACAATCACACGGTCACGAATAACATCGGCAATTTCTTTGCGCTCGACTTCCAGTGCTTTTTCTTTGTTGATCCGTAAGATTTCAGTCTCTCGCTCGCGCTCAATAACCTCGATCTCACGAGCTCGTGAAACTTTTTCTTCTTCAATAGCAAGCACACGAAGACGATTTTGCTCTGCAATATCAAGCTCACGCTGTTTGTTTTGTTCGCTGATACCAATTGCTTCATCAGTTAGTAAACGTGCTTGTTCTGCTTTTAAGCGTTCTTCTTGACGAACTTTTTCAGCTTCTGACTCTTCACGAGCTTTAACGGTTTCAATTTCGCGTCTTTGACGAGCAACGGCATCTTCACGTTGACGTTCAATCTCTAAAGATTTTTCAGTTGCTTCTTGATTCTGAACTTCAATTTTTGCACGTTCATCACATTTCAATTGGTTGGTCGAAACATTTTGTATTGCAGTCATCTCAGTGATACGGCGAATACCTTCTGCATCGAGAATATTTTGAGGATCAAGCTTTTCAATTGAGGTTTGTTCTAGGTAGTCGATAGCCACATCTTCAAGGGTATACCCTGATAAATCTTGGCCAATGACTTCTTTGATATTATCGCGAAACTCATTTCGATGAGTGAAAAGCTCAACGAAATCCATTCGTTTGCCCACTGTTTTAAGCGCTTCTGAAAATTTCGCTTCAAATAACTCTTGCAATGTTTCATGCTCAGATGCCCTCGCACACCCTACTTGCTTAGCTACACGTAAAATATCTTCTTTGTTTTCATTTACACGAATATAAAACGTAATCGCGATATCAGCACGAATGTTATCTTTACAGATTAAGCCGCCTTTATCTTTACGCTCAAGAACCATACGCTTAGTCGAAATGTCCATTACTTCCATTTTATGGATGACTGGAAAAACGATGCCACCGGTTGTAGTAACATCGGGCTCGTTCTTCATTTTATTGATAATAAGCGCTTGACCTTGCTCTACTTTTCGGTAGAACTTACCGATGATTAATAGAATTGCGAAAATAACGACGATCGCTATCCCCACAAAAACCAATATTGGTATTAAGTTATCTAAATATTCCATGTTATGTCCTAACGTGATTATCGATTTTATTTTGTATTACTTCTTAAAGCCTTAGGATCACCAAGGCTTTGCGGTAATGATGTAACAGTGTTTATCTTTGATGTGCTCAAGCAACACGGCAGTGTCACCAGAAGAGAATTGCTCATTATTTTCTGCACGAACTTCAATCAATTGCTCTGTACCTTGGTACTTAACGCGCGCTTGACCAAATGAGTCAGTCACTTTACCTGTGGCAACAACACATTCTAAGCCGAGTAGATCTGAACTTTGTGATGCACTTTTACTCGCAAAAAAGCGTCTTAATGGGCGTAATAAAAGGGCAGAAATAGGGATAGCGACCAAAAGGCTAATAAGTAATAACAAGCCGCCAAGCACATAAAAAACAATGCCATTGCCAAGTACACTTGCAAAAAACATGTGTGCATAAATGGTAATTAACCAGCTGGTCATCACCAACACACTTGCCGATACAGTAAGTGGTGCATCACCAAATCCTAATGTATGCCAAATGCTTCCTGAGCTTGCTTGCGATACATCACTATCGACATCGGACTCAAACATATCAATATCTGCGAATCCGAGCAGTGTGATAGCCCAAAATATAACTACAACAAAAAGTAGAGCGGATAAAATAACCGAAGGAAAACTAAAAGCGAGGTTCAAAAATTCCATATTACTGCATTCCATTTTTATAATTATTTAGCGCCAATCAAGACCCTCAAATAGGTAAATAATTATCACTGAATTGACTTCACCTATTCAAGTTTCATTTATATATACAACAAAATTCAGCAACTATTAAGCTTTTTCATACAGATTGGCGTTTAAGTTGCACTTATATCGTTAACTCACAGTTTTCGGCACAAAACCCTGAAAGCCTTTCATGGTCGTCGAAAAAATTTACAAAGGAGATGACGATGACGATTAAAAAATCTGCACATACGAGTTGGTCGGGTGATATTAAATCTGGCAAAGGCTACATTTCTAGTCAAAGTGGTGCGCTTGATAAACAGCCATTTGGTTTTAACACTCGCTTTGAAGATAAGCCAGGTACTAACCCTGAAGAACTGGTTGCAGCGGCACACAGTAGCTGTTTTAGCATGGCGCTATCGCTGGCACTTACAGAAGCTGGCTTTGTCGCTGACGACATAACTACCAAAGCAACAGTGAGCCTTGATGAGGTTGATGACGGCTTCGAAGTGAGCCACATTGCACTTGATGTTAGTGCCAAAATAAAAGAAATTTCGAGCGAAAAATTTGAGCAACTTTGTGAGCAAACCAAGCAAGGCTGCCCTATTTCTAAACTGATGAATGCCGAAATATCACTCACCACAACGCTTAATTAATCTCTGTAGGCCAAGCACTGCTTGGCCTTTTCACAAACTAACAGACCCACAACACTTTATTACAATGTAAGTAGCTGCTTGTTGTATTATCTTTATGAAACAAAACCAAATACAACAAGGATATGTATGTTTAAACAACTAGCCCCTATTGCTCTGGCAACACTTGCTTATTCAAACTGCTCTATCGCAACAGAACAACAGGTGAGTAAACAATGGTTCAATAGTATCGACTATACGCACATAGAGAATCACAGATATAGTTTTAATGCTTACCAATTAGTGAGCCATTACTACTTTGAGGAGCAGCAAAGCTCTGGGGTACTTGATGATTATGGCTACCTAGATACAGATTCAAACATTCGAGTGAATTACTTTAATAGCGATTACACTGATTATCTCGGTATGTTTGGTGAAGGGTATTATAAAAACTGGTTTGTTACAGGTGAAATTTACGATGTTGATGATACTGATGACTATACCTTAGGAATAGGCTACTTATTTGCCGATGCCTTAAAAGTCTCTGTAAATAGGGATGTGCGTGAATATGGTGATGATTATTTCCGCTTGAAAGCGCAGTATAATCTCCAAATCAACGATAAGGATTATCTTGGTTTTAGCGCAGAAACAGATGATGAACTCGACGTTTGGAATGTCTCTGCCAGATACTTTAATCATTTAAGTGGCAGCCATTACATTACCGTCGATGTTGGCCACCAAGACAGCCTTTATGAATCATCAAGCAATGCCATGATCAGCTACTACTTCGGCGATCACTATGCCATAGGTGCAGGGTTGGATGATTCTGAAATCGTTTTACAAGGTAAGTACTTTATTAACGATCGCTATTATTTAACCGCGAATTACACTGAAAGCGGCTCTGCTGAACTTTATAACCTTAAGTTTGTTGCCCAATTCTAAATAGGAATGAGTCACCAGTTTAAAAAAAACGCCGCTATAAAGCGGCGTTTTCAGTTTATAGAATTACATATTACCTAGCTTCATCATCATTGCCGTGTACATTTTTAAGTTCAGTGCTAACTGCTCTTCAGTAATAAACTCATGCTCTGAGTGGCCTGTGTACTTTTTACCTGGCATTGATGGACCGAATGACACCGCATTATCAAATAGCTTAGCATTTGTGCCACCACCAATTGACACAAAGCCCGCGTCTTTATCGCCAGTAAAGTGCTTAAAGATATCGAGTAATGCTTCTGCATGAGGCGCACCATCTAACAGCATTGGCGTACCAATAATCACTTTAGTGTCTTTTAACGTAACACCATTAGTGGTTTGCCAAGCACTAAGCGCTTCATTAATTTGCTGCTTAAGCACCGCTTCTTGTTTACCTACCGGACGACGCATATTAATCGACAATTTAATGTCGTTACCGTCACGGCTTAATAAGGTTGGCGAAACAGTCATCGGGCCCATAAAGTCATGCTTGTAACCAATTTCACCGAATTGCGCGCCGTATAAATCAAGACCAATTAGTTGATTGATAAACTCAATTGCTTGGCCATCGCTATTGTTCTCAAGATCAATTCCTTTAAAGATTTCTGCAAGGTGCGCAATGGCATTTTCACCCGCTTCTGGCTCAGATGAATGCGCTGAAATCCCCTTCACTTGGACTAACAAGCCATTGCCTTGCTCTGTCATCGCCACTTTGACGTTTTTAAGCTGAGCAACATTGTCGTGTAATTTAGCCACTGTCGCCGCATCAGCGTTATGCACTAACACGCTGGCATCTTCAGGGATTTGGCTAACAAAGGCGCCGCCTTTTAAGTCACTAACATATAAGCCTGTTTGTGCAGAGGACGCAGAGAAAGTCGGCGCAATTAAGCTCCAGCCTTTTTCTGCAACAACCACAGGGTATGAAGCATCAATAGTGACAGCATATTTTGGTTGCTGATAGGTTTTCATGAACTCTTCGAGTGGTGCCCAGTCAGACTCTTCTGCAAGGTAAACCATTAATTCAATACGGTTATTTAAAGTAATACCGTTATCTTTAATCGCCTTCATTGCATGCAGTGCTGTCGCAATTGCACCTTTATCATCTTCTGTACCACGTGCAATTAGCTTTCCTGGCTCAGAGGTTTTATCCATTTCAAATGGACTTTGCTGCCATTTACTAGCATCTGCAGGTTGCACATCACCATGGGTTACTATGGTTACTTTGTCAGCTTGGTTACCCATGCCAATTAACACTGTGTAGCCTAAATCTTGATAATCAAAACCAAACTGCGCCGCTTTCATTTTTAAGAACGACTTAAAGCCAATGAAATCAGGATTATCTGGAGTCGCTAGACCTTCTTTGTTTACCGTTGGGTACGAAACTAAATTCTCTAAGGTATGAATTTGCGCTTGTTGATATTGCTCTACCGCGTAGTTAGCCAGCTTTTCACTTTGCTCAGACACAGCTGCCTGACTAGAGAAAGCAGTTAATAAAAATGCAGCAAGTAATGAATGTTTCAAGATAAGCTCCAGAGTTTAAGAAGGTTTTTAGAAAGTCGCCTTGATTGTAACGCTTATAACGCCGACATAACATCTCTAATTCAAGCAAAATAGATCGCTTAAAAATACCAACAAGGTACAATAGCCACTCACCCTATTAATTCGTTTGTTAGACTCATGAACCGCAGAAAAAAGATCTTCACTAAACTTAAGCAAAAAGATAAGCGTGCCAATGCAAAATTGCATAAAAGCAATAAACCGGCCTACATCTCAAAGGCAGATCGCGAAAAATTAGCACAGCAAGAAGCTGAGCAGGAAAATTAAAATACCTAGCGGTCAGCGGTAAAGTTGTAGGCGTCAAGCTTGCTTGGCGCGTCTCAAACGCCACCACAAAACAAACACCCTCGCGCAAAAGAAATTTCACGCCTACGTCAGCTTGTATCTCTCTTTACCTAACTTGCTAACTTTACTCTCGTAACTAGAAACTCTAGTTTTCAAACTGAAGGCTCATCACTTCTCTTTGTCCACTCTGGTTTCGCGCGTAGAAATTTCATGCCTAGCGGCTCAACTCTTTTCACACTCATTCACAAATTGTGCTTCACATAGTTCCGATTTTTAAGTATTTTAAAATTAATAAAATAACAACAATAAGATACAAGGGAATGAGACGTTTATTGCTGCTTAGCTGTGCACTTTTATTAAGTGCATGCGCATCTAAAGTTACCAACATAAAAGAAGACCGAGACACGCTATCTAAAGCCGATGAAGGCTACCTACTGATTGGCATCGAAACTAACCGCAGTTTAAAAGCTATTTATATTGATGGTCCAAAGTCGCTTGTTCTTACGGCTAAGGACATTCGAAGTGGTAGCAATTATATTTTAGCGAATCTACCACTGGGTGATTACACCATCACACGCTTGAATTTAAGTCATTACTCATTTCTCAAATTTGATAACGATGAAGAAAGTTGGCAATTCACACTAGCCCCTAACAAAGTTAATTATGTTGGCCATTTAGACATAACAACTGTAGGTTACTGGAACACACGCTCTCATATTGTTTTAGAAAACCGAAGTTCTGAAGCACTGCAATACATGGAACAAAACTTCCCAACGATTTTGTCTGGTCGCTCGCTAAATTATGGCGGCCCCGGCGAAGACTCATTCTTTGATTATTTGGAACAAACATTTTCGCAGCAGGAAGCAAAATAATGAAAAAGCTACTTATCTTATTATTTTTTATTTTTCCCTTGCATGCTGAAATGTTATCGAGTGAAGACTTAATGTATTCGCCCGATCAAAGCCAAGTTAAAGTATCGCCCAGTGGCCGTTGGATCAGCTTTTTAGAAGCGCAGGAAGACAAAACCAAAACTCTCAATATCATCGATATGGATTCGATGAAAATGTACTATATCGTCAAACTCGACGAGGATAATGATTTTTACAATTATCAATGGTTAACAGACGATGATATTTTTATCAGTGTAAAAAGTCGCGATAGTGACGATTTTGAAGTCGTCGTGAATGTTATTGAAGGCGAAAAAAAACCAAAAATTGAACAGCATAGAGTTAAAGCAAAAGGCTACATCGTAGATAGGTTACTCAGTGATCCTGAACATATCTTATTTGCTAAACCTGATAAGAAAAACACACTGCTTTATCAAGTGCCCTTAACAGCTTTATACAGTAATGATTACAGCTCTTATACTCCCATCGAGAAAGGTTTAAAAGGTGCCTATAGCTACTTCTTTGACGAGCACAAACAGCAGCTTTTTACTGCGAAATTTGATGAAGACGAAAAAAGTTTACAGTTCTTCTATAAGGTTATTGGCAATAAAAAGTGGATCCCGATTTTTACTCTCACTGACGCAGATTATCAGTTTTTACCAGTTGGATTTACAGACCAAGATCACCTTGCCGTCATTACCAACAAAAATACCGATAAGAGCCAGGTGAGCCTTTTTAATATCAACACACAAGAAATCACCGACACACTCTATGAGCACCCAAAATATGACATTCAGTCCGCTGAGCTTGATGATAATGGCAAACTTATTGCTGCCTCGTATATCAAGCATGGTAAATATACTACCGATTATTTTATTGACGCCTATGAGCAATTGCATAGCAAAGTTGCGGAAGCTTTAGGAGACGAACAGTTTTTTTGGGTTGATAGCTCTATCGATGGTAAGACACAAATTTTATTCAGTCACTCAGCCACCGTACCTGGCAAATACTATTTATACCAATCAGAAACAAATCACATAGAGTTACTGTTTTCTGTCGCCAAAAATAAAGACGCAACGTACGCTAAAACAACGTTTTTTAACTTTAAAGCCTACGATGGAACTAATCTTGAAGGTTACTTAACCAAACCTATTAACAACGATAAGCAGGTATTATTAGTGATGCCACATGGTGGCCCAATAGGTATTCGTGAAAGTGATGAGTTTAGCCCTGAAGTGCAATACCTTGCCTCTCGAGGCTTTACTATTTTACGTGTTAACTTCAGAGGCTCAGCAGGGTTTGGTAAAGAATTTTTAGAAAGCGGTGTTGGTCAATTTGGTAACCTTATCGAACAAGACATTTCTGCCGCAGTGGCTCATATTCGTTCACAATATAGCTTTAAACATACCTGCTCTATTGGCGCAAGCTATGGTGGTTATTCTGCAGTAATGCTGGCAATTAAACACCCTGATATTTATGAATGTGTGATTGCAAGTTTTGGTATTTATGACTTACCTCTACTTTATAACGCAAGTAACATCGCTTTAACTAAAGATTATCAAGAGCTTATAGAGCGCACGGTTGGTGAATATAGCCAAGATTTAAAAGATATTTCCCCCGTCTATCAGGCTACATCTTTAAAAGCCCCTGTTCTTATTATTGCTGGTAAACAAGATGAAATATCGGGCTTTGAGCAAAGTAATCGCTTGTACTATGTTTTAAAGCGTTTAGGTCATGATGTTGAAAAAGCGTTTTTCGAGCGCTCTGGGCATGGCCATCAGATTTGGAATTACGATCAAATAGAAGCAGCTTTAGCTAACGACTTTCTTGAAAGAAAACTTAATCTAAACAGTACATTGACTAATTATACTGAATCAGAAAAGAAAGCGGTTCAACGTGATGCCATATTGTTAGCAGATACGTTTGACAGTAAAACTATAGAAACTGATCGTAAAAAAGAAAGCTTTGACTACTACCAATTAGCTGCCAACTTAGATCATGACCGAGCAATGTTTAATGTCGGTAGTTATTATCATCGTGGTGATAATAGACCAATCGATATTAAAAAAGCTATTGAGTATTACACTCGAGCGGCAGAATTAGGCTATGACCAAGCGCTGGAGCGTTTAGGCTACATATACTCTGTGAGTAAGCTAGTTAAACCGGATTATCATAAAGCAAAAGAGTTCTTTCAAATAGCCTTTGATAAAGAACATAGTATTGATAATGCATTTAACTTAGCCTCTATCTATTGTATCGCTGATAATGAAATCAGAGATGTAGATAAGTGTTTATCTATGCTTAATAGCTATGCAAATAAAGTTGATAATGAATCTCGCCAACATGTTCGAGAACAAATATCAATCATTATGCAAGAAGGAAACTACTCCGAGAATGAGCTAAAAGGTCTTCACAGTGTCTTAGCTAAGCTTTATGGCTTGAATTACCCGAATGCTATTTTGGAGTTAGAACGCAAAGGCTTATTTAAACTAGTACTTTCCGATAAGTTTAACGGTGAACCTGAAATAGAACAGCTATCAAAGCAATTAGATTTCAGCTATAAACTCGATGATGAACAACGCTTTGGCATAGAGTTTTACATGAATCGTGATGGCCTCGATTCTCGAAAAGATCGACTTGTCGTGTTTACCAAATGGCACTTCACTCCTGACGATAAAGCGCTCACTGATTTTGTTTACTATCAGACTCTGTGGGGCGACCCAATTACCGAATGGTCTACCTACCGCACTTTAGATGAAACATCGACGCCAGGTACGTGGACTTTAGATGTGATGGGCGCAAACCAACAATTGCTCTATCAAAACACCTTTAAGGTGACGGCTATCAACTAAACTCAAAATGCGCAATTTCAATCAGGTAACGACTTAGGGGCCATGGCAAACTGGCCCCACTTCTGAAAAGCATTAACGAGTAACCATGAAAACGAAGCAACAACAACGCATTGAGCTAGTCTGTGACTACATTAGCCAGCATCTTGATGAACCTTTATCACTGGAGACACTCAGTGAGGTGGCATGTTGTTCGAAGTATCATTTTCATCGTTTATTTGTCGCTGGAGTTGGCCTAAGTGTTACCAAATATGCGCAGCTTGCGCGCTTAAAGCGTGCCTCATTTCGACTTGCATTTGAACATCAACTTAAAATTATTGATGTTGCATTAGAAGCACAATTTGATAGCCCAGAAGCATTTAGCCGTGCTTTTAAGCGCACCTTTACGCAGTCGCCAAGCGAATTCAGAAGCAAACCAAACTGGCCTAATTGGCACACACAGTTTGAATTTTCATTACCTGACAAAAAGGTTTGCCCTATGAATGTAAACATTGTTGATTTTAAAGCACAGCCGGTGGCTTTATTAACCCACCAAGGCGCTGCTAATACCCTGATGAATACCGCTGCACAATTTATTGAGTGGCGCAAAGAATCAGGCTTTTCACCTGTTAAAACCAGTAACACGTATGGGATCCCGTATAGCGATCCGGCCACCACTGAAGACGATGCGTTTCGTTTTGACTTCGCAGGCAGTATCACCTCACCGATTACTGAAAACCCGCAAGGTGTGCGAAATGGTGAAATTCCAGCAGGACGCTGCGCCGTTGTTCGTCATAATGGCTCTCATGACACCATTAGCGATACAGTATACTACTTATACCGTGAATGGCTGGTGCAAAGCGGCGAAGAAGTCAGAGACTTCCCTTGCTTCTTTCATTACCTCAACCTCATCCATGAAGTTGATGAATGTGACCTGCAAACGGATATATATTTGCCGATAAAATGATTTCGAGTTACGAGTTGCGAGTTGCGAGTTGCGAGTTGCGAGTTGCGAGTTGCGAGTTGCGAGTTGCGAGTTGCGAGTTGCGAGTTGCGAGTTGCGAGTTGCGAGACAAAGATTGTAGGCGCGATTTTACATCGCGCAATATAAAAAGATAACGCGCGAAATAAATTTCACGCCTACGACAGCTTATGTCACATTTATATCGGACACGTGACCTGACTCGCTAACTTTACTCTCGTAACTAGAAACTCTGGTTTTAATCTGAAAGCTGACAGCTCTCTTTACTCTTTCACCTAGCAGCTTGCTAACTTTACTCTAGCAACTCGCTAACTCCCTTACCTAAAACCTATAACTCACACTGGCATTATACGAGCTGCCTTGTCCGGCAAGTTGTTCAAAGCCATTACTCATATCATGCTTGTAATTAGCAATGCTTACACCGCCAAGTGGCTGTTGGTAATATTCATCAAGTAAGTTGGTAATTGCTAACTTAAAGGTTAAATTTTGCCACGTTTTCTGACTTGAGATAGCCAATAGCTGATAACTGTCAGTTTGGTTTTCTAAACGGCGCTCATCAACATGAGTTTTACTATCAACCCATTGCCAGCTCAGTGCGTTTTGCCAGCCTTTGTATTCGTGCTCTAGGCTCAGCTCAGTGTGCAGTGGCATAATTTGATATAAGTCTTCATTGCTATCATCACGTTCGCCATGTGTACTTGTTAGTGAGCCTTTTAACTGCCACTTTCCTGCTTGCTTTGTGTTGTAAAGTTCAATTAAGCCCGCCAGTTTTGCACCGTAAAGAGTGGCATCTAAATTCGTAAAGGTAAGAATATTACGCTTGGTATGCGCCATGTCGGTGCGATTAAAGCTCTTAGTCACTTCAGCATCAATATAATCATTTACTTGCGTGTACCAAACATTTGCCGTTACTTGCCAGCTGTCGTCTTTGGCTAATTTGGTGTAGCTAGAGCTCAATGTGTGAGCTGTTTCGGCTTCTAAATCTGGGTTACCAATGTAACCATTACCATCGCCAAACCAACCAATCATGGTGGTTGCCATCGTACCTACACCCCAGCTGTAACGCTCATATAAATTAGGTGCGCGGTTTTTACGAGCTAAACCAAATTGCAGCTCATCGTTATTCGATAATTGATAGCGAGCAAGCAAGCTGATATCAACTAAAGTGTCGTCACGTTTACGGTCTAATTGGTTAAATTCCATCGCAGCTTGGGCGTCGGTTTTTGACATATCCATCATTGAGCCCATATTAGCCATACCGCTCATGCCACCTTCGTTATAAGCCTGCACTTCGCCAGTATCTGTGGTGACTTGCTCAACACGAACACCTGCCGACACCCACCATGCTTGGTTTACTTGGTTTTGGTACTCAGCAAATGCCGCAAGGCGGTCACGTTTGCCATCGTTAATGTTAACGTACTCATTTGGGCCCATCATCATTGACCCTGCAACCGCTGGCCACCAATCATCAATTCGATAACCGTAGTATTCTTGCCCTAGCATTAATGATGACTGTTTTGATAAATCAGTGCGCCAATGAACTTGGTAACTGTAATCTTGTGCATCGGTATTCATTGGCATCATGCCGGTTTTCTCATTACTGAAAAAACCCATTTCGTGTTTTACATCGTGCGCATTCACTTGCACCTGCAAATCACCATTTTCAAGCTCACGCTGATACTGAGCAACAAAACCATAGCTGGTGTTATCGGTCATATCCATGTATTGATTAGGAAAGCCTTGGTAAGGAATTTTTTGATGCGTCAGTTTAACTACAAGCTGTTGTTTCTCATCACGAACAGCGCCCGTTAAGGCATGATTTTGCACTCGATATAAGGTATCAAGTACACGCTCACCATGCCCATCATCATAGCTGTTCGCATCTTCAAAGCTGCCTTGGTAAGACAAGCTAAACTGTTTGCTCGCAAGGCTGGCACCTAGCGCGTATGCTTGGCTATCGTTAACGCTTTTGTATGCTGCTGTCACATAGCCTGCGCGCCAGTTCACTGAGTCTGTATCACTAAATTCAGGGGCAATCGTATTTACCCTAATAACGCCGGCAATATTATCACCGCCACTGCTTACCGGTGATACACCAGCAACGACACTGTAAGAGGCAATTTGGTTTGCCGACACATAAGAGAGTGGCGGATTCATTTGATTAGCACACGCTGCTGTGACATCAGCACCATCAACTAAAACTTTAACTCTATCGCCCATCATGCCGTTCAGCACAGGCAAGTTAGACACACCTCCGGCTGCTGAAAAATCAACACCTAAATCTTTCAGTAACGCGTCTGCAGAGCCAACTAATTGATGGTTATTTTGGGCATGACCTTGTACTTCTATCACTTCAATAGAATCATCAGCAAAGGCCGAAATACTTAAAACACAGCTAAGTGCTGCAGCAATTTTAGAAAATAAAAAACCAGGGCGAGAAGATTGCGTGTTCATAACTCTTTTAAAATCAAAGCAAATAATTAATGACGCTGATTATAAAACTCATTAATTAGTCTGAACACGTGACATATTGTCGCACCCTGTCACAGGTAAATAACTTAGCGCAACACCACTAAAGGAATACGGCTATCTTCAAGCATTTTTAAGGTCGTGCTGCCTAAAAAGAATTGTCGCCATTTAGAGTGACCAAATGCGCCCATCACCATTAAGTCAACGGCGTGGTCACTTTTATATCGCCACAGCGCTTGGTAAACATCGCCATCGAGCATGCGCGCTCTCACATTAAAGCCGTTTTCAGCCAGCCTTGCTGAGGCAGTATCAAGTTTGTCTTGGCAGTGACCGTCTTGTTTATCAACCATCACCAAGTGGCAATCTAAGCCGGATAAAATCCCGCCATTGATAATTTGTGTAATCGCTTTGTCGGTACTTTCGCTGCCATCATAAGCCAGCATAAAATTTGTAGGCTCATGAAATTGCGGCGGCACAATCGCAACCGGGGTATGCACCTGACGGATCAGCGTTTCAATATGCGAGCCCAGTACTTTAAAATCATCGTAATGGCCTTTACCAGAGCGGCCAATAATCATCACACGGGCATTGTCTTCATGTTCAAGTAAGGCATCAACAAGACTCATTGAAAGCTGCTGTTGCTCAATCTCGGTTAGGCCTGCATGCTCGGCTTTTTTCATTGCTTCATCTAGCAATAATTGACCATGCTGCGACGCCACTTTGTTGCGTTCTTGCTCAAGTTTTGCCAATTGCTCTAACAATGAGGTTTGCGAACCTAAACCAATAATTGCGGTTAAATCATCACTGCCCTGCGGCAAAGGTGGCTCTAATGCATGCAGAAAATTAATCGGATGGCTGGAGCGCTTAGAAATCCAAATAGCCGCTTCTGTCACCGCATCGGTCATGCATGAACCGTCGATACAAGCAAATATCTTTTTCATTACACTCTCCTTCAAACCAATTTAATTAACCAAGTATAGTTGGCTTTTTCTCTGTATTTATTTTGAACAGCAAAGACTTAAGAAGTTCAGGTTATTTCCTTATAGCAAACAAATATAGAACGTTCCAAAAAGTGCTGTATCAACCCCGTTAATTTGTATTACAATAGTGCTGGGCACACATCTCTACTCCAGAACAAAGTATTTGTTACTGGCATTTTCAATTATCAAAAATCTATTTTGTTTTTAAATTTATTTTAAAGGAATTACATGACTAACGTAGCCAACTCCCAAGGCAACGCAAGCACGTTTACCATTCTGATAGTATTGGCTTTAGGCACATTCATTTTAGGCCTATCAGAATTTTCTATGATGCCAATGTTGCCCCTGATCAGCGAAACATTTTCGTCTACGCCAGCGCAAAGTGGTTATGCCATCAGTGCTTACGCGATAGGCGTAGTCGTCGGTGCACCGCTATTTATGATCACAACCGCCAACATGCGTAAGCGCAATGCACTGTTGATGTTTGTCAGTATGATGTTTTTATTTAATGGCTTAAGTGCTTTTGCAAACTCGCTTGAGCAACTTATTTTATTTCGATTTTTAAGTGGTTTACCACACGGTGCCTACTTCGCCGCTGCTATTTTATTGGCTGCCGATATCGCCCCTGCCGATAAACGCGCAAGCTTTATGTCAAAAGTATTTATGGGTTTAACCATTGCCACTATTGTTGGTGTGCCCATGGTCACCCTAGTGGGGCAAAACTTTAGCTGGCGTTATTGTTTGGCAGGTACCGCTGTACTTGCGTTAGTTGCCTTGGTATTGATTGTGAAATACGTACCTAACGTAAAAAATACCGCGCCAACATCGATTCTCGATGAGTTAAGTGTATTAAAGAACAAGCTCGTATGGACCATTCTAGGTATCATCATTATAGGTTTTGGTGGTGTATTTTGTGTTTACACTTACATTGCCGACACTATTTTAGAAGTCACCCATACCCCTGCTTACACTATCTCTATTGCTATGATCATGTTTGGTATTGGCTGTACTTTAGGTAACTATGTATTAGGTAAAGCCGCCGACCACTCACCGCTGAAAACCACAGGGGCTGCGCTAATTGGTGCTGTAGTATTTGCAGCCAGTTATGTAAGCGCAAGCCATAATATTTGGCTGTTATACGCGGTGATTTTCTTTATTGGTTTTAGTGTTGGTTTAGGTACCGTGATCCAATCGCTATTAATGGATGTGTCACCACAAGGGCATGCCATGATTGGTGCGCTGGTGCAGTGTGCATTTAATACAGCCAATGCGATTGGCCCTTGGCTTGGCGGCATGGCTATTGCCGAAGGTGCACTGCCTAGTCAAACAGGCTATGTTTCGGCGGCACTATTCTTAGGTGGTTTTTTAATGTGGTCGTTAAGTGCGATGCAAATGAAAAAACTACGAGTCGAAAGTTAACAAAAATGTAGCAGCGATTTTATATCGCGTAGGATAAATGGCGTTTAACCAGAATGATTTAACATTCGGCGTTAAAACGCCTCCTACGCTATCAGACTTACTCATCCTGAAATATCTCTTCGATACTCAGGTTAAATAAACGCGCGGCTTTAAATGCTAATGGCAAACTTGGGTCAAATTTACCTTTTTCAATCGCATTAATAGTTTGCCTAGACACATCCAAAAGCTCTGCGAGTTTCGCTTGGGTATAGTTGTGCTCAGCACGGAGCACTTTCAAGCGGTTTTTCATTCTTCGCCCTCGTCGTTTAACTGCTTATTCATCATTAAAAGACTCACTAAATAGGTTAAGCCCATAAAGAGCACGAGGTGTGAAATATCTTCTTTAAAGCTAATTAAACCGCTTGATTGCACGACCGAGTAAGCTAAACCAAATACCAAGCTTGCACCCAAGGTAATGGCCATTGCATTAAGGTGCATACGCTGCTGCAGCTCATCCATTCCTTGTAGTTGTCGTTTGTTAGATAAAATCATCATGATGCCAACTACTACATTGATTAAGATTGCCACAACACTAAAAATAGCCTGCTCTTGCCATAAAAAATGCGGCCCAAATGAGGCAATTGCTAAAGTAATAACCCATGCTGATGTCCATTTCGCGAGGTTTAGCGTGTTCTGCTTATTACGTTGTTTAAAGGTTAATCCTGTTTGATTCATTATTCTCACCTTAAAAGTAAAGTAAACTTGACTAAAGATTAACCTAGCAACACAAAAAGTCAAACAAACTTTACAAAAAGTTTTGTATACACGACATTAATATGATTTTTTAATGTCAGAAAAGGCAAGGCGCTTGCTGTTAATCTCATAATATTGTATTAATCAAAGTATCGCGTAGTGGTCCACTCGGACTGCGTTTCTAACAATAACAATGAAGATAACACTATGAATACGGCACTGTTTTTCGTTGGCGAATGGCAAGTTACTCCGGCCACTAATTCAATCAGGCGCGGTGAACAAACAAAGCATCTTGAACCAAAGGCGATGGATGTATTACTGCTGCTATGCGAAAAACAAGGTGAGCTAGTAACGAGCGAAGAAATTATCAGCCATTGCTGGCCAAATGTAGCGCTCGGTGACAATCCCCTACATAAAGTGATCACCCAATTACGTAAAGCCTTTGAAGATAAAGCAAGCGATCCGCATTACATAGAAACCATTCGTAAACGTGGTTATCGGGTTATTGCCGAAATCAACTTTCCACTCAACGAAGAACAAAAAGCCAGCCAAACCAGTTGGCAAGGTGATTCGCCCTTTGTTGGCTTAAGTGCGTTTGCACCTGAGCAGGCCGATGTGTTTTTTGGTCGTAACAAACAAATTGCTACCTTGTTACAGCGGGTATCGGCTCAAATAGAATTTGGTCGCGCATTTTGCTTAATTTTGGGAGCCAGTGGTTCAGGTAAATCGTCGTTAGTTAACGCAGGTGTATTGCCCGCTTTAATGTCGAGTAATGGCTACGATGGTATTAGAGTACACAGTTACTGCCAACTCGACTTTGCCGATGTCAGCAAAGAGCGCTTACTGCTTGATTTAGCCTCAACCTTGCTCGATTTAGAAATAAACGACGCACCTGTACTTAGCGATATAAGCGCCGATGCGTTGGCTGAATTGTTATTAAAAGACCCAGAACAGGTTATTTCCCGCTGTAAAGCAGCACTTGCAGCGCTAAATAAAGAGCGCACTACGCCCTATTTATTTTTATTTATCGACCGGCTCGAAGTGCTATTGTCATCGCCGCTATTTAGCGATGACGAGCGCAACCAGCTGTTAGCACTTATTGAGCGCTTAGCAACAAGTGGCTGCATGATCATTTTTAGTGCCTGTCGTAATGACTTTTACCCGCAAGTAGTGAGTCAACCAAGTTTAATGGCAGGTAAAGCCAATGGCGCACACTTTGATTTATTAGCGCCAACTCGCTCTGAGCTTAAGCAAATGATCCGTTTGCCAGCACTTGCAGCTGGCTTAAGTTGGCAACATCACCCAGAGCATCACACACCGCTTGATGAACAACTTTGTAACGATACTGCCAATAACCCTGATGCATTGCCAATGCTGCAATACACCTTGCAGCAGCTTTACTTGCAGCGCAGCCCAGACAACGAATTATTGTTTTCTGAATACCAAGCGCTTGGCACTATCGAAGGAGCCATCGGCCAAAAAGCCGAACAGGTATTTTGCCAATTACCCAAAGACCAACAAACTGAACTTGCCGCAGTCCTTTCTAAGCTGATCACCTTAAACCCTGATGGCGAAACGCTCACCAGCCGTGCAGCGCGTTGGAGCGAATTAACCAACCCTGCTGCGACCAAGCTTGTTCAGGCTATGGTCGATAGCCGCTTGTTTGTATCACACCTTAAAAATGAGCAAGCCTGTTTTAGCCTTGCTCACGAAGCGCTGCTGCGCCATTGGCAACGCGCCATAGATTGGGTGCAAGAACACCAACAAAGCTTAGCAATTCAAAGCCGTGTGCAACTAGCCACCGAGCGCTGGCTGCTTGAACATAAACACAGCGACTTTTTATTAGCCCAAGGTAAACCGCTGCAAGAAGCACAAAGCCTAGTTAAAAACCCTATGTTTAGCTTATCGAGCGACGACCAAGCGTTAATTAAAGCTTCTAACAACAAAGCGAAACGTAAAAAACGCGTGTTACAAATAACGGCGGCTGCACTTGTGTGCTTAACCTTTATTGCCACATTTATGAGCGTGCGCAGCTATCACGCCGAACAAATAGCAAAACAAAAACGCCAAGAAGCTGAGAGTTTATTGGGTTTTATGGTTGGTGAATTTGCCGATAAACTCAGAAGCGTTGAACGTATGGATTTATTGGATGGTATCAGCAATAAAGCCCTTGAGTATTTTACCAATCAAGACGAAGAAACAGCGTCGTTGTTTGACTTTAGCGATAAACAAGCCGAGTTTAATAACCGTTTTCAATACGCTCAAACCTTAGAGGCCATGGGCGAAGTCGCCTACTCTCGTGGCAAAACCGACGAGGCCTTCACCGCCTTTGAAAATGCGCGAACGCGCCTAGAATCATTACTACAAATTCAACCCAACAACCTTGATTTACTAATGCTCGCAGGGGCTAATGCTTTTTGGCTTGGTAATTTAACTTATGAGCAAAGTAATTACTTAGCGACTGAGCCAATGTTCAAAAGTTACTTGGCTTACAGTGAAAAGATGTATCAACTTGCCCCTAATGACTTTAATTCAATTATGGAGCTATCTTACTCACACAATTCACTTGGCTCGCTGTATTTAAAACAGTTTAATTACGCACTTGCAAAACAAAGCTTTACTGAGTCTTTAAAACTTAAAAACCAAGCCCTTGAGCTTAAACCTAATAACAAAAATTTATTACGCGATAAAACAGACACCATTAGCTGGATTGCAAGCACAGAAGAAAGGCTAGGAAATTTAAGCGAAGCATTGACCATGCTTGAGCAAGCTATTAATCAATTAGATTCTGTCCTAAAAATAAGACCTGATGATGCCAGTCTTCTTAGCGACATTTTTAATATTTATATGCAACAAAGCTACCTTTTAAGTTACTTTCCAGATAAACAAGATGCTTATAGAAAAGTAGAAAAAGCATTGTTTGCAATAAACAAAGCACGTTTACAAGATCCTGAAAATGAAAATTTCAAACGAAAATATTACAGGGCTCTTTCATTTCAATTAATGCTATCCAAAGAAAGTAAAACAAATATCGATGAAATAGTTAACTACACTGATAGCAATGGCTTTGAAAAATCTCAAATTATTGAAATCCAATTAAATATCATAAATTACTTAATAAACGTAAAAAACTTCTCCCAAGCAGAGAGCCTCTTACTAAAACTTGAGAATAATACTGACTATAAGGAAAGAGAAAGTAATAAAGAAAAAATAGAAAGTAACATTGATTTTATAAAAGTAAGTTTAATAAAAGCAAAACTATCAAAAGATAAACTAGTTAAAAGTTCTATTTGCCGAGATATCATTACTTCAATAAATGAAAAACACTACCGCAGTAAAAGCATAAGAATAACTCACCCCCTTATACAAGCTTACACATGTTTGAATAAGGAAAGTGAAGTCAACACAATTAAAAGTAAACTAATAGAGTTAGGTATTACTAACTTTGATCTATAAAAAACAACTAGAAGGTAATAACAATGAGCGAAAGTCAAACTTACAACTTTACAGTGAATGTTACACTTAACACTGAAAATGAAGCTGTATTCACATACTTCCAAGACGGTCAGCAAGTTTCTGGTGGCGGTACTGTCAATGAAAGAAACAGCCTAGGTATTTATACACTTGATGACGCAACTGTTGATGCTGGCTTTCAATTTACAGGTGCTAAATTTGCAAACCTTGAAGGTGATTGCGAGCAAGACTTTAGCTTTAAAGTCACTAATGATGGTCAAACAATTGAAATAGCGGATACTGATGAAAATAGCGGCACTGCGTGTATGATTTTCATCGTTGAGTGCAATGGCACAAGCTATGAAAGTGCCGATCCGCAAGTAAAAAATGAAGACTAAAACTAAAAAAACTTCATAAAAAGCTCCTTTCAAGGAGCTTTTTTACATTTAAAAACAAACAATTAAAACCAGAAGATTACCAGAAGGTTAATTTGCACTTTTTTAAGTAACTTTATAGACACCAAAATCGTTTGCATCGGCAAAAAGGAAACGAACGTGTCTACTAATAAAAATGAACAACCAAGCACTGCAAAACCAGAAGCGAAAAACGCACTACCGCAGTCTATCAATTCAGAGCAACTTGCACTGATTGCCCAAATGTTTCAGAACATTCCTGAGGGAGTGTTTATCATTAATGGTCAAGGCACGTTTGAATTTGCAAACCCGATGGCGGCACAGCTTTTAGGTGACAACCAAGAAGCGTTAATCGGGCAAAACATTTTACATTACCTACACGACACCGACCGCGATAAATACATGTATACCCTACTCAGTTGGTTAGACCATAAAGACTCGCCGATAAGTCTTGGGCCAAACGAAGTTAAAATAAACCGTGCCGATAGTAAAACCCTTGAGGCGGATTTATGTATATCGAGCCTGCCAAAAAACATTGCCGTTGCAGAAAATTTATTTATTTGTGTATTACATGATTTATCATCACACAAAGAACAATATAACCGCTTAATTAAACAGGCTACCACTGACCATTTAACCGGCCTTGCAAATAGATTAACCCTTGAAGAATCATTAAAAGAGCATTGGCAAGAAAGCGTACAAACCAATCAAGCTATTAGCACTATATTAATCGACATTGATTACTTTAAATTATTCAACGACCGATTTGGTCATGTAAAAGGCGATAAATGCTTACAAAAAGTAGCAAGTATAATCGCAGAATCACTCCCTTCTCGAGATTGTTTAGCAGCCCGTTATGGTGGTGAAGAATTTGCCATTATATTACCCCGCTGTCAAAAAGACACGGCCGCTGCCATTGCTAAACATATTCAAATAAAAGTAAATAACATGCCATTTACTGATATAGGTTTACCAAGTGATTTTAGAATAAGTGTAAGCCAAGGAATTGCCTGTGAGTTTAATAATCAATATCGTACTTCAGAGGCATTAATTTGTGCAGCAGATACTGCTTTATACCGAGCAAAAACAGAGGGTAGAAATAAAATAAGCATTAGCGCTTAACAATGTAAACACAGTGAGCTAAATAGCTTGTTCAGATAATCATAAAGTATACTTTTATGTTATTTGTTCGTTCCTTTTTTATTGATAAACTGCGAAGCGAAATCAACGTCAGAAGGGATCCAACAATGACAATTTTTAAAAAAGTACCTTTGCAACTCGCAATTGCAAGTACACTCGCTGCATCAGTGACTGCAATCGCTGCTGAGCAAACAACTGACAACACCGTTCAAGATGTTGAAGTTATTTCTGTTACAG
>Ga0208568_1000257_pt1 | contig 21590 bp, 10 predicted proteins | sample DeeseametaMP2969_FD_184165 | JGI IMG/M metagenome (GOLD analysis project Ga0208568, IMG submission 184165) | Marine microbial communities from the Deep Atlantic Ocean - MP2969 (SPAdes) | ecosystem: Environmental > Aquatic > Marine > Oceanic | place: South of Funchal, North Atlantic Ocean... | reverse complement strand
CATTCCTTTGGGTATGTATGCAGATTCATTTTCTTGCAGAATCACCTTTTCATCACCACGCTGAACATCAGCTATTCCCTCAAGCACAACCCAGTGTTCGCTACGCTGTTGATGGCTCTGGAGAGACAAACTTTTGCCTGGCTGGATTTCCAGCATGCGGATACGGTAGTTCGTATTTTCCAGAATTGTCGTGGCACTGCCCCAGGGACGCATTACCCGTGTATGAAACTTATATTCATGGCGCTCCTCTTTTTTCAGTGTTTCCACAAGTTTTTTCACGTCCTGGGAACGCGTCATGTCACATACCAGCAGCGCATCATCAGTTTCAACAATGATCAAATTCTCAACACCAATACTTGTTACCAGCTTTTTGCTGCTGAAGATCAGGCAATTGTGCGTTTCATGGGAAATAACGTTGCCCCGTATGACATTACCCTGTTTGTCTTTCTCTGAAACCTGATAAATACTTTCCCAACTGCCAAGGTCACTCCATTCCATATCAACAGGCAAAACCGCAACCCGCTTTGATTTTTCAAGCAGTGCGTAATCAATTGAGTCAGACTCGATGGATTGGTATATTTTCCGGATTACTTCCGGATCCGCAAGCTCCTTTCCATCAACCGTTGCGTTTTCGAACACAGCCAGCAATCCCGGTGCATGATTACGAAATTCGTCCAGCCAGGTTGCTGCGGTTGCCATAAAAATACTCGCATTCCAGGTATAATCTGAGGATTCCAGATAACTTTCTGCCGTTGACTGGTCAGGTTTTTCAACAAAATCTGCAACCTTAAAACCGACTTCAAGTGCTTCTCCTGCCTTGATGTAACCATATCCTGTTTCCGGCCGGTCCGGACGTATTCCAAAAGTCACAAGATAACCTGAACTTGCCAGAGTTTCCGCATTTTTTAAGGCACCGATTAAATGTTCAGGTGCCTTTATCAGGTGGTCCGAAGCCAAAATGACGACCGGCTCACCGCGTTGATTTTCCGGAATCTGAAGAATCCCCCATAGTATGGCCGGTGCAGTGTTGCGGCTAAGCGGTTCAATAAGCAACTGTTCAGGACGATAGTCCGGATATATTTGCGCCATCTGCTGCTGAAGCTCTCCTTCATGTGATGCAGAACCGACAACATAGATTTTCTCCGGATCAATAAGTGTTTCCAAACGCCTGCATGTTTCCTGGAACAGGGATTCGTGAGTTGAACCAAGATTGAGAAATTGTTTGGGAGTCATACTGCGACTATAAGGCCAGAGACGTGTTCCTGTTCCTCCGGCAAGGATCATTGCAATCATATATTTTTTATACCAGTTAATTGTCAGGTTTTTCAGATTTTTGAAGAGATGTTTTTGAGAAAATCCAAATGACTAAGATTTACTGCAATTGAAGTCAGACTGATCAATGAACCGCTTTTCAGTTGCTCAAGTGACTGAATATATGCCCGTAAATGGGCAGCATTCATTTCTTCCAGCGGTTCCAGTAAAGTTGGGAAATCCTGTTCTTTCATTGTCTCAATTTTGTGAGATGCAAGCAGTACTTCCAACAGCCTCAATTTGTTTGCATCCAATGTACGTAAAAGAATGTCCTGAAATTCCAGTTCCCAATCATTGCCTGGCTCCTGCAAAATCAGACGTTCTCGAAGCCAGTCTAGTCCAAATTTCTGTTCTACACTCTCTGCAATACGATATGCCGTAGAGACACCCAGTTTTTTGTTAATGCACAAATGAATTACATCCGGAGCTAATCTTAAACGCCGCAGTGAGGTCCTGACAGCGTCAATTGCACGTTGTTCGCTTAAATCTTCTGATTCAACTTTTTCCCCCTCGGAATCTGGAGGAGATTGATCGTTTTCTGAATTTAATGTATCTACAGAATTATCTGGATGCTCCACCAGTTCACTCAATAATCCATGATATTGGTCGATTTGTTCAAAACCCGGTGGAACTGCTTGACTCTGCAGTACATTTCGAACAAGCATCTTCAAGACATCTTCCAAATCTATCAGTACTTCGTAACGCTCTTTCTCACTGATATCTGTCATAGAATACAGACGCTCCCGTATTTCTGTTGCACCAAGGCTTGACTCCAGTATCAGATAGGTCCTTATTATATCAGGTATGCTCCGTTCAGTGACTTGTGCCATTCTGGAAACAAAGGTTGAACCTGCCTGATTAGTGATATTGTTCGTCAGAACCGTAGAAACAATTTCCTTTTTCAGAGGATGATCATTGGCATTTTCACCAAAGTGACTTTTTAAAGTTTTAGGAACATACTCTAAATACGTTGCAGTCAGTTCTTTTTCAAGCGGCATTTCTGAAGAGGTAAGCGCTTCGTAGATCTCCATTTTTGCATAAGCCATCAATACTGAAAGGACCGGACGCGGCAAAGGCATGTTTGCATGTTCCAACTGATCAAGTTCTGTACGTGTTGGAATGTATTCGCTGCGTTTATTCATACCCTGTTCCTGCAGGTGCGCAATCAGCTTACGGAACAAACGGAAATTGAGGTTGGAACGAATGCTGTCCATTGAGATCAAACGGTGCTGTCCGCGGTTATTGGCTAATACAAGCTCAGAAACCTCATCGGTTGCTGATGCAAGCAGATCATTTCGCTCTTCCTTTGACCCTACAATGCCTCTTCTAAGAAGCTGCTGGAGTAATATTTTGAGATTAACCTCATAATCCGACATATTTACACCACCGGAATTGTCAACAGCATCGGTGTTCAGTCTAACTCCATTGTTAGCAAGATCAATGCGCGCCAATTGAGTCAAGCCTAAATTAGCCCCCTCACCAATAACCTTCATTTGACATTCAGTAGTATCAATTCGTAAAGAGTTGTTTGCCTGGTCTCCAACTTGATAATGAGTTTGATCAGCAGTTTTAATGTATGTACCTATGCCGCCAAACCACAGCAGATCTACGTCCATTTGTAAAATAAGCCGTACTGCATCTTCACCTTTTAAACTGTCTGCATCTGTACCAAGCATTCCTTTTATCTCAGGCGACAGCTTAATGGATTTTGCATTACGCTCATAGATTCCGCCTCCGGAACTGATTCTTTCCCTAGAATAATCCATCCAGCTGGAACCAGGCAAATCAAATAGACGTTTTCGTTCCTGCCATGAACTTTCAGCATCTGGATCAGGATCAAGAATGATATGCATATGATTGAATGCAGCTTTGAGAAGGAGCATTTTACTCTGCAGCATCCCGTTACCAAAAACATCTCCACTCATGTCTCCTATGCCAATTACTGTGGTGTGTTCAGCCTGAATGTCCCGCCCCATTTCCTTAAAGTGCAGTTTAACGCATTCCCATCCTCCTCGAGCTGTGATTCCTTCTCTTTTGTGATCATAACCGACTGAACCGCCTGAAGCAAAAGCGTCGCCTAGCCAGTAATCGCATTTTTCAGACACTTCGTTGGCTATATCTGAAAAAGTCGCCGTCCCTTTGTCTGCAGCAACAACCAGATATGGATCCGGATCATCGTAGGAAAGAACGTGACTTGGAGTTTGTATCTTACCCTGTGCGTCAAAATTGTCGGTTATCTGCAGCATTGCACTAATGAAACGTCTGTATTGATTTTTAGATTCTGTGATTGCTTCTTCACGTGATGCCGGAGTGTTTTTCAGCACAAAACCACCTTTTGATCCAACTGGAACAATCACCACATTTTTTGTTTGTTGTGTTTTGACAAGCCCCAATATTTCCGTTCTGAGGTCATCCGGCCGATCTGACCAGCGAAGTCCACCCCGTGCAACTGGTCCAAAACGTAAATGCAGACCTTCCATCCCCACATCATGCACATATATTTCTTTGAAAGGCACCGGGTCCGGCATCTGTTCTATTTTTCGAGAATCAAGTTTGATGGAAATACCTGTTTCTTCAGTATCTTGCTGCAGGTAATAATTGGTTCGCAAAGTATTTTCAATCAATTCAAACAAACGACGCAATACTTCATCATCAGTAACCTGTTTTACTGTTACTAAACTCTCAATGAACTCATGTTTTTTCTGCGGCAAAAGCACTTCTTGACGATAAATCAAATTACCAAAAGAAGATTCAGGAGAAAATCGACAGGCAAATGTCTCAAACAACAAGCGTGAGCAGAGGGGATGCCTGAGCAGAATCCCATTTATCGTTTCACTGGTTAAAGGTGCACTTAATTGGAGAGATAGATTGCGATAAAGCTGAAGTACATTAATTTCCCGCCATGCTAAATTTGCCAGTAAAGCCAAACCATTCAAAGGGTCATTTTCTGTTTTTTTCTTGAAGACCTGTTTAACTATTGGTGCCAACAATGGTTTGAAATGCTCTTCTTCTATTTTTCTCCTGTCACTGCGTACTACTCTAAAAGACTGGATGAAAGCTAAAGTTTTTTCATCATTACCAATCCTTGTCGTCAACTGGTCGATTACATGCAGTCCAAGATTTTGCAGGACAGGCATGATCTCAATCAAATGTATTTTCTCTTTGCTGTAAACATAGAGCAGGGAAACAGACTTGCCAAGTACTGATGGAATTGAGAAGTGTTTTAAGTCGAATTGAAGATCATCATCCCGGGTCAGCAATTCCATGAACTGAATATTTTCCAGGGCTTCCAATATTTCAACACGGGCACTGTAATGAGAAGGCATCAGTGGGACATAACGTTCATATAATCGTGCACCTTCATCACCTGTATTTTTACTCTGCAGGAGTTCGCGCAGTTGAATTTTCCACGGTTTTATCAGTCCGCTGATTTCATTTTCAAGCTGCAGCAAATCAACATTAGGCAATTCACTTTTTCCCAGTGTGTCTTCCTGCAGCTCAAATTCCAGATGTAGACGTGATTTTTCACTTCCGCGTGCTTCAAACCAGTCACAGTGCTGATGTGGAATTTTTGCCTTGAGTAAGACAACAGTGTGTTCAATCGCTTCCTCAGAGAAAAGTGAAGTGGGCATCACTATCATCAACTTTAATACTCCTGTAACTCTGGTATTTATCTGAAAACAATAAATATTATTAGGATTGTTGACAGAAAGGAGTCCATCGCAAACCTGAATCAATTCTTTCCTTGATGAACGGAATAATTCAAATTTTGGTGTTGCACGGAATATCCGGACGACTTCATTGTAGTCATAACTGTTCACCAGCATATTCCGGTTTTTGAAAATATAGTCCATCTTCTGGTGAATAAGAGGCGTTTCAACATTTTTTACTTGGAGTGAGCTTCCCCTGAGCAGACCGAGAAAAACATGCTCAACCATACCTGATTTCTTATCCGGAACACGGATACTCAGCATCATCAAGTTTTCAAAACGTAAAACCGGACTGGTGAAACGAATCAGGTCCAATGCAAAAGGGAATTCTGAGTGACGGAGCTTACTAAGACGTGCAGTTACAACATTCAAAAGAGTCTTGGAGGATTTAGCTAGAAAGGTCTCTGCCAAAATTCCCAGTCCGGAATTGTCTATAGTTTTAATGAAATTCGTAGAATCTGAATCCTGCGCTACAAGTGTGATAAAACCCATTAAAGTAAAATTGTCCAGTTTCAACCATCCACAAAGTTTCGACCACTCTTCCTTTGTATCAGAGGAAATGACAGTAACTGTATCAATTTCTTTTTCCATTGATTCCAGCCGCTTCAACATATTTTGACGCTGATTCTGGACAAGCTGAACTGCCAGCATGTGACCGGCAATCAGGTTTTCAATACGTTTCAAGGAAACGATGTCTGCATCAGCATCAATTTCCAGATAGAGATGATCAAATTTTTCTGATGTATCTACTGGAGAAATAACTCCCAAAATCTCTTTCTCTGCAGTCAGGCGTACTCCCATTATAGGATGAAGTTTTCGATGAATCATTAAATCCAACTGACGCAACAGTGCCTCAACAGTAACGACGATAAACGGTGCATCTGGAGAAACTATTTCTATTATTACATTCCCGGCAAAGTATGATTCTTCATGTGTGTTAGATGGCAGTTTATGAGGAACGACTTGTACCATTCCACTCCTGCTGACTGCTTTCCTGAAAAAAGCAAATCGATCTTTGAGAAAGACTTCCAACTCTGAATTGCTGTAGGTCTCACGCATTCGTTCTGACATACCACGCAAAAAATGTGTGATAAACTGATCAAAAACCGAATTATCGGAATCATCCTGCACCAAAGTATTTTCTTCTCTTATCTTCTTAATTTTGGACATTGGATCATCTCTCTAATGGAAAATAGTTTATTCCACGTACATCATTTTTTAAAACAATTACTAATTGAATGGCTGATATTATTTAGTAAAGTAAAATACATCTCTGGACCCGGAGAAATGCTGGTACCAATAGGATCAAGTATTCCTTTTTTTACAGCAGTTCCCGAAATGACAGTCTGCACCAATTTGGGAGAAAATTGCGGTTCCGTGAAAATACAAAGAACGTTTTTATTTTTTATTTTTTTACGGATATCTATCAACCTGCCAACACTTGTTGAAGGACCTGAACTGACAATAACAGAAGCAATTGGATTGAGTTGATAACGCTTCTCAAAATATTGATATGCATCATGAAAGACAATATAAGACTTTGATGAAACAGAACTCATTTTTGTTTCCAATTGTATGTTTAAATCAGAAAGTCGGAGTATTGTTTTTTTGCCGTTACTGTGATAAGTCTGCGCATTTTCAGGATCAAACTCACTCAATATTTGGACTAAATTCTGGGTGATTTTTTGAGCATTGAGTGGATCCAGCCAAATGTGCGGATCGTTTCCGGGCAACCTGTGAATTTCCTGTTTCTTTAAATGGTCTTGATCATTTTCAGATTCAGGATCAAGTTTCTGCCACTCTTTACCTGAGCGAAAGGGCCGCAGTATGAGTCCCGGTGTATCTTCAAATGAAACCACCCTGGCTCCTGCAGCCAGAGAATGAATTGCTTTGGCTAAAAATCCTTCCAGATTTTCTCCTCCCCAAAAAACAAGATCTGCGTTTTGAAGCTTGACGGCAGCGCTTGGCCGCAGGGAATAGGTATGTGGTGAGTTGTTTCCATTTAAAAGCAAAGCAGGTTCTGAAACCCCCTGCATTACTGTAGAAACAAGTGAGTGAAACGGTTTTATTGAAACCACAACTTTCAAATCTGAAGCTGCCATTGCCAGATTAAACCAGAGAAGTGGAATAACAATAATAAAGCAAATTCCAGTTTTCATCAAAATCCAGTTTTTGCTTTGCGGCTTTGCTTTGAAGAGTAAAATATGTTATAAATATTGCTTACTTCAGGATAACTCTGACTAACTCATTTGTCAATGCTAACCAAGATAGAAACTGCAGCAAATTTTTCAACTGCAAAAGAAAAAAAACAAATCCTGCTTCAAACCGAAAATATGTCTCTATTCGCTGGAGAACAGGAGTTGCTGTCCGGTGTTTCGCTTACTGTCTCTGCTGGCGAAATTGTGACTATCATCGGACCAAACGGAGCCGGTAAAACCACACTGTTCCGCGTTTTGTTGGGAGTGATCCCTCCAAATACCGGGAGTATATATAAAAAACCAAATCTCAGAATTGGCTACCTGCCGCAAAAAATTACTGTAGATCCGATTCTTCCTCTTTCAGTCAGCCGAATTATGAATTTGACTGGAAATTTTTCCGTTCGACAAATTGAAAATGTCCTGGATGAAACCGGTGTTTTATCATTGAAAAACAAGCCTGTGTATCAGCTTTCCGGAGGAGAATTTCAGCGTGTGATGCTGGCGCGTACACTTTTGATAAATCCGGAACTTCTTGTTCTCGATGAACCGGTACAGGGAGTAGACTACATGGGAGAGTCAGAATTGTACAAACTAATTGGAAACCTGAGAAATAAGCATGGTTGCGGTGTGCTGATGGTTTCACATGATCTGCATGTAGTAATGGCTTCAACAGACCGTGTGTTGTGCTTGAACCGCCATGTGTGCTGCGAGGGAGAACCTGAAGATGTGAGCCAGCATCCGGAATACTTGCGGCTGTTCGGTTTAGACTCCGGAAGTGCTTTGGCTGTATATAGTCACCATCACGACCATACACATCAATTATCCGGAACATTGCGTGAGGACAGACCGTGATGATTTTAGATGATTTCTTTTGGCGGGCTGTTATTGCCGGGATGGGAGTTGCCATTCTTGCAGGTCCACTGGGTTGTTTCGTGATCTGGCGAAGAATGTCCTACTTAGGTGACACCATGGCTCATTCAGCTTTGCTGGGAGTCGCACTTGGTATTTTTCTGGAAGTTGATTTGATTTTCGGTGTTTTTGTTGTTGCCATCGCCGTAGCAATGATTCTTTTTATTTTTCAACGACAAAAACAGCTTGCAAACGATGCTGTTTTAGGTACACTTTCTCATGCATCACTGGCCATGGGAGTGTTGGCAATCAGCCTGATGAGTTGGGTGCACGTTGATTTAATGGGATATTTATTTGGTGACATTTTGGCAGTAGACATGACAGATCTTTACTGGATCTATGGCGGCGGTCTTTTGATCATGCTGATATTTCTTTGGCTCTGGCGACCTTTACTTGCTCTTACATTTGACAGTGAACTTGCCCAGGCAGAAGGAGTTCCAGTTATCAGAGTACAACTGATCTTCATGCTTTTGATTGCAGCTGTGATTGCCTTATCCATGAAAATAATCGGAATTCTGCTGGTCACCTCACTTTTAATAATTCCTGTTTCTGCAGCGAGGCGTTTCAGTAGAACTCCTGAACAAATGGCACTTGGAGGTGCACTTATAGGTATGGCCTCAGTTGGACTTGGCTTGTGGGCATCACTGCAGATTGACACACCTTCCGGTCCCTCAATTGTTATTGCTGCAGTACTGTTTTTTTTCGCAGCCAATCTTTTTCCTCTGCGTAAATTTCAATAGAAATTGTTTAAAGATTCTTGGCACTGGTTTTAAAACGGCATCATTCTTTAGTAAAGAAAAATAATAAAAATCCGCTATACAAAAATGACAGCAGACCTGCTTGCAGTTACACCGGAGATCATTCAGCGTTACAATAGACCGGGACCGCGTTATACCAGTTATCCAACTGTTCCTGTCTGGAGCGAAGGATATTTCTCCGAGGATTATGCAGCCTGTTTGCAAAAAGAAGGGCTGAATGAGCAACCGATTTCTCTCTACCTGCATATACCTTTTTGCCGCCAACTCTGTACTTTTTGCGGCTGCAATAAATATATCACCAACAATCAGGAAATAGTCGAGAGATATCTCGATGCTCTTGACCAGGAAATAGCCGGTGTAGCTAAACTCCTGGGCGTTCGAAAAAAAATAGCACAAGTTCATTTTGGAGGAGGAACTCCGACTTTTCTTAACCATTCACAACTCCGAAGAGTAGTTGAGATGATCCACTCCTGCTTTGATGTACAAGAAGATGGAGAATGGGCCTTGGAGGCCGATCCGAGGGTAACTACTAACAAACAACTGGAACTGCTTTATGAACTTGGTTTCCGGAGGATCAGTTTTGGAGTACAGGATTTGGATCCGGCAATTCAACAAGCAATTAATCGAAATCAGACAGTGGAACAGTCATGGAGAACATTGGAAACTGCCCGCAATCTGGGTTATAAAAGCATAAATATGGATCTGATTTACGGACTGCCGCTTCAAACAAGACAGAGTTTTAGAAAAACCCTTGAAGAAGTCTATAAAATGCGCCCGGATCGGCTGGCGATCTACAGCTTTGCCTATTTACCCGGAATGTTCAAAACACATAAGCGTGCAATCAGGGAGAAAGATTTACCTTCACCTGAAGAGAAAATAGCAATATATCTGGAAACTATCCGCTTTTTGGCTGAGGCAGGATATGTAATGATCGGCATGGATCACTACGCGCTTCCCACAGATGAACTTGCTCTTGCAGCAAAAAACAGAACTCTGCATCGAAATTTCATGGGTTACACAACTCTGCACAACATGGCTCAGATAGGTGTGGGCGTATCTGCAATTTCAGATTTTGGAGACAGTTACTGGCAGAACACGAAAGAAATTAATCAATACATGAACGAAGCCACAGAAAAAAAGCTCATACCTCGCAAAGGAATGACACTGGATGAAGAAGATCTGTTACGTCGTGATCTAATTGAAACTCTGATGTGTCATGGAGAAATTTCAATTACGGATTTTGAAACACGTTATAAAATAGAATTTCAGGATCATTTTTCTCAGGCCTGGAAAAAGTTGGAACAATTCAAACAGGAAGGACTAGTGAACTTAAGTTTAGAAAAAATTGAGCTGACACCTGTGGGAATTCTATTTACCAGGAACCTGGCCATGCCTTTTGACAGGTATCTTGAAGAAAGTGCACATCAGCATTTTTCCAAAACAGTATAATAATACTCATGTAGCAGAAAATTCCTGCTCTGTATACCACTTATAAACTTGTTCAAGTCCCTTTTTTAAAGGAATTTCTGGTGTCCAGCCCAGAACACGGATTTTGGAAATATCCAGAATCTTTTGCGGAGTACCATCCGGACGTAGCGAGTCAAATGCCAAGGACCCGGAATAGCCAACGACCTCACTGATCGTTTCTGCCAAAACCCTGATCGTTTGATCTTCACCACAGCCGACGTTGACTATTTCAGAATCATTATAATTTTCCATCAGAAACAAAACCGCATCTGCAAGATCATCTGAATGTAAAAATTCACGCCTTGGATTTCCTGTCCCCCAGATGCTGATCGACTCTGAATCGGCGAGTTTTGCTTCATGAAATCTCCGTATCAAGGCCGGCAGGACGTGTGAGTTTTCCGGATGAAAGTTGTCGTTGATTCCATAAAGATTGGTTGGCATTGCAGAAATAAAATTTGTACCGTACTGCTGATTGTAACTTTGACAGGTTTTGATACCAGCAATTTTTGCGAGAGCATATGCCTCATTAGTTGGTTCCAATTCACCAGTCAGTAAAGACTCCTCACTAATTGGTTGAGGACATAGTTTAGGATAGATGCATGAACTGCCTAGAAACATTAATTTTTCTACACCATTCCTCCATGATTCGTGAATAACATTCGTTTGAACGACTAAATTTTCACGCATAAAATCAGCAGGGTAAGTACTGTTTGCGTGAATACCTCCTACTTTTGCTGCAGCGAGAAAAACAAATTCAGGTTTTGTTTCCTCAAAAAAATTCTGAACTGCCACTGCATCCATCAGTTCCAGTTCGGAATGAGTGCGGGTAATGAGGTTTTCAAATCCTCTCTTTTTGAGTAACCTGTAAATTGCAGAACCAACCAGACCACGATGTCCTGCAACATAAATGCGAGAATTAATTTTCACAATGATTTTATATTTATTGTTTGATAAACATCGTTATGATAACTAGCTGATAACAGCCAGGTCAAGTTTAACTAAAAAAATAATACATTAGCTGTTTTGTTCCTAACTATGACTATACCAAGTTTAACTTTAAAGAAAAACTTGCCCACAGACTTCATTTCTAAGAGAATAATCTAAAACAAAAAAATAGCATTACACAAGAAATCTATAATGGGAGAACTCACTTTAACTAAAGATACCATCAAGCTGCTTTTAGACTGTGATTCCCATGAACCACGCTCCGTTCTAGGCTTTCACAAAGTCCGTCAGAGAAATAAGCAGCAAGTTTGGATTGTACGTGTTCTTGAACCGGATGCAGAAAAGGTTTCGCTTTTCTGGGAAAACGAGACGGAAGCTGAGGCTACCTCATTAAAACGAATTCACCCAGAAGGTTTATTTGAACTGAAAATACCTCCGCGTCCGGAACTGAAGCCTTATCGTTTGAAAATTTCCTACAAAAACGGAAATGAACATATTCGGTTCGATCCATATTATTTCTCTACACAACTTACAGAATACGATCAATTTCTCTTTGCTGAGGGGAATCACCATAGATTTTACCACAAACTTGGTGCACATCCCGTAGAAATTGATGGTGTTCCAGGTACACTGTTCGCTGTCTGGGCACCAAACGCCAAGCGTGTGAGTATTGTTGGAGATTTCAATTATTGGGACGGACGAAAGCATCCCATGCAAATTCTCGGAGACTCCGGTATTTGGGAACTCTTTATTCCTGAGGTAGCTGCAGGAATGCTCTACAAGTATGAAATTAAAACCGGACAAAACGAAATTTTATTAAAGAGTGATCCCGTTGCTTTTACTGCAGAACAGCGTCCTTCAACGGCTTCAGTAGTAACAGAATTGAACGGTTTTCGGTGGCAAGACCAAAAATGGCTGGAAGAACGAGAAAATCGAGATCCTCTCCGGCAGCCGATCAATGTTTACGAAGTGCATTTAGGTTCTTGGCAGAGGGTTCCTGAGGAGGACAACCGTTCGTTGACCTATCCGGAACTGGCTGACCGCTTGATACCATACGCGGTTGAAATGGGCTACACGCACCTTGAATTGATGCCTGTAGCAGAGCATCCTTTAGACGGTTCATGGGGTTATCAGGTTACCGGTTATTTTGCGCCGACTTCTCGTTTTGGTACACCACATGAGTTCATGGAATTTGTGGACCGCTGCCATACATCCGGATTAGGCGTGATTCTGGATTGGGTTCCAGGGCACTTTCCTAAAGACTCTCATGGACTTGCAGGTTTTGACGGCACTGCACTTTATGAACATGAAGATCCACTTCAGGGTGAGCACAAAGAATGGGGCACGCTAATTTTTAATTATGAGCGTAACGAAGTTCGTAACTTTCTGATTAGTAATGCTTTATTTTGGTTTGACGAATATCATATTGACGGCATAAGAGTAGACGCAGTCGCCGCAATGCTGTATTTGGATTACAATAGAAAGGAAGGGCAATGGGTTAAAAATAGACATGGCGGTCGTGAAAATATTGGTGCAATAGAATTTTTGAAGCAGCTTCATGAAACGCTGTTTCATTACCATCCTGGAATTCTCTCAATTGCAGAAGAATCTACCGCCTGGGACGGTGTGAGTCATCCCACATATGCCGGAGGTTTAGGGTTCAATCTAAAGTGGAACATGGGCTGGATGAATGACACTCTGCGATACATTGAAAAAGATCCGGTGCACCGCAAATACGATCATCATTTGATCACATTTTCATTGATGTATGCCTTTACCGAAAATTTCGTACTTGCGCTTTCTCACGATGAAGTGGTTCACGGAAAGCGTTCCATGCTTGGTAAAATGCCAGGTGACGACTGGCAAAATTTTGCTGGACTGCGAATGTATCTCGCTTTTCAAATGGCACATCCGGGAAAGCAGCTGACATTCATGGGAACAGAGTTTGGACAAAGGGACGAGTGGAGTGAAAACCGGAGCTTAGATTGGCATTTAACGCAATTTCCGGATCATCAAAAATTACAGGAATATGTCCGGACCCTTAATCATTTCTATCTCAGTAAACCTACATTGTTCACCAACGATTTTGACTGGACAGGCTTTCAATGGATTGATCATCATGATCAGGACAACAGCGTTTTATCGTTCATCCGACGAAGTGCAGATGAAGTATCCGATCCAGATTTAGTTTTTATTTTCAATTTCACACCAGTACCCCGTGATGATTATTTGACTGGATTTCCGGAATCTGGTCATTACAGTAAATTATTGGACACAGATGATCCGAAATTTGGCGGATCCGGATACAACCAACAGCAGCAAATCATCACTAGCCCCCAGATGTGGCAAGGTCAGCCGCACCGCGCCACAGTTAATTTACCTCCGCTTGGATGTTTGGTTTTTGAGAAAATGGCAGGCATGTAATCCCGGCCTGCCAGAAAACCATAATTAACCTTCAAAATATATAAAACCGAAAAGAATGCCGCAGACACGAAAAGAAATGGAGAATATTTGGGAATTGGTTGCCACGTACCGTTCAATGGACCGGGATGGGTTGATCGAATCCATTGCAAATCATCTTGAATTCTCGCAATGTAAAAATCGGTTTACTGCAGAAGATTTTGATGTCTACCGGAGTTTCGCCCTGTCAGTCCGGGATCGGCTGGTTGAGTTCTGGAATGATACACAGCAAACCTACCTCAAAAAGAAATGTAAACAAGTCAATTATTTTTCACTGGAATATCTGATCGGCAGAAGTTTAAATAACAATTTACTCAACCTGGGCATCAGCCAGGCTGGTGAAGATGCAATCCGGAAAATCGGTTATGATCTTGAAGAACTGCAGGAGCTTGAACATGATGCAGGTTTAGGCAACGGTGGTCTTGGGCGGCTCGCTGCCTGTTTTATGGAATCAATGGCGACTTTGCAACTGCCTGCACATGGATATGGAATCCGCTATGAATTCGGAATATTCAAACAGCAATTTGAAAATGGGGCACAGGTGGAGGCTCCGGACAACTGGTTGGAAGAGGGATACCCCTGGGAAATTCCTCGATGGGAAGTGGTTTATCCTGTCCATTTTTTTGGTCGTGTAAAAAAATACACGAATGAGAAAGGTAAATTGTCCCGGAAATGGGTAGAAACAGAAGAAGTGTTGGCAATGGCTTACGATGTTCCCATTGCCGGATTTGGAAATCATACAGTTAATAATTTACGTCTTTGGTCAGCCAAACCTTCAAAAAGTTTTGATTTTCAATTATTTAACAGCGGCGACTATATTCAGGCGGTTGAGGAAACACAGCGCAGCGGTACCATTTCAAAAGTATTGTATCCGAACGATCAAGGATTTTCCGGAAAAGAATTGCGGCTTAAGCAGCAGTATTTTTTTGTAGCGGCTTCACTGCAGGACATCATTCTACGTTTCAAGGTGCATTCGGAGACTTTTGATAAATTTCCGGAACATGTTTCAATTCAGCTCAATGACACTCATCCCTCAATTGCAATTCCGGAATTGATGCGGATTTTTGTGGATGAAGAAGGTTTGGAATGGAATGAGGCCTGGGCTATCACCACACGTGTTTTCGCCTATACCAACCACACCGTCCTTCCGGAAGCATTGGAGCGCTGGTCCGTTGATTTGATGGGACGTTTGCTGCCGCGTCACCTTGAAATTATTTATGAAATAAATGATTTATTTTTGGAAAGTGTGAAAGAAAAATATCCGGATGACGCAGATTTATTACAAAGAATTTCCTTTATTGAGGAAAATGATCACAAACAAATCCGTATGCCTTATCTTTCAATCGTTGGAAGTCACACGATTAACGGTGTAGCGGAGCTTCATACAGAATTGCTGAAAACTACAGTTTTTAAAGATTTTTACAAACTGTTTCCTGAACGTTTCCAAAACAAAACCAACGGTATTACACCCAGACTTTGGCTGCGAAACACAAATCCGGAATTATCTGAATTAATCTCAGAAAAAATTGGCGCTGGCTGGATTACGGATTTACAGAAATTAAGGAAACTGGAACCATTTGCCGATGATCCTGAATTCCAGGAAGCATGGCGCTCAGTCAAGCGCATAAAAAAGGAGCAACTGGCAAATTGGCTTAAGCAGACCAGTGGAGTAATAATCGATCCTGAATCACTATTTGATGTCCAGATAAAGAGGATCCATGAATACAAGCGGCAATTACTGAATATTTTGCATGTGATTTATCTTTACAACAAAATCCTGGAGCATCCGGAACTTCCTTTCGTTCCACGCACAATTTTGTTAGCCGGTAAAGCAGCACCAGGTTATTACATGGCAAAACTCATCATAAACTTAGCCAACGATGTGGCGCGTGTTATCAATAGTGATCCTGCAGTGCAGGGGCGTTTAAATCTTGTTTTTGTACCAAATTATAATGTCTCAGTTGCAGAAAAAATAATTCCAGCAACAGATATTTCTCAGCACATTTCAACTGCCGGTACTGAAGCCTCAGGTACCGGAAACATGAAATTTATTTTAAATGGAGCCCTAATACAGGGGACCATGGATGGTGCAAATATCGAGATTGCAGAAGAAGTCGGCAGGGAAAATATTTTCACTTTCGGTTTAAGTTCGGATGAAGTTAGTATTTTGGCAGAATCCGGTTACAATCCCAGAGTTTCATACCAAAATAATCCCGGATTGATAGAAGCGCTATCGATGATCAACACAGGATATTTTAACCGTGACAAGCCACACCTTTACAATGATCTCTACAACTCACTGGTTTTTGAGGATAAATACATGCTGCTCGAAGATTTTGCGAGCTATGATGAATGCCGGCAGAAGGTGATGAATACCTGGAAAGATCAGAATACCTGGACAAGAATGTCAATTTTGAACACAGCTGGATCAGGTAAGTTTTCCAGTGATCGTACTATTGCTGAATACGCAAAAGATATTTGGGGACTTGAGGCCGTTACTGTTGAATTACAAGGCAAAAAAGTTCGCTGACAGTATAACTCGTGAACAAAAGATCTTCCCTGTAGTGGAGTATGATTACCAGGTATTATGGACGGCAGTTAACTGACCGGCTCACTACTTTTCAAGCCTACTGTGATTTTTGCAGAATCCCTGAATTGCGTTAGTAATTTCTTTTCGGTAGACTTTGCGGTTTCAAAATGTCGCTGTTTCACCATATCGTAACCACGAATCTGTTCCGGTATTTTTGCTATTTCCAGCGCTATATTTTGGTTTTTCTTTGTCAGTCCACGCAGAAGTTCCTTAATTGTTTGTTCATATTCCTGAATTAACTGCCTCTCCATTCGGCGTTCCTTTGTTTTTCCAAATAGATCAAAAGCAGTTCCGCGCAGGAACTTAAACCGTGACAGCATTTTCAACACAGGAAAAATCCATGAACCAAAAGCAGATTTGATCGGCTCCCCCGTATGTGAATCACGATGAGAAAACAAAGGTGGTGCTAAATGCAGCTTCAGCCGAAAGTCTCCCTCAAAACGGCCCCGTATTTTTTTCAAAAAATCTCCGTTAGTATAGAGACGAGCTACTTCATATTCATCTTTGTAAGCAAGTAATTTAAAATAATATCGTGCTACCGCCTCAGTCAAGGATAAACTACCTGGAAGACGGTCGGTTTCAATGGTGCGAACACGCTCCACCAGTTGTAAATATCGCTTGGCATAAGCTTTATTCTGGTATGCAGTCAAGACGTCCGCACGATGCTGTATGAGTTCATCCAATCCTTCAGGAGGATCCTCAAGATGAAAACCTTCTACGATTGAGGCCGTCAACTCCCGCACGCGTTTTCCATCATGTGCTGTCCTCCTGCCCCATAAAAAAGACTGTTTGTTACTCTCTACTGACATGCCGTTGATTTCGATAGCCTGTTCAATAGAACTACGTTCCAAAGGAATTAAACCTCGTTGAAAAGCAAAGCCGAGCATAAACATGTTGGTGGCAATAGTATCACCAATCAAGGCAGTTGCCAGGCGTGATGCATCCAGGAATTCGGTATTGTCTGTTCCAGCTGTTTGCTGAATTGCCTGTTTGATTTCCAGGCTTGGAAAAAGCATATCCGCATTTTTGGTAAAATCACCGGTAATCATTTCATAACTGTTTATCACAAGTTTTGTATGTCCGGATTTTATGACTGAAAGAGTTTTATGTCCACCTGTCACCACCAAATCTCCTCCTATCACCAAATCGGCACCTTGAGAAGCAATCCTTGGTGAATGAATATCTTCCGGACTTTTCCCTATCCGCAAATGTGATAAAACTGCACCGCCTTTTTGTGCCAATCCAATCATGTCAAGAATACCAATTCCCTTTTTTTCAAGGTGTGCAGCCATTCCCAGTAAAGCACCAATTGTCACAATTCCAGTACCTCCAACTCCGGTTAAAACAATGTTATACGTGCCTTTAATTACAGGTAGCTTTGGTTCAGGCAAAGAGGTCCATTCAACATCCATATTGGCAGAAGGATCATTTTTCCTCATTTTTCCGCCAATGACACTCACAAAACTGGGACACAAACCATTGACACAGCTGTAATCCTTGTTACAGGCAGACTGATCAATCACCCGTTTTCTGCCAAATTGAGTCTCAAGAGGTAAAACTGCAACACAATTTGATTTAAGACCACAATCTCCGCAGCCTTCACAAACATCATCATTGATATAAATCCTGCGAGGTGGATCCGGAATTAATCCACGTTTCCGTCGCCGACGTTTTTCTGCAGCACAAACCTGTTCGTAAATCAGCACCGTCACGCCTTCAATTTCACGCAATTCTCGCTGCAGAATATCCAAATCCTTGCGGTCGTAAACCTTTACGTTTGCCGGGATGCCGGAGCTTTGAGTAAATTTTTCCGGTTCATCACTGACTACATCCACCCTTTTTGCACCTTCTGCATACATCTGCTGAATAATGCTCTGAACAGTCATCGGTCCATCAAAACCTTGTCCGCCGGTCATGGCGACTGCGTCATTGAACAAAATTTTGTAGGTAATGTTTATTCCGGAAGATACTGCTGCACGGATGGCCATGGTTCCGGAATGGAAATAAGTACCGTCTCCAATATTTTGGAAAATATGTTTGCGTGTGCTAAACGGTGCCTGCCCCACCCAGTTTGCTCCCTCTGCTCCCATATGAGTGAATCCAATTGTATCACGGTCCATCCACTGCACCATGTAATGACAACCGATTCCCGCCATTGCAATGCTGCCTTCCGGAACTACCGTGGACGTATTGTGAGGACAACCGGAACAAAAGTACGGCAACCTCACCATTGATTCCTGAGGTAACAGTGAAGAGTCCATGCGGATTTCCATTTCCTGCAAACGTTTTTTTAGCTTTTCATCTGTCCGAAAAGTCAAAATTCGTCGAGCAATAGTTGCGGCAATGTGGTTAGGATCAAGCGCTCCAGCAGTTCGAAACAATGGTTCTCCAGTTTCATCTGTTTTTCCTATCACTTTTGGACGGTTGGAAAGATCGTAAAGGAATTCTTTTATTTGTGGTTCAATTAGAGCCCGCTTTTCCTCAACTACAATAATCAAATCCAGCCCTTTGGCAAATTCAAGTATACCTTGAGATTCCAACGGCCAAGGCATGGCTACTTTGTAGAGTCGTACACCAAACTTTTCTGCTCCAGTTTCGTCAATTCCCAGTTCATCAAAAGCTAGTCTAGTATCAAGGTATGATTTTCCAACAGTAACAATACCAATTTTTGCGTTTCCTCCAGGCCATATTGTTCGGTCCAGTTTGTTTGCCCGACAAAATGAGCGTACTGCATCAACCTTAAATTCGTGCATTCTCCGTTCCTGCGCCTGCGGCGTGTCCGGAAAGCGAATATTTAAACCATCTACAGGAAAATTAAAATCATTGGGTAATTCCAATTTGAGTCTTGCAACATCAACATTGATTGTAGAAGTTGCTTCAACGGTATCATGTACACACTTTAAACCAACCCAGCATCCGCTGTACCGAGAAAGCATCCAACCTATAATTCCAAAATCAATTATTTCCTGAACACTGGAAGGATTAAGAACCGGAATCATGGCGTCTAACATGGCGAATTCACTCTGATTACAAGTAGTTGAGGACTCTGCCGTATGGTCATCCCCCATTAATGCCAGCACGCCTCCAAACTTCGATGTCCCCGCAAAGTTAGCGTGTCTTAACACATCGCCAGACCGATCAACCCCGGGACCCTTGCCATACCAAATTCCAAAAACCCCATCATATTTTCCTTCACCACTCAACTCCGCCTGCTGTGTTCCCCAAAGCGCTGTTGCTGCTAAATCCTCATTCACTCCGGGCTGGAATTTAACGTAATGTTCATCAAGAAGTTTTTTATTACGTGCCAGTTGCTGATCATAACCACCTAAAGGCGAGCCTCGATAACCACTGATGTAACCTGCTGTATTGTGTCCAGCCTTCAGATCCAGTTCACGCTGCACTAAGGGCAAACGCACCAGAGCCTGGATTCCAGTCATGAAAGCATAACCTTCTCTCAAAGTGTACTTATCTTCCAGTAAAACAGATCGTTTTTCCATAACAGACATTAATTCAACTGGTGAAAATTTTATGCAAAATAAAAATAATTAATATTTCCCCTAAATGGTACTTCAAACTAACATGAGAGAGTTGCTTTGCAGTAATTCAGTACATTCTATCACAACATAATCTTACTGCAAACCAAAAGCATTATAATCCACTCTGAGCTAAAATGGCTTTTCTCCTGAGGACGCTTCTGCTAGAAAAATTAGGTGTACTTTAAAACTTAATTTAATGATTAATGAAAAAAATATTTCTGTTTGGATGTTTAATCCCGCTGTTCCTCCGGGGTACATTGGTACAAGCTGCTGAATGTCAAAATCCATTGCCGCATCGTAACCAGCAGCCAATGTCAGGAATTTTTCTTGAATTGACTCCGCTCACACCTTGTACTCTCGAATCTGGTTTTTACCAAATCGAGACAATGTTACAGGCAAGCAACACCATAGTTATCGATTCTCAAGAGGAACTCTCTGCGTCTCGCATGATTCTTGACCATGAACGCTGGGAACAGACACTTGTCTTCCGGATTGGAATGGGACTTAAAACTGATTTTGGACTGACTTTACGCTACGTGGAAGAAGGTCCAGGAAACTGGGACAAATTTTTGCGGGAATATCACCAAATAATCGGTTTTCCCTATACTGCCCGTAAATTTCAACAGAACGTTGAATACCGTTATTGGCAGTATAATCCGGATACTAAGGAAAAAATTGAGACCACAGCACCTCAACGCGGAATTGGAGATATGGTGCTTAGTTTTCGTCATGAGTTGGGAAAAACAAAAATCTGGGAAAATCCAATTCGGTGGGGTTGGCGCATTGAGTTCAAGCAGCCTTCACGTTCCGATTTGCCCACAATCAGTTCCGGAAACTCGGATGTCGGCCTCGGAGTACTTGCTTCTACTTCAGGAAATATTAGCGGCTTTCCCTCATCATTTTGGCTGAACATCGGTGCTGTAAGTCCGGGAAAAACAAAGCACAAAGTTTATCCGCAAAAAAACATATTTTTTAGCGGCGGAACCGGAATGAATGTAGATCTTTCAAACACTTGGAATGCTGCTGTGCAAATTCTAGGTGCGTCTTCACGATATGAAGTGCCTGCTTCAGTACGTGGATTAAACCACCGGCAAACGATACTTGTTTTAGGGCTACGTCACTTTATTGGTTCTCACATTTTCTCTTTGGGATTCACTGAAGATATTGACTATTATTCATCTGAAGACATCAGCCTTTTGATTGGTTGGCAGTTTTCCGGCTAATTCATGTCGCTAAAGCTGACCTGCTGATATTGCAGAAGTTGGAGGTTAAAATTATTAAAAGCTGCAGCAGAAGCTACAATCATTGTGTCAGGAAGGCAAACTGTGCTTTTGCCAGGAAATATGCCTTTGAAGTCATAAAAAGTTGTCTGGCTCATTTTGCCACTGTTTGTTAGGCTTGCTTAATGAGAAATTGTGAGTTTATCCACTTTTAATCAATTTACATATTTCTGTATTTTCTACGTGAATTTATCTTCAACTAAAGTAGATACGAAGGCTGAACCGCGCTTTTTCATAGTCCGTGGAATTTTACTGATTGTTGTGTTGCTCCTTGTTTTAGTGGGGCTTACGCTATGGGGAGAAGCACATGATTGGGACCGCAGTCTTTCTGCTCAGTTTTTTTCTGACAAAAATAGCTGGTTCCTGGCAGATATTTCTCCCTGGAATTGGCTCTATGATTATGGGATCATTCCTGGAGTATTAGTC
>Ga0208568_1000245_pt1 | contig 22277 bp, 17 predicted proteins | sample DeeseametaMP2969_FD_184165 | JGI IMG/M metagenome (GOLD analysis project Ga0208568, IMG submission 184165) | Marine microbial communities from the Deep Atlantic Ocean - MP2969 (SPAdes) | ecosystem: Environmental > Aquatic > Marine > Oceanic | place: South of Funchal, North Atlantic Ocean... | reverse complement strand
CTTCTGTTTGTTTGGCGACGATAGAGTACCACCAACAGGCAGTTGATCTCTTCTCACCGTTTAACCATGAGTGGTGCACTTATTATCTGAATTCGGGGGTACTCGTAAAACTACATTTAATGTCAGCTTAAAACCGGCACTTTCTTTAGCAACATTTGGTGTCATTATAACAGCTGCAATTACGGGATGGGCTGCTCACTTAATTCTCAAGCTACCATGGCAAGAAGGTCTTTTAATTGGAGCGATTGTTGCCTCAACTGATGCGGCTGCCGTTTTTGGGTTAATTAGAAATGCTGGGTTTGAGTTGAAAGAACGTACAAGCGCTACGCTGGAAATTGAATCTGGTTCAAATGATCCAATGGCAATATTTCTTACTATTACTCTTGTTCAAATTCTACAAATAAACAGTAGTAAAATTGAGGGATGGCTGTTCATCATAGAACTTGTCCGTCAAATGGGACTTGGCTTGATAATCGGGTTTGCTGGAGGAAAACTGCTAGCTAATTTGTTGCGATATTTATCATTACCTTCATCATTATATCCTTTATTAGCATTTGCTGGTGGGTTGAGCTTGTTTGGATTCACGACTCTTTTAGGTGGGAGTGGTTTTCTAGCAATTTTTATCATTGGTGCAATAGTAGGAAATACATCGCTATCATATAGTGACGACATTAATAAGTTTCATGATGGTATTGCTTGGTTAAGTCAGATTGGAATGTTTTTAATGTTAGGATTATTAATTACGCCAACTAATTTAATACCAATCATTATCCCAGCTTTGGCTATTGCTTTCGTACTTATTTTCATTGCAAGGCCTTTAGCGGTTTTTTTATCTTTAATACCATTTCACTTCCCATGGAGAGAACAGGTGTTTATTGGATGGTGTGGTTTAAGAGGCGCTGTCCCTATAATTTTAGCCTTATTTCCTTCCTTAGCAGGACTAGAACATACTCAGACTTACTTTGAATTGGTTTTTTTTGTAGTTTTGATTTCACTGCTTGTTCAAGGTTGGACGATTTCACCGTTGGCTAAATTTCTTCAAGTAGATTTACCTCCTGCAGCAAAGGAACCTGAATATTTACATTTATCGATAAGGGATGAAAAGGAAAAGGAGCTCTTTATTTATACCGTGCTAGAAGGGTGTAAGGCAGAAGGCGTAACAGTAGACTCAATTTTCTCAATGAAAGGGGACCAGGTTGTAGGTGTAGTACGCAATGGTAGCCTTTTAAATGATTATGAACAGCATGCATTAGTTTGTAAGGATCAAGTGATTATATTGGCCTCAAATACTGAGCGAATTGAAATAGGTAAGTTTTTTGGTCCTGTTATTTTATCAAATAACCTTGGGTACGATGACTTTTTTGGTGAGTTTGATTTAAACCCTGAAGCAAAATTGATTGATTTAGCAAATGCTTATGGAGTTGATGCGAGTTCTTTCGATAAGGATCTTAGTTTAGAGCAATATATTTTGAATCAATTTCATGGAAAACCTGTAGTGGGTGATCAAGTTAAATTAGACTTTATTTGCCTTATAGTGAAAGGCGTTGAAAATAAAAAAATTATTTCAATCGGATTAAAGCTAAAATCGTCAAGTTAACTAAATTGTGAACTACCCATCGGCGCCGCTTCGCGTCGAACAATGTGCTTCTGCAGTCTAACTTTTGGGAGCTAGGCTGCTTCTTTTGTCTCAGCTTCCCCAGCAAACTTCGATAACTCGAAGACTTTCGTTTTGATAGCTGATTTATGCTGATATATGGGATTAACCCTGGCGACGATTCCAGCCGCAATTCAGTCAAACTTACCAGGATTGGCTATGCTTTTAGCCGACGATAGATCTCGGTTTTGATGCGTTCCGCAAGCTACACAAGTGAAAAGTCTTTCATTCTATGTTAACACATGATGTTGGCCGCAATTTTCACAAATTCCAGTGGATTTTTAAAGAGACCTATTCCACGATAGAGCTAACCTTCTAGATTGGCTTTGTATTGCGAAAACTGAGTAATTAGCCCCATGATGTTATCAGCAATCATGCTACCATTAAACTTTTGTATCCCCTCTACGTTTAAATCTTCGAACACAAAATATCATTTTCATTGGCTATCTGTTCGAAACGCTTCTGCTGATAAAATTAGATATATATTAAGAACATGACTAACTGTTCCGATTTATCCCATCGACGCCATTTCGCGTTGGACAATGAGTTTTCTAGTAAATTTCGATAGGTTTAATTTAGTTGACATGAATTTTTCTTCTAATTCAATTTTTTTTCAGGCTTTATTGTTTGGCTAAGTTGGTAAGTTAACTTTGAGTAATTCCAACAAGGTCTAATAATGAGTTATTTAAAGGCAGCGGCTTTAACTACTTTGGTGTTTTCATTTAGCGCTATTGCTATCACAACTATCAAAGGAACGATGAATATCTACAAACCAGAATTTGTCATCGAGAACAAATCAGGCACACTTATTTCAAATGTAAAAAACTTCAAGCTTGAGGCTCGCCAAACTGTTTTAGACGATTACTGTACTGTCACTACAGATAACAATACAGCATTACAAGGGGGAACCTTAAGCGCTGGATATTGCTTATTTGAATGGAATAACACAGCCGGTTATTTAATTGATGGATTTAAAGTTGAAGGCGTTGCTTCCAATTCAGGTCCGAATAGTATTGGCTACTCAATTTATTATTATTCAGGGTCAGCAAAAGCTAAAAAGTTAGTTGATACAAAAAACTTTATTTTTAATTTTGCAGCTCCAGTTAAGCCGACTGTCCAAGGATACTCAGTTAAGCTTGGGAACTCATGGAAGAGCGTAGGTAGTCATACCAATTACAACCCCGCAAATAAGTTTTCTGCAGTTAGAGTTAATGTTGACGCAAGGGATTACAGTCAGAAGGTATCTATACCATCGCTTGGTAGCTGTACAGTAGAAAGTGGCGCTACTTCATGCGATATTTCATTTTCAGAAATAAAGCTTGGTGATGCTATTTCAAATAAAGTGGGCTCTTTAAGCTATCAAGTGTCAGTTGATTCGAGTCATAGTTATTGGGGAGTTAGTAACACCAAACATGCTTTAACTGTTCCTTGGAATTACCAACCAACAAAAATTGACCTTTTTGAGGTTAATTCTATGCCTGCTAGTTATGCGACAACAAAGACAATAAACGTTAATAGCAAATCAATTCAAGTTTCGAATAACACAGCTAAACTCGTTTTAAATAAGCCTTCAAGCGAGATTGTTGGCGATTGGTGGGCCCCATCTGAGTTAAATGTAAAATTCAGCCGAAACAGTCAGCCAACTATTTCAAGTGGCATCACCTATAGCGGGAATGTTCTATATACAAAAGATGGCTCACTAGTTACAGCAAATAAGACTATTACGAGCACTAAGAGAGAAAGTGTAAATGGTGCATATGTTTACACCTTCGATATGACGCAAATTGAAGATGGTTATTATGGTGCTTCTGTGGCTTTCACAAATTCAAGTGGCATCCCTTCCAACCAAAATTTTAATGGGTTAAGAATTAACAAAACGGCCCCAAAAATTGATATTTTCAAATCAGGTGTTAAGCAAAATAACAGCAGTAACTTTGCATACAATCAAGAGCTGGTAATTTCAACTTTCAATTCATTTACAGATGACGTTGACCTGGTATCGATTCAAGTTAATTCTTCTAACGTTGCTTTTAACAAGCCAAAAATTGGTGTTGCCACAATACCTGACACTGTTATTTTCAAAAATGGCTTAAATACAATAAAAGTTACGGTCAAGGATACTCTGGGACATTTATATTCCAGAACAATCACACTAAATAAAGTTCAAGATGAAATCGAGTTTAAGATTAACAATTTAGGTGGTCGATTAGTATCTCACGTAAAAGAGTCTAGTTTTGAAGCAGTCCAAACTAAGTTTTCAGGTTTCTGTGACATTGTGACTAATGAAGCGGTTGCAATTGGTACCAATAATAATGTATCTGGAAAGTGTTATTTTGAATGGGTTGGTATGGATGAGCTTGATAGAGATAACTTTTCTCTGAAAGGTCGATTGAGAATGAGCGGAGTTGTGCCTGTTGGGTATAAAGTGTTTGCCTATTTTGGCGCGGAGAAAGAGAAAACACTAATCAAGTCTGGAACTACATCTTTTAACGTCGAGGCCCCAATTGCGCCTGAGCTAACAAAATATTCTATTTATGTAGGGAGTAAATGGATCGACAATAATAGCGATGTTAATCACGATCCAAACGCTCAGGTTAAAGCCATTTCAATCACTACTAAGCCAGTTAATTATTCACAACAGGTGATTGTCGATAATTTGGGGAGTTGTTTAATAAATGCTGGAAGTACATCCTGCACAATAAATATCACTCCTTATTTCCTTGGAAATAAAAATTACATTGGCTATGAGGATGGCATTGTTTCTCACCAGTTTAAGGTAAATTCAATTAATAAATACTTTACTGATAAAGAAATAAACTCACAAGCCATTGTAAGTTGGGAATATGCATACTCTCGGGTAGAGCAAGTAAAAGTTAATGCAAGGGCTAGTGGTTTGCCATTGAGCTTTGGCTTGTTAGGCGTTTCTATAGATGTTGAGAACGAAACAGCGAGAGTTGTATTTGATAAACCCTCTCCAGCTATATCAGGTACATGGTGGCTTCCTAAATCGATTGAACTTGAGTTTAAAGTTAGTGGTTCGCACGAAGTCCTTAAGGAACTTGAATTTGACGGTACTACTCTTTTTAAAAACGATAATATTACTGAAGGTGAAACTGTAATAGTAAAAAATCTAACCGGGCCTGAAGTTATTAATAACAAGTTTATTTATACAGCTGGTGTGCAGAGTGTACCAGATGGACACTACGATATTACGGTTACTTCAAAGTACTTATATTCAAAATCAGATAAAAAAGAATTTAAAAACGCTGCATTCTTATCTCGTAAGCAGCCATCAATTTCTATTTTCAGAAACAGCCAAAGTATGGAGGAAGATGATGAGTTCTACTTTGATAGTGAACTGTTAGTAGCAGGGTTTAATGGCTACGTAAATGGTGTCACTATTGAGAGTGTACAATCAAACGGCGTGCCATTAAGTTTAAATTCTGTTGGTGACGGTATTGTCACTATTAATGGCTTAACTCAGCAGTTATCACCAAAAGATAATGCAGAAATTAGTGTTGTAGTTAAAAACTCTTCAGGTGATAAATTTAATTATGATCTAAATGTTGTCTTTGCTCCTATGTCGTTTGATATAAAGCATCGTGAAAACGACTATCTACCGTTTAGACGAATTGAATTGGTTTATTTAGATTCTGAACAAGTGAGCGGCGAAGAGTGCCGGTTCTATAGTGAAAGAGACCTCGCGGTTAAATATGCGCGCAAAGGTGTTAAAAGCTGCATATTCAATTGGGTTAATTTACCAGAAGGCTTTGAAATATCATTGCGAGGTAGAACACCATCGGCTGTTGGTTATTTAGACAAAGCGCTTGTAGAAATTGAAAGCGATATCGAAATAATTAATGAGTTTGGTGAAACGCTGATCATACCTAATGAAAAAACACAGATTTCTTCTCAGGAACCAACAGGGATTTCAGTTGAAGCTAGCTCAAGGCGAGAACTTATAAACGGTTTTTATCCAGTTGAATACTCGGGTGGTGAAATTGTCAGAATGGGTACTGTATCGAGCCCTGGTTCATTAGATATGACATTCGACACCAAAGGGGTTAGCCAAACATTTCCGAAAAACCCTTCTACAAGAACAGGTGAAATATTTAGAACATCTGGTAGGTTCGATATGCCTTTTGAAGTTGAACGCAATCTATGGGAAGTATTCCCTATCGATTACAACGTTAAGTACCATAGAATTCCAGAAATAAATGCATCCCAAAGCATTAAAGCTTTAGTCGTTCCTGATAGCACACTTGGCGTTAATCTAGATTTTCAAGATGATCAGATCCTATCTACCGATGAAGTAACAGCTAAAATCAACCTTGGGAATTACAATCGAATCGATGGATGGGTTTATGACAAAAGCTCAATGGGTGAATGGGAAGTTTACATAGGTAAGTATGACAGAAGAAATATACCTGAACCATTAACAGAAACTGTCACAATTGATGCGAAAGGAGAAGCCTTCATAAAAATGCCGATGGAAGTTATTGGCGAAGAAAGTGGAATTTATGTTGCAGTAGCAAAAGCAAAAACACCTATACCTGATTATGAGTACTATATTCAGTCTGCTCGTGCATACTTTATTGTGTACAAAGGCACTAAAATTGAAGGGGAGCTAAAGGATGGCTTAATTAAGGGCCGGATACCATTGAGAGCTTCAGCAATTTACTCACCTGAAGACCGAGCAGATGTTGGATCACTTGGCCGAGTTGTGTGGGAAGTTTCAAGTAACGGTTCAGATTGGAGGGAGTCTACAGAACATAAAGATACTTTACGTTGGCGTAAGCGATATGAAAACGAAGAAATTGAATACTTGAGAGTTAAAGTTGAAAATAAGTTTACAGGCGAATGGTCAACTAGCGGTACTCTAAAAGTTGTTGCTTATGAAAAACCTGAACTATTAATTCAACAAACTAATGAAGTTCTATTTAATGAAGCTGCAAAGTTCGTTTTGTATGACGGAGATAACCTCGTTCAAAATGGGGATGGTGTTATCGAGTGGTCAACTGATAATCGTAAGTCTTGGTTCTCAGGTCCAGCAGAAATCTCATTCTATAAAGATGACTTTACAGGAAGAGATATCAATGCCCGAATGAAATATAACGGGATAGCAAGTGACAGTAGTTTGGGTGATGAAGCTTTTGTCGAAGCTAGGGCGCGATACTACTTCTTAAGAGCGCCACGATTCTATTTTGATTTAGATGTCCCTGATCTAGTAGAAGTCGGCTCTACACACCACATTAAAGGAAGCTCTTTCACAAGAACTGAGTCTATTAATGGTAGGACTCAAAACCAATGGGTGTTACCGGATGGGAAAGTAATAAATGATAGTGAATTTGACCTGACATTTAGTGAAAATCTTCTTGAAGGAAGAAACTTTATTCTGACTTATCAAGCTTGGGTAGAAGGTTCAAAACAAGAGACAATCAAAGAAACTAGAGTTCGAGTTAAGAGCTGGACATACGAGTTTCCTGAAATTGAACTAAACATGCCAGCTACAGTAAATTATATGCCTTCTAAACACATTGCATGGGTAGGTTTAGAGCGTCATTTTGCTCCTGGCGTCGAGTATACATATGAGCTACTAAAAACACCCGGAGTTAAAGTGTTAAATCAAGATGACGGCAAGTTTACTCTGCAGTTTTCCCAAGAAGGAATGAAAAATCTCACATTTAGGGTTACTAACAGCAGGGGACAAAGCAAAGAAGTAAGTCAAATTGTAGAAGTTTTACCTCCAACCCTATTAGAAATTGAGATCGTGCGTACATTCAGTAATGAATACCTGAGATATCCATTAGATGTATCACTTAGATCTCGTGTATGGCTTTCACATCCAGATGATAGAGTTTCAGTGTATAAATGGTACTTGGATGGCGCGCTTGTCATGGAAAGCAAGCGTTATAGAGAAAGTATTGGAGATTTATCTGTTGGTAATCATACTATCCGCGTTGATGTTGAAACTGAGTTTGGTCAGACAGGTTCGCAGTCATTTGAAGTGAGCGTGATACCAAATCAGAAACCAACCGGTAGTATTAATATGCATGAAACAGATCAAGTGTTTGAATTACATCTCAACTGTAATGACTCGGATGGTCGAATTGCTGCGACTACATGGCAGTTAAATGGTGAGTTACTAACGCATTCTCATAATATTATCCAATTCAGCAAGGATAAGCTAAAAGGCACAAATTATGTTGTAGGTAGATGTTATGACGATAGTTTTGAATTCATAGATATCACTCAGACAATTCATTAAATGATATGTGAATATGGCAGCTATTTTTACTGCCATATTCATAAAAAATGAACAACTTTTAATTGGGCTCAAATGTTGCTGAAAGGTTGAAAATTATTGAGCGGCTCGTTAGTAATCCATTTGGCCAAAAATGTTGATCATGGTGTTGTGGAGGATCTGTTTGGTCATGCATCGAGACAAGTTGTGACAGATAAATACAGCGGTAATCTACTGCAATTATCAGACGCCATTAATAGCGTATACTCAAGAATAAAAATGACAGGGCATTAGGAAGTTGAAAAAATTTAAGTTTATAAACAATCAATCAAAAAAAGAGTTTCTAGCGTTGCCCGATAAAATTCAAAAGCGCTTTGCAAATGATTTAAACGCTATTTGTCAAAACAAAGAGCCATTTAGCAAGTTTAAGCACTTAAAGGAAAGTGTAGGCATTGGTGCAGTTGAGCTAATAGAGAACGGCAGGCCAGCATATCGAACGATTTACGTTGCTAAGTTTGCAGATACAGTGTTCATCTTGCATTCGTTTACCAAGACGACTAACGGAGTCGATAAACAGGCTATGGACACTGCAAAGAAGCGGTACAAGCTAATGCAAAAAGAAACCAAATAAAAATATATCAACACTTGTATATATATCATTGTAGATATATAGTGCTTATAAGTTAATCAATAAGGTTTTTAAGATGACTCTTGAATACTCAAATATCTTTGATGCAATCACCGAAGATAAAGCAGAAGCCTCTGAATTACAGACACGATCAGATCTGATGATTGTCATTCGTGACATTATCAATGCCAAAAATTGGTCACAGGCCGACGCTGCTGCTCAATTAGGGCTAACGCAACCTCGCGTGAGCGATTTAGTTAATGGGCGAATTGAAAAGTTCAGCATTGATAAGCTAATGACTTGCTTGTATCGCATAGGTTTTCGTTTTAAGCCTGCGTTTGCTGATAATCAATTAACAATGGCTGTAGAAGCAGTTACAACTAACTAATGATTGGAATACGCATAAAGTAAGGTGCTAAAGCAAAGGCTGAACTTCAAGGTAATGCGGTGAGAGATATCGCTGGTTATCTCAAAAACTACTCTGCGGGTATAGAGTAACTAGCGAAAGAGATTTGACTTGACCATATAGATCTTTCGACTTTTGGGACACAGAAATTTAGAATTAGCTTCCACGACCTAGGAACCCTATACTTGATGGTATTGTTCAATTCTCTGAAATTGATGAGATATTAAAAACTTTAATTAAATAAGCACATTTAAGACAGAAAATGTATAAGTTACAAAAAAGGTAGCCTCAACCAAAGGCTACCTTTTTTATACTAGAGTTCTTTGGAGGAGACTTTAGTATGTCGTTAATGTACCACAAATACTTTCTTAATCGCCAAAAAAAAATTCAATACGAAAGAAAATCTCAGAATTACTCAAAAATCTCACTGTAGAATTTATTTACGTTCTCACAAAAACAATTAGCTATGAATAGCATAAAGTTGAAAAGCACAGTCATAGTATGCCTTACACTACTTGGCTTATATTGGTTAGCGGAATTATTTTTTGCTCGCTTCACATTTTCTTTTCCTACATTTCAAGAGCAATGTTTGTATGCTCACATGTTCATAGTCGACAATCGTGATAAGGATATTAAAAGGGGAGATTTAGTTGCATTCAAATTTAACAAGGAAGATAAAAATTTTGATAAAGGGTTGAACTTCATAAAAATTGCAGCTGGAGTTCCTGGCGATGAAATCAAGTTCTCGCCAAATGAAATGCTTGTAAATCGAGTCGAATCCAAAATTGCTGGAATGACGCATGCCATTAATTTCTTACAGTTAAACCCAAAAGAGTATGAGCGACAAATTACCTTGAATGAAAATGAATTCTTTATGGTTGGTGAGACTATTTATAGCTATGACAGCAGGTTTTGGGGGCCAATAAATGAAGAGGATATTTTGGGGAAAGCATATGCAATTTTTTAAGTCGATACTTTTGCTGTGTGCGTTCTCAGTCTCCGTAAGTGCCAATCAAAAAAACAAATATGATGTTTCTAGTTTTCAAGACGCTGCGAATAAGGCTGTCGAGAAAGCCAAAGAAAATGGGTGGTTAAAAGATATAGATAAGCCAACAATTCAAGAAAACGATATAGCTTTAGCCAAGTCAATTGCAGATCAGGCTGTTGTTATTTCCAGTGAAACAATGAAGAGAGCACTTCCACAACAACAAAATAAGATTGATTTATTAGAAGGTACAGATGGCGCTATTTTCGTAAGTTTCTCAATGCCCAGAAGAGCACTTATTGATGCCTTCCAAGTGGCCAAAGAGCATAACTTAACAATTTTATTTAGAGGGCTAGAAAAAGGGGCTACACACATATCATCGACGATGAAGCTTATTCAGAAATTAAGTGCCATATCAAAAGTAGAGCCAAATGTAGGAATAAACCCACTAAGATTTAAAGAGTTTAATGTAACCGGTGTACCAACTATCGTCATAAGAAATGGTAATAAGCATCTTATTGCTCCGGGCACATTGAATGCGCAATATGCAAAAGAGCAATTTGACCAAAAACAAGGCGATTTCAAGTTAGAGCCATTAGGCCAATTATTCAATATTGACGAACCTGACATCATAGAGCAAATGAAAGCTGCAGCAGGCAAGATTGATTGGGCTGAGAAGCAACGTTTAGCAAAAGAAAGGTTCTGGAAGAAATATAAAACTTACCCTCTCCCAACGTCAGAAGAATCTAAGCAATGGCTAATAGATACGACTGTTCGGGTAACTCAAGATATCAAAAATGGCCGTGGAGAAATATTGGCCCGAGCTGGCGACATAACAAACCTTTTAAAACAATACCCTATGCATTTAACCATTTTTGTAATTGATCCCTATGTGAAGTCACAGGTTGATTGGGTTAAGGAAGAATTAAAATCGATATCAGGACAGTTTCAGATTCATCTAACCCATATGGATAAAGACAAAGGGTGGGATGACCTTAGTAAGTTTCGAAATGAGTTTGGGGCACCAGTTTTCATTTTGCCTAAACAAGTTATTGAGAAATTTAAAGTGGAAGCTACACCAAGCAAAATCGAAACACAAAGCAATGGCTATTTACTGGTACGTCAATTCGATTGGAGTGAAAAATGAAATTAATTTTAGTTGGGTTAGGCGTTTTAGCTGGGATCTATTTAAGTTACGAGTACCCCACTGTAGCAAAGCAAATCTGGGATACCGCTTGGCATTACTTTCTAATCGCATTTAATTGGTTAGAGTCAAAAGTGGGTCAATTGTAATGCGCTTTACATTGATTTCCCTTATTTTCTTAGTCGCTTTATTTTCAACGCAAACAAAAGCTGAAGGTAACGCATGCAATAACGCGAATGTATTTAGCAACATAATAAATGAAGTTTGTTGGTCGTGCTTCTTACCAGTGCGATTGATGGGAGTAGGTCCAAAACCAAATGGGGCTGCACCTGACCAATCGATTTGTGCTTGTAATGATGCTCTTGGAATTCCGGAGTTTGGCTATCAACTAGGGTTTTGGCAGCCCTCTAGATTAGTCGAGCATGTGAGAGTTCCATGGTGTGCACCCGCATTAGGGGGAGTTAGGCTTCAGGATGATCTATTTTCATTGTCCACTGGAGTGGATGTTAAAAGTTCCGGTGGTGCAGATTTGGCAACGTACCAATACCATTACTATTCATACCCATTATTTGCGATGTTGGAAATTTTGTATTTGCCTAAATGTGGTGGTGAATATACAGATTTTGATTTGATGTACCTTAGCGAGATTGATCCAACTTGGAACAATGATTTGCTCTCAATTTTACTATCCCCAGAAGCATTTATATTTGCAAACCCAATTGCAAAAGCGTGGTGTACTGCGGATTGTGCCGCAATTACAGCAGGAGATGTTCAAGAATCTACATATGGTTGTGCTGGCTGCGACGGAAGTCTCTATCCATTTACTGGAAATGTTTATCACGGTGAGTCTGGGCCGCGTGTAACTTCTCTTTTGACACAACGTGTACTTGCGAGTTTGCACCGAAAGGGGTTGGCTAGAAAAACAATCGGAGAGGATGCAATGTGTAAACCCGAGTTTTGGCCAATGATCCCCAAATCCCAGTATAAGCTTTCGATGCTTCATCCCGTAGCAGAAGCTGATAGAAACTCCCCAAATGGTAAGTGCTGTCACCCATTGGGAGAGTCTGAACATAAATGGTCTACAGCGGCAGGTGGTAGAACCATCCCAGGTCTTGAAGACTACTTATATTTACTGTGGCGTTTTAATGACTGTTGCGTAATTAGCTCTGGTATCAATGCGCCTTCAGAATAGTGAGGAATTTAATGAAAAGCGAAGATTTTAGAAGTTTTTTGAATAAATATAGGCTAAGTAAACAGCAAGCAATGCACATATTTGGATTTAAGAAAACAACATACCACAAGTACACGAGCCCAAAATACGAAGAAGAGATAAGTAACAATGTTTCAATTATTTGCGAGTGCCTTGATCACATGGGTAAAGGAAAAGCAAAGAGATACTTAGAACTAAAACTCTCAACACACCGAGATAAGTCAGTTAGAAAACTATTAACCTGACGTATAGTCTTGTTTACTCTTAGGGGGTGAACTATGTTTATAATAGCTCATATTGCGTTCGTTACCTTTGCATATTTAGGGATTCATTTGGGAAAATTTGTTTTTAGCAAAAAATTACTAGGTAATTGAGCGATACCCCCTAGATTTATCTAATTTTAATATTAAATTAAGCTTATACTTGTTTCGGTTTTTTTACTCCACCTATAAAAAGTTAATATTAAAAACATGGAGTTATTGAAACAACAGTGTGAAGTGAATCACTTATGGGCGCCACCTTAATGTCGAATAAGGGGGGCTCATAAAGTTTCGAAAAATTTTTAAGTATGGAAGTTTGACAATAATAAGCACAGCCTCTATATTTAAAGTGTATTTCATAAATTATTAAGCCAGCAAATTCCTAATTGATTAACAATACCCAAGCATACAAACTCACCTTCATCCCTAAGTTTGTATGCTTTTTTCTTTTGTATCCTAGTTTAGCCAGAATGACGCTGGATTTGCTTTTTGTGCTTCTATACTTTGCTGGTTTGGTATTCTATAACAGAGGTTTAGCTATTAGGTGACATTATGTTCTTGTCGAGCATTTTCTATTGCTAAAGACTCCCTATATTCAGCAGTTTCTGCTGTCAGTTTCCAATGAACATCAAGTAAATCCTGTTGCTCAACTACTTGTCTAACCTCTGCTATAGAGGTTTTGAAAAACTCTTTTCTGGGATTTACTTTGTTTACTTGCTCTCTCAAATCTTCTGTGAAGTTCTTTTTCTAGTGTAGGGCCATCCTCACTATAGATCATGGCATGTATATCAAATGATAATGGAGCAAAGGCACCTCTGAGCCTGTTTACTCTATCAGGTGGCTTTAATTGAGCAAATTTTAATTAAAAATCTAATAAAAATTAGGATTTAGATGGAAATATAGATTTTAAAATATCTTCAAATCAATTGTCATGGCTCTATGTTGAATGAAGTGTTTTAAGAAAAAATTAACCGGATATACAATTATTGCAAGCATGGTTGGTCAAACCATTGCTGTATCAGTAATTGGGGTATGGGCTGGGTTACTATCGATTGCCACTCCATTTGAAACAGCTATTGCTGCACAGGAACGGTTTGACCAAATTCAGCAAAAATACAAAACTGATGATCCAACAAATAACCGCTCCGATGATCAACGTTTAAATCAAACGTTATTAAAATACCCACATCAAACAGTCATAAATCCAAATCGAGAAAATGAGATAATTCAAAAATACTACCTAACCCCACAGACATCTAGAACAGTTGATTTGTCTGCTTATGGTAATTATGGAGACAATGCACAGCAGCAGATTGAAGATAGCGTAAATGTTGCGAGAGACATGTCAAAGTCAGCTGTTGTTCCATCGACTAATGCTAGTGGAGGTTTAATTACAAATTATAGTAATGGAGGAGTTTCGCTTACAAAAGATGATAGTGGTAATTATGTTGGGACTATTGATGAATCAAAAGTTACTGAGCATGTTTCTAATCAAAACGAGTACACTAGCTCAGAGCTAAATCACTCTCAAACAACATTTGAGGCAGACAGTCACTATGGTAATGAGACAGAGTTTTATGCTTCAGGAACCACTAAAATAAACAGTTTGAAAACTGACACTGCTAGTGATGCAACTGTATACCAAACAATTCAATCAATTCAGAATGACAATAAACCCCCAGAAATAAACCCCAGAAGCAGTATTTTCAATTACGGATTTAATGAAGTGAATGATGCCCTTGACGGTACCGGATCATGGTTATCGTCATGTACAGACGAGTCAGTTGACATAACACGTGAATTTATATCAACACAATCAACAAATCATTTGTGTATGCAACCCCTTGCAAGCAATAGCTTATATTGCGAAGTTGAAAGAGCTACACCAGTTGCTTATGACGTAATAGTGCAAATGGCGGGTAAGGGGAAGCAGTTTTTAACAGTAGAATTTGACCTAAAGAAGCAAACTGCTAAGACAATAGCCCCAACCGATTCAATTGCAACAGAGCTGAAATTTGAAGGTCCAAGTTTTGAAGATTTCTGCACAGTTAATAATACTAATATTAATAGGGTAAGCCTTGGTGCTTGGCCCAACACCACACTAGATGGAAGTATTGATGAAAGTACTTGGATTCGAGAGTTGCAAGCGCCAACATGTGCAAATGGTTTAAAAGGTATTGTCCAAGTTGAAGATAAAACTGATGATAGTGGTGATACAAAATGGATCTTGAACGCTCAAGTAAGATACAGGTTTACTGGTGAAGTAGGGGAAAACAAGCAGTATCCAGCTGGTTGCTATGATGCGATTGAAAGTGAGCTTAAGGAAAGCAATGGCTTAGCAGGGTTTAGTGACACAATTAGTGGTGGTACTGAAAGCCGGTTTGAAGGTTTTTGTAAATTTGATAGCTATACAAATATCGAGGTTGGTAGCGTTGGATTACCCCCAGAAATATTAGAAACAGTCCCTCCTTTTTATAATGGTGATACAGGAAATAAAACTTGGAGAGTTAACCTTGATGGATACAATTGTGATCCTACTAAAGGTGAAGATTACTGTATTGTAACTCGAAGAGCCACTTTGGAAGAAAAAGCAGCAGGGATAGAGGATGAATTCCAATGTTATTCCTGGGATGAGATAGAATCTCAACCAAACCACTGCACTACCTACCAAACTGATACGCAATGCCAAGAAATTGAGAGAACATGTGCTGAAGGGTGGCTTTGGGAGCGAGATGACGCCGATGATATTTGCTTCGCTTACACAATTGAGTATCAATGTGATGAAGAAATTGTTTCGACTGTAACAAGCTCCGTAACACAGAATACCTGTGCGGCTACATTGCCTTGTGTTGGAGGGAGTTGTGAAACATCAAATAGTGAAGTTAATGATCAATTCGCAGATGTTCTCGCTATGGCTACAGTAATACAGCATATGGAAGATGGGATGAACTGTGAAGATCCTACAGACCCATCAACGTGCACTATTTTTGAAGGTGAAGGTAAATTTTGCTCTTGGGAGCCAAGCGGTTTAGGTAATGACTGTTGTGAGGCTCCTGATGGTGTTGATATTTATGAATATGCACGAGCTGCTTATGGCATGCTACAAGCAGATGCATTTGTAGCTGGACTAGATGGAACCAGTAATGCTGTAGTAGGCGGCTATCAGAGTATGAGAGAACCTATTGCTAATGCAGCTACAACTGCTGGTGAAGCAGTTTCAAGCGCCTGGTCTTCAGTTTCTACAGTATTTACTGATGCGGCAAGTACTGCTGCAGGTAATGCAGCAGGGGAGGTGGTTGATGCATCTGGGGCCGCAATGGATATTTTATCTGATCAAGCTATTGAAGAACTACAGCAAATGGTTATGAACTACGTTTATGACTCGATTCCAGAGGAGTTAGCACAGGCATTAATGAAAAAAACCGTTGAGGATGGAGTATCTACAGTGGTGCTATCAGAAGGAGCAAGTCAAGCCGTAGCGGTAATTGGTTATGTATATGCTGCATACATGGTGTATCAATATATTAAACTAGCTTTAAATTTGCTCACTGCTTGCCACGAGTATGAAATGGATATGGGAATTAGGCTTGCTACGAAACAATGCATTCCCGTAGGAAAGAAATACTGTGCTGAAGATGCTTTGGGTGTCTGCTATCTACGTCGTCAAGATTATTGCTGTTATGACTCCATCCTATCTCGAATAATAATGGAACAAGCATCCCCAATGCTTGGCCATGACCTAGAAGAATATACAACAAAAGAAGTTGATGGTTCAAAATTAAGGAATTGTCCGGGGTTAACCCCTGAACAACTGTCTAACCTAGACTGGAATCAAATTGATTTAAGCGAATGGATTAACATAATGATCGAGTCTGGTATTGCTGATTTTGCTCAAGACCTTGATAAGCTAACTGGTTCTGGTCGACTACTTAATAATGAAGGTCGAGAAAACGCTGTTGATAGAACAACACAAAGAGCTGTTGACGCTGAACTGGCTGAGAGAGCTATTGAAACAAGAAGTATCATAAATGCAGATGATATTGATTGTTCATATGTGCCGAGACTATTAGCATGCTATTTCCATAATGATGATTAATGATTGTAAAGTTGCGCGATATAAATAATAAAGTACGATAGAGACACTTTCGGGACAAACGAGGAAATCTATGAAAAATATAACTAAAATATCCTTAGCTTCAGTCATGGCATTAACTTTATCAGCTTGTTCATCAACAAAAGAGCCAATTGTGTTTGATAGCTTTCAAGCAAATGAGAATGACTCATTTGCAAAAACAACAATGCGCTTAGCTGGCAGCAATAAGTTTATGGACAGTGCTGACGGAAAGTCAGGGACACGCAAAGTACCTGGCTCGAGTGTAATGGCTCTAGGTCAGCTGTTAATGTTAGATTTTACTGGAGCAGCCAGTACAGCCATTAATGATAGTATCATTGAAGACGAGCCTTTAGCTAAGAACGTCCAATTTATAGTTAAGGTTGAGAATGTAAGTCAATCAGCACTTGCAAATCCTGAAAGTATTATTGCTAGAGCTTCGAAAAAGCTTGATGAAATTGCTGCCAAGAAAGGGCTTGAAATAGAGTCAGAAAGGACAACAAGTACTCAGCGAATCATCAACTATAAAAACAAAAATCAATGTGAAAATTTGATTCTTGTTGTAAATAACTGCGGGCAATACATTGGGCTTGGTCGAGTTTCGTCATATGATCAAGAAAGTAAGTCTGCATATGTAATTTTTGAAGCAAATGGAAATTTTGTATCATTGCATTTAATGAGTGATTACATGGGGGATGATGTTTACTTGTATCACCCTAGAAAATTAGGATCAGGTAACTGGGATTACAGTTGGGCTATGTACGCTGGTTCTCATATAGTCATTCACAAAGGGAAAATACATAAATTTATTACTGGGCAAAATTTTGAAGATGGTGTGGATATTAGCGAACTGCGATACGTATTTTTTGAGGAATGGGAAAAAGAAAATAAGAGCGAATACAACGAAAAGTATTACAAAAACCCTAAAGACAAAGGTAAATACTTATACGATTATCACTTAAAAGACATGAGCTTCACTGAATTACCGCTTGATACTAAGTTGTAAATTTACTTGCATTTGAACGTAGTATGTTTACTATTTTATAGCTATCCCATGCTCCACGTTTGGCATTACGACCACTGGACTTGGGCGAAATTGCCGGCCTCTTCAGGCCGGTTTTTTCAATTATGGACAATAGAAAAGTACAAAGTGAATACTCGTGTTGTTTGAATTTATAAGTCACTTCAAACAACAACTCGCGTATACATAGACGGATATAACTTTTACTACGGCTGTTTAAAATGTACAAATTTTAAATGGCTATAGGAAATGTTAGCGATGATGTGACCGATACGTACATTATACCTGATCCACAACAATTAACTGATGCATTGAATGATTTGTATAAGACAGTGCCAGCCCTCGGTTTAAAAGAGTAAGTGATAGGTAAAGAATTTGAAAGGGTAATTGCTACGACCAAGCTAGCCCATATAGGTTTTTAAGATACAAAAAAACCCGCATAAAGCAGGTTTTTTTGTTTTCTTCGTATGTCTACAGGGGGAGGCATAAAGCCAGCATATCCCATAGCTAGTAAGTGAATTGTAAAAGGAGTTGACGATGCCGTCAAGTAATATCAAAAGGTCATTATCTGACTCAAGGTTGAGTACATATGAACAAATTGTTTTTAATGGTACAGCGTTGAGTACAGAGCAAGCATTAAAGCTCTATGCATGGAATGCACAAGTGTCTGCGGCGTTTTTTGCGCCACTTCACCTTTGTGAGGTGGTTTTTAGAAACGCTGTATCTGAAGCCTTGGAGAGAAAATATGGGTTAAATTGGCCTTGGAATACTACATTTGAGCGTAGTTTACCAAACCCTGATAGAGGCTATAGCCCAAGACGTGATCTAATAAATGCCAGAAATGGACAGAACACAACAGGAAAAGTTATTCCCGAATTAAAGTTTGTATTTTGGGAGAAACTGCATAACGAGAAGGTTTGATGATCGTTTATGGACTCCATTCTTGCGTACAGTATTTCCTAATCATGAAGTAACTTTTAGGAAACAACGCTATTGGACATACAAAAACCAGCTAGTGACTCCTTTGATGGAATTAAAACCTTTCTAATATTGGTCATAAATAATGCATAGCAAAACTAAAACAAGCTAATATAGTGTCCTCTGATAAAGATGTTAAGGCACAAAGGAGATTGCGTGCATGGGGTTTCGAAAGAGTATAAAAGTTGGAAAAGGTGTACGGGTTAATATAGGTAAAAAAGGGATTAGTAGTCTTTCCTTGGGAGGTAAAGGTTTAACTCTGAATGCGAGTGAGAAAGGTATTCGTGCTACAGGAAGTATACCCGGTAGTGGAATCTCTCACGCCAAGGTGGTTTATAAACCCGATGGGACTTCTAAGCACGTAAACCTTAAGAGTAGCTTACCACCACAAATTGACACTGATGTACGAAAAGTTAGCTTTTTGCTTGGTATGGGAATTTTTTTCCTGCCGTACATCTTTGCTTGGTATACTCTTCGCAAAGGACACTCCACGATTTCAAGAGTCACAAGTTTCGCTTGGTTGTTTTGGCTTATATATTCAGTTATCCAACAGCCCTAACAAAGCAACGTATGGCGATCTACATTCGTTTCTATTAAAGACTGCTACAAATCAATCAACTACAAGGCTGTCGTGTAGCGATGTTACGACCGTACGTTTAAGACAAATCTCTCCTTAGGCCGTAACTTATTATATGCCCTTCTCCGTGTTTCGGTTTATTGATAAGACACTCCACTAAACCCTCATTCACCATGCATTTTCTAATTATGTGTGCAATTCATTAGGGCATGCTTACTTTAAGAATCTAGCTTTCGCACTATCCGAGGCAATTCCGCTAGCGACTAATATAACAAGTTATGTACAATGCCGCCTATAATATGTATTGTGGTTACAATAAATTAAGTAGTAGAGATCATGGCAACGCAAGCATTAATTAATCCCCAAATTGTAACTTGGGCACGGCAACGAGCCGGCTTAAGCAAGGAGGACTTTGCTCAAAAATTAGGGATTAAAAAGGTTGAACGCGTAGTTGAATGGGAGGCTGGAACATCTAAGCCTACATTTGTTCAAGCCCAGAAAATTGCAAATGCCACTAATATTCCTTTTGGTTATCTATTTTTAGTTAACCCTCCTAAAGAAGAGCTACCTATACCTGATCTCAGAACTATAGGTAACAAGCATCGTAATGAAGTATCAGTTGAAATGAGAGACATCATTAAGCAGGTAATGTATAAACAACAGTGGTACAAAGAGTATTTGCGACAAATTGGCGAAGAGGAATTGCCGTTTGTCGGTCGCTTTACTACAAAAAATACTGTTTATGATGTTGCACAAAACATAAGAGGTGAATTAGGAGTTCCACTGCCTCAAAAAGGCTCTTGGGAAGACTATCAACGTCAACTAATCAACGCTGCTGAAAACTCTCGCATTCTTGTTATGAGAAGTGGCATTGTAGGTAATAACACCAGAAGAAAGCTCGAAGTTAGTGAGTTTCGAGGCTTTGCCATCTCCGACAAATTAGCGCCTGTAATTTTCATCAATAGCTCTGACGCGCCAGCCGCAAGACTTTTTACGCTTATTCATGAGTTAGCTCATCTTTGGATAGGCAGTAGCGGGGTTTCTGATCTTGGCAACGAACATGCTGAAGAAGAAAAGTTCTGCAATGCTGTAGCTGGCGAATTTTTAGTCCCTGAGAAAGAATTCCATGAAATGTGGAATCCTCTAGTTAGCCTACTAAATAATGTTGTAGCAATTAGTTCTAGATTTCACGTTAGTAAACTCGTTGTGGCTAAACGGGCTTTCGACTGTAACGCTATAGACTCCGATACTTATAGGGAATTTTACCAACGTGAAATGAAAGCGTTCAGACGCAAAAAAAGCAGCGGAGGAGACTTTAACATTACTGCGGGTGCCCGTAACAGTGCTTTATTTTCTAGTGCAGTTGTTGCAGAAGCAATGAGTGGGCGGATTCTACTTCGGGATGCAGGGAGCTTATTGGGAATTCAACCTAATAAAATTAAAACGTACGCGAGCAAACTTGCCTTATGAATTACCTGCTAGATGCAAATACATTTATTGAAGCGAAAAATCGGTACTATTCGATGACAATTTGTCCGGGCTATTGGCAGTGGTTATTGCAATCAAACAAGCATTGCGGCGTTTCAAGTATCGAATTCATAAAGAAAGAGCTGATTAACGGTAATGATGAACTCGCGATATGGGCTAAAGAACATCCAGGTTTGTTTGAATCTAATGATGATGAAGCAACCCAACTTGCCTTCGCAAATGTGGTGAATTATGTAATGTCTCTAACCGAGATGAAAGACGGAACACATGAAGAGTTTCTGAGAGGGGCTGACCCTTGGTTAATTGCTAAAGCTATAACAACTGGATCAGTGATAGTTACCCACGAAAAGCTCGACAAAAAAATCAAGAGAAAAATCTTAATCCCAAACATTTGTGAGCACTTCAAAGTATCTTATATCAATACTTTTGAGCTATTAAACAATTTAGAAGCTCAATTTGTTATGCATACATCAACCCCTTAGGCTTTAGAGCCTTATTTACTTTCAAAATGTGTAGCTCGCTAATCATACTTGAAGCGCCTCCACTAACTAATCCAAACCTCATAAGTAATTCATTAGCAATAACGCTAACCTTGTTTCAATAACGTTTAAAACCGGTAATTTCCGGCTTTAAATTTTCCTATCCGTGACATCAGTATTTGGCTTACATTCAAGCGAGTTCTGCACTACTGAATTTGGAGTTTTTAGCCAATATTTTTAGTTTGAGTCGTATAGGTAAAGTGGTGGCGTTGCTATAGCATCTTAATGCGGCGTTAGTCCCTAAAAATTTATGCCGAATTCACTTAACACAGATGACAACCTAAAACGTTTTTCCAATACTGAGGAAACCCAACACATTGGACTAACACTCATAGTAAAATCACTTGTGAAAAGAACGGGTGTAAGAACTGATAACTTTCATCCTTGGGGTGATTTATAATTCATGCACTTTAGCTTCATTTGTATAATGACTTTAATGAGCTATTTTTGTTATCCCAGTAATATAGAAGAAATGGAATTGCACCTCCTTTAATCTCTTCTGCTGAATAGAACTTCTCTGTATTGAAAGCTTTAAAATAAATTCCTTGAGAATAAGCTTTAACTGTTGAGGAAAGAATGAACGCCAAATAGATTAAAACAAGAATTGAGGTAAATATTGTTAATGATGTTGAAATTTGCATCAATGCAAAGGTAATAAGCAATAAAACCATTAGATGGGATAAACTTCTAATTTTATTAATTTTAATTTTGGTCATACATAAAAATCCTTTTTAAGTTCCTTCCTAAATTGTACCTATTAATATTCTATTCCTTGTGAGTCTATCTAGTCAATTTGTAGTATCTATATGAATTGCATTTTTCACATTATATTGTGAATTTTTGGTTCTTTGACTGCGGTTCTAGATTTTTTCACAAAATATTGTGAATTTATTGCCCTATTGATTATATTTCTCTATTATTCACAATTATCTGCACGGCTAGCGCATTTTAATCCCAGATTCTAACAGGGTTGAGCGATAATCATCGTCTAGCCCTGCCATTTTCTTTTTTCTCGCCATACTGGCTGTTTTA
>Ga0208568_1000244_pt1 | contig 22330 bp, 14 predicted proteins | sample DeeseametaMP2969_FD_184165 | JGI IMG/M metagenome (GOLD analysis project Ga0208568, IMG submission 184165) | Marine microbial communities from the Deep Atlantic Ocean - MP2969 (SPAdes) | ecosystem: Environmental > Aquatic > Marine > Oceanic | place: South of Funchal, North Atlantic Ocean... | reverse complement strand
TGTATAGGCGTCAGCTGCCCCCCTTGAGAGCCTTGAAAAATGTAAGAACCTGACAACCCATCAATTGTAATGTCACCAACAGACTGTGCGATAAATTGCACGGTGTATAAACCAATCACTGGTGTCTGCAGTTGATAGAACAAATCAATTTGTTCCAAGTAAGCTAGTGAACCTATCTCTAAAATTCCCCCCGGTAGAAAAGGAGGTAGAAACATCTCTAACACTGGGTTCCCCAAGCTGCTAACTGAGCCAAAAGGATTTAACGTAGAAGCGCCAATAAAACTCAAGAGCGAATCGTTAAAACCAATTGTCGTGTTATATACATCAAACGGTTGAGGAAACGGTACGCTACCTAAAAAAGCATCTTCATTAGAAAAGCTTACCGTCGCCGTGATAGTTTCTCCTACTTGATAAATTGATTTATCCGTAGAGATTTCAATTATTGCGGCATTTGCATTAAAAGTAGCAATTGCCAATACCATTAAAATAATTTTTTTCATTTTCTTTCCAACTACTGAACTGCACATGCGGTACGTGTACACATAGACATTAACGCGTATAAATCGTAGATATTTAATCTGCCGTCATTGTTAAAGTCGTGCTCTTCAACCGTCGCTTGACGTTGCAGAAGCAAGGTGTAGAACGCCACAATATCGGTGTTGTCTATGTCACTATCGCCATCAAAATCACCAATTACTGGCTCCGGCTCACTCGTTTCAGGGAAATCCAGCACAACAATTACTGGATCGTGATCTGACGAACGATAAGCATCAGCTCCGTAATAGCTAGAAAGCTGGGTTTCTGACTTATATTCAACGTTGTAGTCGAAGACACGAGGCTCATCAGCATTGATATGCCAAACCGTTGCGTCTGCCACATACTCAGTCAAAGTTGAGCTTGATAGCGCGTGGTCTAAGTAACCCATTTCGCCGCCGAAGCTATAAGAATAAGCACTTTCGCCGTGGAAGAGGTTCACCAAGTTGCTGTAACCGGCGTCTTCGAGAGCAAGAATTGGATCTTCTTTCGCATAAGCATTTAGGTCACCCATTACGATAACTCGGTCAGACAAACCTTCACTGTTTTGCACAAGCGCTGTCAGCCCTAACGCAGCTTGGGTACGTAGCTCGTTCCAGCAGCCTTGTCCATCACCCAAATCAGCATCATTACCTGTTGCACTGCCACAGCTTCCTTTTGATTTGAAATGATTTACCGCGAGCGTAAACGCTTCGCTGTTACTATTTACGCTAAAGGTTTGTAACAGCGGCTGGCGGTTACCGTAGTCAAAAGGAGCTTCAGAGGAAGTAACCGCTGCGCCTTGTGGTGTAACCGTTGCAGGCTTATAAATAATACCTACCGCAATTTCATCACCACCAAGTAATGATTCAAGTGCTACATAGCTATACACGTCACTACCAAGTTCAGCATTTACGCTATTTACAAGAGAAGCAATGGCAGAATCACTCCCGTATCCATCGTTTTCGATTTCTACTAAGCCAAGTACATCTGCGTCCATCGCAACGATGGCTGCTACTGTCTTCGCTTGCTGGCGGGCAAATTCATCTTCTGAGTCTGCACCACGAGAGGTAGGGAAGTTCGGACCATTAAAGTAGTTAAGCACGTTAAAGCTAGCCACTTTGACATCGCCTTGTACGTCTAACTGGGGCACATCTGTTCTTGGGTTTGTGCGTACAGTTTGAAGAGCGCCAACTGGAATTAAGTTATAAGCACCAAATGCGTAGTGCATTACACCTTCCAGGCCTTCTACACTGTCGCCTAAACGCAGAGGATTCGCATGAGATAAACCTCCAACTGGGAAAGGAATATCGTCAGCATTTTGTGCGCTTGAGCCATCATCAACCAACAATGTGTTGCGTGCATTCGCTTCAGCCAAGGCAATAGCTTCACTTGAACCCGCGGCATATTGGTTTGTAGGAATCATCAGGCGGCCTGATGACACGTTGAATTGCCCATATCGACCAAGATTGTAAACGTCTGTCACGTTCAAAGTTTGCTGGAATTGAACCTGCATACCTTCAAGTGACTCTAGGTTAACACTCTCGTCAAATGGCATTTCAATGCTTGTCGTTAGTATATCAGCACCTGCACCTAGCGTTTCAGCATTTGCGCTTAGTACAATTTCTGTAATGCCATTGTATTCAGCCACTGCACCGCTAACACGCACAGCATCACCAACAGATGGGTATTCAGTGAAGGTTGTCGAATAGGCAAATACACCTTCAGACGTCGCAGCATTGCCATCAGAGTCGGCGGCTTCTTCTTGAATAAAGAATCCGTTCATTTCCGGCACAACTTTAGTCACTACTGCCTCAACAACAACGTCATTGCCTGTAAGTGGCGAGGTATCGCCTTCGCCTTGGATAGCGCTAATTAAGACTACTTCACCAACTGGGTCAGTTGGGTCTGTAGGATCAGTTGGGTCGGTCGGGTCAGTTGGATCCGTAGGCTCGCTAACAGATCCATTGTGCGAACCAAAATTGTTAAGCGTATCTTTTGGTAGGCTATCCCATTCTTCAAGGGTAAACGCTGGGTTGCGGTTAGGATTGCCTGCTGTTACTGAACTCTTGCGTACCAAAGTAACGTCTTTACCCCAGTTAGTTTTAACGCCGTACGTACCTAGAGCATCAACAACCTGACCGTTAGCGACGAGCTCAATGTAGTCATCGCCATTGAAATTAATCACGAAGCTGCTAATCGTTGAGCCGGCAGTTAACAGTGCATCTGCACTTCCGTGAGCGAATGTTGCTACGCCACCTGCTGGGATTGTGCCTTCAAGTGCTAACACTTTACGGTCAGCATCTGCGGTCTCACCATTGGAGAGTAAAACTAACTCATAACCCGCTAGACTTACCGGTTGTGTCGAGCTATTGAAAAGCTCTATACCTTTATTGAAACCGCCACCTTCGATGTATTCTGAAATGTAAATACTGCTGGTAGAAGGTGTTGTGTCACCGCCGGTATCACCACCTGTGTCGCCGCCGGTATCGCCACCCGTGTCACCGCCAGTATCGCCACCCGTGTCACCGCCAGTATCACCACCTGTACCATCACAACTCTCGTTGAAGATAAGTGAAGCAAGTTCAGGTTTGTCAATAAACGGATTTCGGTTTCCTTGGAATTCATAAACGCGCTCGTTACGACGACGTTCGAAATCATCCACTGGATCACTTTCATGCCATTGAAGCAATACGCAAAGCTTACCAAACGCGGCTTCGCTAGTAGAGGTAAGGCGATTTACTAACACTAAGTCGTCTTCGGTATCACCAGCTGTATTGCCATCGTAACGCACGTCCATGTATAGCATTGAGCGTGCTACATCACCTTTTACTGCGTCACGAGGCTCAAAAGAGTCACCATCAACTCGGTTTAACGGAGCTTCAGAAAGCGCGCTATCACTAAAATCAAAATCTAAGTTGCCGCGCGAGCTATTTACAGAAATATCGGTAGGACGCAGGTGCAGAATATCGCTGTATGCCGTTAGGCTTGAGCTAGGAAAACCATGGCTCTTGGCCCAAACATGTTCGCGATTCCAATTGTCTGGGTTGGTGCTTTGACTACCGCTACCATTGGTAAACTTGCCTTGTGATATGCCTTTGTAGAACAAGATAACGTTATCGGTGTTAGCAGGATCTTCATCAGTATAAGTGAGTGCTGTCCACACTTCAGAGTAAGAAAGCGTACGATGACCATTTTCAATGATGTTATGCGCCGTGTCTTTTAACGTTTGCGCACTTTCACCGTTTGCAATAGCTGTGTCGAGAGCTGCGTAATAGTCAGATGCAACAAAGTCGCTGGCTAGGTTAACTGCTTCCAAATCAGGGCAGTTAAAACAAGTACCACTTAAGAAAAGAAGTTCATTTGAAGGTTCACCGCCGTTGTCAGGGTCACCGCCAGTATCCCCACCATCGGTAGTTCCATTTCCACTTACTGAAATACTGTCTAAATTGAGATATTCGGTACCCGAGTTGTTAGCCATGGCTACTTTCAGTTCTAAAGTGCTTCCGCTACCTATCGTTTCGGTCAGTGTTGCAGAAACAAAGTCTTCCTGTACCGTATTCGTTGCCCCTTCTGAAAGCGTAATAAGCTCGAATGCGCCACCATCTAATGAGTAAAATACATCGATGTAGTCTGTCGACTCAAAATTTCCACTTTGAGAAAGCACGGCATTTATGGTGATATCACCGGCACCAGATATATCGATAGACTCGCTCAACCAGACTACTTCACCGTCAGTATCACGTGCTTGCATTGCGCCGCTTTCAACACGGAACCAGTCTGAAGTGGCACTTAGCTCACTCGCTGACACGTCTACGGACCAACGATCAACACCTTCAAGGTCAACAATTGCTCCCGCTGGGTCTGAGCCAGTTGCGCCCTTGCCTTGCAGTTCATTTGCTTCGAAGTCCTCTTGCCATACTGTATCTGCAGAGGCATTAATAGAAACAACGCCTAACGACAATGCGCCCGCCAACAACGCGTTGACTACTTTAGCTGATTTCCTCAGCTTATACTTTTGTGTGTTACCCTCATGAATCATTTTGCTTTCCGCTTTTTTGTATAAGGAAGGTATAAATTCTTATACATACGTATATACAGCAAGCACTTAATAAAAATAATAATATAAACGTCACAAACGTTAAAAATCAGAAACTTAGACGTTTAAAATAAACTTACTTATTGATTAACTCTGCTGAACTTTGGTACAGGGAAAGTTGATTTGTCACAATGCGTAAATGTTTCAGCTTTGAAATATTTTAGTGACTCGCCGTGGTGCATGTTACAGTTTTATGCACAAAAAAAGAGCGCCTAGTGGACGCTCTTTCAATCATAACTTTAGGACAAAAAGCGCTGGGTAAACGCCTTTTCGTTGTTGCCTATAACTGCTCGTTTAAGAAGGCGTTAAAGTCTGCCTGAAATGCAGATTTCAGCCGCATACACTGTTGAGACTCGTCCTGCATAATTTCGACACCGCGTGCCATTCCTTGATAAGTCTCGCTAATTGGCGCGTAGAACGCATTGGCCATTTCTAAGTTTTCAGCCGAACAGGTTGTTGAAACAAATTCCGGCATTCTGCTTACATGGTAATCAGGCATTTTTGCTAGTAGCGCGTCTTTATTCTTACTAAGCCACTCATACAATAGCGTATGATCGTCTAAGTTACGTGCTACTCTCACCACCATATACATGGTATTTGCAGGCGTAATATCATCGGTAAGCGCTAAATCTAACATTTTAAAGACGGTCGCTTTGTCTTCAAAGTACATCGAATACACCAGCGTGCTTTTCACATTTGGCAACTGTGCTTTTTTAAAAGCCTCTACAATTGTATTAAACCATGTGCCCTGCTCGCCTTGTTCACTATTTCGCGTAGCAATTTCAATTGCTGTACCGGCAATACCGGAAGGAACACTGCTAGTATCTGCAAGGTACTGTTTCGCTATCTTAACGCTTTGTTCAACAAGTTGATCATTGTTCGAATGAGTACCCAGCAAGCTGTATAGCTGGTTACGCAGGCGAATGACATCTGCGTTATCCTGCTCACTTTGATACAAGGTAAGCTTGTTTAACAAAGGCATATAATTTTGATTTAGAAGCTTTGCATATGCGGCTTTATTGTCTTCATTTACTAAATAACTAAACTCAGCTAACACCCCAACAGCCGCACGAATGACCGCAGGGTCATCATCTTTTGCCAAGCTATTAAGAACCTTCATCACGCTGTCTACACCTACTTGATCTGCGTTTAACAGCGCCTGGTAGTTGTATAGCACATTTTTCTTTTCACGCTTATTTAGCGCGTCAATGTTATTTAGCAGTGCGTTTAGCTGAGCTGGTTCAATTGACCAACGGAAGTAACCTGTTGCATTGTCATTAGGGTATACCCAGTCTGCTTCAGCAAGCTGAGGTAAAACTGTGGTTTCTTTATCAATAAAAACCACTTCGTTTAGTATTTTTCCGTTTGATTGATAAGTCAGCTTTAATGGAACTGCCCATGTCTTATCTTCCACGGTCGCGCCTGCAAGGTGAAAACGGGACTGGGTTAATTTGCCATCTTTTGAAATATGAATAAGTGGGTAGCCCGGCTGTTCCAAGTAGGCTTTCATCATGGCGCTTAAGTTGAAATCGGACACTTCATCTAGAGCGCGCCACAAATCGTCTGCTACGGTATTACCCCAAGCATGGGTATTCATGTAGTTTTGAACGCCTTCACGAAACTTTTCTGTACCAATTAGCGATTCAATCATTTGTAAAATTGATTCACCTTTTGAGTAGTTCAAGCCCAACCCATCCATCACATCTGGCTGACTTTTCACTACCTTTTTAACAGGTTTCACCGTGGGACTAGCATCTGCACCAAATGCTCCCTCTTGCACTATGCGATCGGCGTAGTTCAACTCTGGATACAAGGTTTTCATGGTATGACTTGCAGCCCAAGACGCAAACGCTTCGTTCAGCCATAGGTCATCCCACCACGCCATTGTTACCAAGTTGCCAAACCATTGGTGAGCAAGTTCATGCGCAATAACATTTAGCGGTCGTGAACGCTCCGTGACGCTTGGGTTATCTTCTAGCAGTAACAAACTATCGCGATAGGTAATTAAACCTACGTTTTCCATTGCACCGTGGGTAAAGTTGGGTACGGCAACAAAATCCATTTTTTTATAGGGGTACTTGATACCGAAAAAATCTTCTAGCGAGGCTAGGATTTCTGGGATGTGTTTGATAACAAATTTGGTTTTATCGGCATACCCTTTTGGAACGTATATTTTTCCTGGCACCGACAGCCCAGAAATTTCAGCACTATCAAAAGGCCCTACGGTATAGGCAATAAGATAAGTCGGCATGGGCTTAGTTTTTTCAAACACTACGGTTTTTATGCCGTTTTCCACTGTCACCTTTTCAACAGGTGTATTACCCACTATTTCCTGATGTTCAGGAGAACTGATGGTCATTTGATAAGGAATTTTGAAGTTTGGCTCATCAAAACTTGGAAACGCTTTTCGCGCATGCATATCTTCAAACTGGGTAAATATATAATTGGTCTCTTCAAAACGTGACAGATACATGCCATCTGAAGACGTGTTCACTTTCCCTTCAAACGTAATCTCTAACGTATACTTACCAGGCGCAATCTCATCTTGCGATTCGCCCCAATTGATGTCGTATTCTCCAATCGTAACATTTAGAGGAAAGCTGCTGCTTCCAGACACTAAACGCGCAGAAGTTACGGTCAAATCTTGCTGATAAAAGCCCACTTTCTTAGTTGGGGTTTTAACCGTTACATCAATATTCGTTTTTCCAGAATATGTAGGGTTATCAGGGTCGATATTTAAGTGAATGCGTTGAAAAGTGGGAGCGATTGTTGACGGTAAGCGGTATTCAACATCAGCAAGTGTCTTTTTCGCGGGTGATACGACTGCAGATGCAGTTTGCGCTTCTTGCGCCACTACTGCCGTTGTCGATAGCGATGTGAATGCAAAAACACTCGCAACCACACCAGCTAGTGTAGATAGTTGTTTCATTATGGTTTATCCATGTTATGGGAAAATCCCTATATTCATCCATGGGTAAGAATAAATATCAAAAAGGGCCTTAGCAATCTAAAGCCCTTTTGGCAGTGGTTCAAATTGTTACTATTCATGTCAACCGCAAGAATTGTGCATTTCAGCGTACATTGACTCTGGCGATTTATCTTGTTTCTGCTTCGCTGCCTGCTGATTAAGCTTTTTTATTGCCTTGCCATCAGGGCCAACTTGGTGCCAATCGCCCTCTCGCCATTTTTAATGACATTGGTACTCACGCGAATGTAGTCGTCTCCTGTTTTACTAAAAAGCGTGGCGGTGCCTCCCATTTTAAAAAAGTTGTCCAATTAACAACCGATTATCAGTCCGTGCTACTTCATGGTCACCTTTGTGCCAACAATTTTCAGTGCAGGTGCACCTCGAATTAAGGCATTCCTTGCAAACTGACCGTGACAAGAAGGGCATATTCCTTCCTCATGAGTAAAGTCCTCAACTATTCTCTCTTTAAAGCATTTAACCAACGCGCCTTTGCCGCCTTTTCGATATTTAAATAGCTGGAATTTGCACTTGGAGCAATAAATTTGCACGGTTCTGACCGGCCCTTTTGCATTAGGTTTTGCCATAATTTCTCTTTGTATGTTTTAGGATCCTTCAAATTTCACCTTTTGTCGAAATGCGACAAATTGTAAATCTCGGTTATACTTTCGTGAGGGCGCGTTGCCCTTGGGTACAAACCACTAGCATGCTTGCCTCGATGTTAGCGAGTTAAGAACGAAGGTAATATCAATGAAGATAGTTGCAGCCCTGTGCTTTTTAATGTCTGCGCCGATTTATGCCGGTACAGCCGTGATAATAAATGCCAATAACAATTCTGGGATCGATATCGATACCGTCAAGAAAATATATTTGGGAAAAGTAAAAGCATTTCCCGATGGAAGTCGCGCAATTCCCCTTACCTTCGAACAAGGTAATAATATCAGAGACGCTTTTAATAATAATGTGCTTGGAAAATCTGAATCACAATACTCTGCATTCTGGTCGAAGCTTGTGTTTACTGGCAGAGGCACACCACCTGAAATGATAGCAACTGAGGATGAGATGTTAAATCTTGTCGCGACCAACCCTAATACCATAGGTTTTGTGGATGAAGGTAAAGTTGATGGCACGGTAAAAGTTGTCGGTACATTTTAGGGCCTGCTGTTGTTTAATATTCAGCAAAGACCAACAACCCCTGTTTATTTAAACTAGGAACAATTGGCGACGCCTTGTCCAAATGCGTCGCCCTTTTTAGGCGTCTAGCTTCAATCAGGAAGTGTCGAAAAATAGTTAATGTTTGCAAAAGCCATTATGACATCTTTGGCGAAGTCGACCCTAGGATGACGAAGCGCTCCCTTTTTCCACACTAAATAAACATCATTTTCTGGGCCTGGCTTGCCCAGCGCGACCAATTCGCCTTTTGCAATACCTTCTTTACATAAGTAGTCAGGCAAAACTGAATAACCAATTCCCGCTTTGATGATGCTACTTATTGCTCTTATATCGGGGCAAACAGCCGCGACAGGCGACTCACACGCGGCATTAAATACCTCCGAAAAGTATCGCCGAACAAGCGGTAACTGTTCATCATACGTCACTACTTTATGTTGGTTGAGTAGCGCTGCCGATATTTCTCTTTCTCCCAGCAACTTTCCCTGCACACGGTTCATCACTAAGATTAAGCGCTCTTTATCTAACTTCTGATATTCATACATCGCATCAGTGGGCTCAGAGGCCGTAATGGCAAGTTCCGCTACATCGTTCTCCAACAAATGATAAATATTACTTTTGTTGCCGGTATGGATCACTAAATTCACTTTATCGGCCTGAAGCAAGTTAGCGAGTGCCGGACCTGCCACCAGACTGAGGTACTCCGCAGGGCCTGCTAGGTGTAACGTGCCGTGATCGGTGGAAGCACGACTGCGAATAGAAGCCACTTTCTGCTCTAACGTATCAATGTGACTGGCGACCTGCAGCGCCAAGTCATCAGCGATAGCCGTTGGCTCAACGCCTCTCGCTTTTCTTATGAACAACTCTTTACCGACAATATTCTCCATGGCTTGTATGTGAGAAGTGACCGCTGGCTGAGACATATGAAGGCGAGCTGCAGCACGTGTAATGTTGCCGCTTCGATAAACTTCTACAAAGGTTTTTAACTGTGTTAAGTAAGACATAATCCCTACCCATCAGATTTTTGATGACTCGTCACAATTTATCTGACTTCTCGATGTAAGCCAACCTCTCTAAGATACACGCACTTTCTAATGCGACAGGAGCTGCACATGAAATCAGCATCATCAATTTTATCGCTCGCCATTATTGCGGGTTTATCACAGTCGGCCTATGCGGCAGACGTTAAAGCTGCGAATGCCAGTAAAGGCGAAATACTTGTACTACTTTCAAGTGAAAATGTAATGCAACTTGCAGATGGAAAAACAGAGCCTACAGGCTATTACCTTAACGAGTTTGGTGTGCCGGCAAAAGCATTGGTAGACGCAGGCTACAAACTGGTATTGGCCACGCCAAAAGGCAATGCGCCATCTGTAGATAAAAAGTCAGTAATACCGCAATACTTTGATGGCGGCGAATCGCAAATGCGAGACATTCAAACGTTTGTAGCGTCAATAGAAGGCATTGATGACACGCTGTCATTGAGCGAAGTGATTGGACAAGGGCTAGAAGAGTTTGAAGGCGTATTCATTCCAGGCGGTCATGCACCGCTTATCGACCTGGCAAACAATCCTCAAGTGGGTGAAATTTTGTCTCACTTTCACAATGAAGGAAAACCTACTGCCGCTATCTGCCATGGCCCAATCGCCTTACTTTCTGGGCAATCTAACCCGCAGGCATTTGAACTGGCATTGAAATCCGGTGAGCAAGCCTCATCTGAGAGTTGGATTTATGATGGCTACAAAATGACAATCTTCTCCACACCGGAAGAGGCCTATTTTGAAAGCACGTTAAACGACGCAACGTTATTGTACTACCCAGCAGACGCCATGGCGCAAGCGGGTGGCAAGATGGAATTCAAAGAAATGTGGGCGCCCAATGTAGTAGTAGACCGTGAGCTTATTACAGGCCAAAACCCGTTTTCTGATGAACTGTTAGCTGAAAAGCTTTTACAACAGTTAAATTCACAATCTAATTAAGGACAGGCAACACTATGCTTAATTTTACGTTTAAGAATCAAACCGAAATTTTGTTCGGCAAAGGGCAACTAAGTGAAGTGTCTTCACGTTTGCCGAAACAAGCAAAAGTCCTCTTCCTCTACGGTGGCGGCTCAATTAAGAAAAATGGTATTTACGATAAAGTAACGACTGCACTAGCAGGTGCTGAAGTCATTGAATTTCAGGGTGTTGAACCAAACCCAGAATTTGAAACACTGATGAAAGCTGTGAATGTCGCCCGTGAAAATGACGTGAACTTCATTCTTGCGGTTGGCGGTGGAAGTGTTATTGATGGCGCGAAATTCGTAGCTGCTGCCGTTAACTTTGCAGGCGATCCGTGGGACATACTTGTTAAAGGTGCAGCATTTAAAAATCCATTACCTATTGGCGCAGTACTTACTTTACCTGCGACAGGGTCTGAGAGTAACGGTAACTCGGTAGTAAACAGAAAAGAAACGTCGCAAAAACGCGCGTTTTCTTCTGAAACAGTTCAGCCTGTTTTTGCCGTACTTGATCCTGAGTTCACCTATTCACTACCACCACGTCAAGTATCGAACGGCGTGGTTGATGCTTTTGTTCACGTGATTGAGCAATACCTTACCTACCCTGTAAACGCACCGCTTCAAGACCGCTTTGCAGAAGGAATTTTACAAACCTTAGTTCAAGAAGGTCCTAAAGCGTTAGCGACGCCTGAAGATTACGATGTGCGTGCAAACGTAATGTGGTCAGCAACAATGGCGCTTAACGGATTAATCGGTAAAGGTGTACCGCAAGACTGGGGCACACATATGATAGGTCACGAACTTACTGCGTTACACGGTTTAGATCACGCCGTGACCCTAGCAATTGTTCTACCGTCGTTAATGTTCGTGCAGCGTGACAAAAAGCAGGAAAAAATTCTGCAGCTAGGTGAGCGCGTGTTTGGCATTCAGGAAAATGACAAAGAAAAGGCCATCGACTTAACCATAAAAGCGGTTCAGGACTTTTTTGAAACTATGCAGGTTAAAACCCGCCTGTCAGACCACAACATTGAAAAGTCTGCCATTGATGGGCTAATCGAGAACCTTGAACGCAACGGCTTAACAGCGCTTGGCGAGCATGGTGACATCGATCTTGCTAAAGCCCGTGAAATTCTAACTCTTGCGGCATAACCCCTAGATTTTAAAGCACTCAGCCTTCGCTGAGTGCTTTTGTGTTTATTTAAAAAGAGAGAAATATGACTGCATTATTTGAACAATTTTCGTTAAAAGACGTGACGCTTCGCAATCGTATTGCTGTGCCTCCTATGTGCCAATACTCTGCAGAAGATGGGTTTACAAACCAGTGGCATGAAGCAAACTACCAGTCATTTGCCCGAGGCGGTGCTGGATTGGTTATCGTTGAGGCAACCGCCGTCTCGCCAGAAGGACGCATCACGCCAAATTGCTTAGGTATTTGGAAAGATGAACACGTTAGTGGCTTAAAAAATGTTGCTGATCGTATAAAAAGCCAAGGCGCTGTTGCTGGAATTCAAATTGCACATGCCGGGCGCAAAGCGAGTGCTAACCGCCCTTGGGAAGGTGATGACCACATTCAGCCAAGTGAAGAAAAAGGGTGGCAGCCTATTGGACCTTCGGCAGAAGCCTTTGGGGCACACTTACCTGTTACGCCTACAGAAATGACCAAAGCCGATATTGAGCGCGTTAAGAGTGACTTTGTGAAAGGTGCCCAGCGCGCGCTTGAAGCTGGATTCGAGTGGCTTGAACTGCATTTTGCCCACGGTTATTTGGCTCAAAGCTTTTTCTCGAAGCACGCCAATAAGCGTACCGACGAATACGGCGGTGATGCGCAAGGCCGTGGTCGATTCTTACTTGAAACACTGAGCGCAGTGCGCGCGGTTTGGCCTGAAAACCTACCGCTTACCGTACGCTTTGGCGTTATCGAATACGATGGTGATGACGAACAGACGTTGAGCGAGTCTATCGAACTTGTAAAACAGTTCAAAGAAATTGGTACTGATTTCGTTAGCGTTAGCGTTGGCTTTAACACGCCTGATGCGAATATTCCTTGGGGCCCGGCTTTCCTTGCTCCAATTGCTAAAAAGGTACGTGATGAAGCCGGGATCCCGGTTGCTACAGCTTGGGGAGTAGACACACCAGAGCTCGCCAACGATACCATTGAAAACCAACAACTTGACGTTGTTATGGTAGGTAGAATGCATCTTACTAACCCACACTGGTCTTACTTTGCAGCGAAAAAGCTAGGCGTTGAAAAACCATCTTGGGTAATGCCTGCACCATATGCACACTGGTTGGAGCGTTACGCACCATCAGACGAAAGGTAGTTATTGACTTTACAGGCAGCAGTGCTTTCGAGCACTGCTGTGTTTTTCCTCGTCTTTTGCCAATAACGTATAACGTTGCGTCTCTGCACTTGCTTTTTTCCAAGTTAGGTTTAAGGTTGCTATAAACCTCCTTCAAGATTTGGAAGAATGCAGGTTAAAGATTTTTTTTCCTCATCAGCAAAGCTTGCTGATCTAACGTCACTCCGAAGGCGCCGTGTCATTCAAATAAGCGCGGTAACAGGCTTCGGGCTTTTCGCTTCGTCTCTGGTCGCGAGAGGCATAACTTTTGATATCTTTTTACTGGGCTTGTTCTCATTAATCGTCACTGGCTCGCTCGCATACAAGTATTACGTTACCACCAGCAGCTACCTACTTTTAGGCGCTATGTCGTCAATGCTGTTTGCCCTATCCGCAACAGGTGCAGGCGTATTTGATATCGCCATGATTGGCTATCCTGGCGTCATCATATTTGCGGCTTTATTAGGTGGAATTGCCCTATTTGGCACCGTTTTATCTTTAGTGCTTCTTCAGTGCATTACGCTTACGTGGTTGATAATGCACGATGTAGTAACACCAAACCCGCCTATTTTGAGCTGGTCTCACGTGCTCTTCATCATGGTTATTTACGTTATTACGGGCTTCAGCGTTTTTATTTTGATACAGGATATTCGTCGGCTTATGCAGTCACTGCAGCAAGAGGTGTCTAAAGTTGAGCAAAATAGAGCACATATCCAGCACTTAGCACATCACGATCCGCTCACAAACTTGCCAAATAGGATTTTGGGCGAACGACTTTTCAACGAAAAGCTACGTGAGAGTGAAGAAAAAGGGCTTCAGCTCGCGCTGCTGTTCATAGACTTAGACAATTTTAAACCCGTGAATGACGCTCTTGGCCATGCTGCGGGCGATCGGTTTCTTCAAAAAATATCTCAAACCATCACCGACCACCTATCCACAAAGCAAAGTTTAATACGCTTCGGTGGCGATGAGTTTATTGTGTTGGCGCCAGAAATATCAGACAAATCTGAAATCGATGACTTATGTAAAAACTTAATTACGTGGTGTTCGAACGAGTTCGAAGTGCTGCAAACCAAAGTGGTAGTATCGGGTTCAATTGGTGTGGCACAAGCGCCTTATGACGGAATTAAATTTAAGCAGCTGTGCCGAAAAGCGGATATTGCCATGTACGAAGCGAAACGCAACGGCAGAAATAGATACGAATACTATGACGTGCGCTTTGACGAAGAAAACGATGAAAAATTCACACTTATTCAGCGTTTGCGCCCGGCCGTACAGGCCAATGAGTTCGAAGTGTACTACCAACCGTTGATAGACCTTGCCTCTAACAAGGTTCAAGCAGTAGAGGCGCTTTTGAGATGGCCTCAGAAAGACGGCTCAATGATATTCCCCGACAAGTTCATACCTTTAGCGGAAAGCAGTGGCCTGATCATCCCTCTTGGTGCGTGGGTGTTAAACCAGGCTTGTGAATTTTGCGCTAAACAGCATGAAAACGGTCATACTAATCTTACGGTTGCCGTAAACTTATCCTTTGCACAATTCAAAGATGGTACGCTCCCCGCTGTCGTTGAGCAGGCCTTGCAAAATTCACAATTAGCACCGCAATTTTTAGAGCTGGAGCTAACTGAAACCATACTCGCGGATGAAAATGGCACCACTGGCGAACAACTCGAAGCGATTAAATCGTTAGGCGTGCACTTTGCTATTGATGATTTTGGTACCGGTTACTCTAATTTAAATTATCTACAGACATTTAGCGCTCGCAAACTCAAAATAGACCGCATTTTTATCAACACCTTAGGCATTGGGGAAAACGACGCACCTTTAGTTGCAGCAATAATCAGCATTGCCGACAGCCTTGGCATGAAAGCGGTAGCTGAAGGTATTGAAAGTAAACCCGCTTTAGAAAAGCTAATAAAAATGGGGTGTGACTTGGGTCAAGGCTATTATTGGAGCAAGCCACTCCCCGCGCCCGAGATAGAACAATTCTTAAGTAATCATCCAACAAAGTAACCACTAACACTAAAAATTCGGAAATGTTTCGCTGTGAAGGCGCTGTTTTAGAGGCTCATGATATTTCAAACGGACGTTTTCATGCCGATGGCTTAACGCAGCATTGGCTTGCTGAAAAAATAACAATCTGCCTAAATCGAAAAACGCTAAAACCCGTGATACGTCACAAACTCTTCGTTGTCGGCGCGAGTTGAGCGAACCTCGTTTGCAGCGAACTCTGGGTCTGGATAGCCCAAGGCTATGCAAATCATAATGGCCTCATCATCAGGGATGTTAGCGTGCTTGTGTACTACATCGGACTGCATAATGCCCTGACCATTGATAACACAACCAAGCCCTAAGTCCCATGCAGCTAGCACAATGCCATACGCCAGCGACCCTAAACCAAACTGCGTGATCCCTGCTGGCTCTAAAGCCTTGTCATAGGTAAGCACCAAAGAAACGGGCGCATCAAACTGCCTAAAGCCGCGCATCATCCAATCCATACGCTTTTCCTTGTCTTCTCGGGTTATTCCCATTACGTCGAACAGCTGTATGGCTACATCAATTTGACGCTGACGGTGAATCCCCTCGTAGTCCTCTTTGTAGGGAAAGTCTCGAACGTGCGGTTTACCTTCAAGTGTATTTTTGGTGTTGCCTTCACGAATTTTATCAAGCACGTCGCCTGTTACTGCATGAATTTTCCAGGTTTGCGTGTTATAGGACGATGGCGCCCACTTCGCTGCGTTGATAATCGCGTCTACTGTTTCCTTAGTAACAGGCTGTTTAGTGAACCCTCTAACACTCTTTCTTGATGCTGCAAACTCGGCAAAATTCATACACTTCCTTAAACGCGGTAATTGAACTTGTTAAGTTAGAGTAAACACGACGAGTTTGCTCTTCAATAGGCGGCAAACTTAATTCAGATTGTTTGTTTTTATAGATATATATAGAAGTTTGTAAACCCTTTCATTTAGCAGTGCGTAGCAAAAGCATGTCATGAGTCAGGCACACATGATGTTTATGGAAGTTTGGCTTTCAAAAAAAGCATACGAAAGGAGTTTTATAATGGCTAAGAAACCGCAATTAACCACGTCGGCAGGCGCCCCCGTAGTAAGTAACGAAACCACTAAAACAGCAGGAGAGCGCGGCCCCGCCCTCTTACAAGATTATCAACTAATCGAAAAGTTAGCGCATCAAAACCGCGAACGAATTCCAGAACGTGTCGTTCACGCGAAAGGCTGGGGTGCACAGGGCACATTTACGGTCACGCACGACATTACCGATTACACATGCGCTGACTTATTCTCAGAAGTGGGCAAACAAACTGAAGTATTAAGCCGGTGGTCTACGGTAGCAGGAGAATCAGGCGCAGCTGATACCGAGCGTGACGTGCGAGGCTTTAGCTTGAAGTTTTACACACAACAAGGCAACTGGGATATGGTAGGTAATAATACTCCTATCTTCTTCATTCGCGATGGATACAAGTTCCCTGACTTCATTCGTACGCAAAAACGTCATCCGAAAACTAACCTGCGCTCACCAGAAGCCATGTTCGACTTTTGGGCTGCACAGCCAGAAAGCGTGCACCAAGTTACCATTTTAATGTCAGACCGTGGTATTCCGGTGTCACCTATGCACATGAACGGCTATGGCAGCCACACTTTCAGCATGTGGAATAAGGAAGGCAAGCGTCATTGGGTGAAGTTCCATTTCAAAACTCAACAAGGCATTAAAAACTACACCAATGAAACGTCTGAAAAAATCATTGGAAGCACTCGGGAAAAGTATCAGGAAGAGCTATATAACGCTATTGAAGAAGGCAATTTCCCAAAATGGACAATGTACATTCAGGCCATGCCAGAAGAGGAAGCAGGACAACAAAGCTATAACCCGTTCGACCTAACCAAGGTGTGGCCGCACGATGACTATCCGCTTATTGAAGTTGGCGAACTGGAAATGAACAGAAATCCAGAAAACTACTTTCAAATGATAGAAAACGCAGCATTCAGTCCGTCAAATGTTGTCCCTGGTATTGGCTTTAGCCCTGACAAAATGCTTCAGGCTCGCATATTTTCTTATGCTGATGCCCATCGCTATCGTTTGGGCACACACTATGAAGCACTCCCCGCTAACGCGCCGAAAAATAGCAAGGTAAACCACTATCACAAAGACGGCGCGATGCGCTTCTTTACCAATGATTTTGGTAACCCTGACGCCTACTATGAGCCCAATCAATACGAAGGTCCGGTGGCTGACTTTTCAGTGAAAGAGCCTCCGCTTCGCATTGATGGAGACGCTGATAGATATCATCAAGATGAAGCAGATGTGGATTACGTGCAGCCGCGAAAACTGTATGAGATGTTTTCTGATGATCAAAAAGAACGGCTGTATAAAAACTACGCTGCCGCAATGGGCCCGTGCTCAGATAGCGTAAAAGAGCGTTGGTACGCCGTGCTAGAAAAGGTACATCCAGACTACGCCGCAGGCGTACGAAATGCGGTAGAAAGCTTAGATACCGACGTAAATACGGTACCGATTACTGAAAATACCCCTATCGAAGATAGCTAAACGCTATTGTTGTAAGGTATCGCGGCCCAGCAGTTTTCTCTTACTGGAATCTGCTGGGCTCCACAATTTAACAAACATGGCATATTTTTAATACTTGCCTAAAACACATCTAACTGATGATAAAGAGACTTCTGTCATCAAAATATGCTCATTGAACTTTAGAACAAAACTTGTCGAGTAAGTTTGCGAGATTGAAAATTGTGGCTTACGTTTAATGTATCTAAACGTTTATAGCGCTATGTATGTCGTTATTTAAGAAGTCAAAAACAGAACAATCCACCTCTCGCCAAGCTCCATGGAAAATAGCCATAATCGATGATGAAGAAGGCGTACATGAGGTCACTAAACTCACTCTGCGGAAATTTAATTTCGAAAAACGCGGGGTTGAATTTCTATCTGCTCACAGTGGCGCTGAAGGCCTAGCACTTTTCAAAGCAAATCCAGACATCGCTCTCGCTTTCGTTGATGTGGTGATGGAAACTGACGATGCGGGTTTGAATTTGGTTGAGGCCATTCGCAACGAGCTCAATAACCATACCGCCCGCCTTATTCTGCGAACAGGTCAACCTGGTCAGGCGCCGGAAGAAGAGGTAATCAGGCGTTACGACATAAACGACTACAAAGCCAAAACTGAATTATCATCGCTTAAACTTAAGTCTTGTGTGTACACAGCAATAAGGTCGTATCGGGATATTCAGACTATTGAGCAAGGTAAGCGCGGTATGGAAGACGTTTTAAAATCCTCGTCTTCCGTTTTAGCAAGCCAGTCTTTAGCCCAATTTGGCACCGCAGTGTTGAAACAGACACTTACACTGCTTAACCTAAACAACACTGTACTCTACTTGTCTACTCAGCACACCGATTTATATGGCGATACGACCATGACGGTGCTAGGTGCCAGCGGCGACCTAGTTGGATTATGCGAACCTGGAATTTCTAGCCGAATTCCTGAAACCATCGAAGAAGAAATCAAACAAGTCTTAGAAAGCAAAAGTCACTATCAGTCTAAAGATTTATTCATCGGCTACTACCCTACTGGAGAAGATAGTCACAACATCCTGTACGTTAAATTAGATCATCCACTGGATGCTCTGCAGCGCAAGACCCTAGAGATGTTTGCCTCTAATGTGGCGGTAATATTCCAAAATCTCACGCAAAAAGAAGACATACAAAAAACCCAAAAAGAACTCATTATGGTGCTTAGCGACGCAATCGAAATGCGGAGTAAAGAGACCGGTGGCCATGTGAGAAGGGTCATTCTTATGACCGAATTTCTCTCTGAAAAGCTTCACATGAGCCGAGAGTTTATTGAGACCATACGGTATTCAGCCGCACTTCATGACGTGGGTAAAATTAGCATTCCTGAAACTATTTTACATAAGCCGGGCAAACTCGACCCAGAAGAATGGGAGATCATGAAGACCCATGCACAAAAAGGCTACGAGCTACTTGCGGGATCTGATCGCATCGTTGCTAAAATGGGCGCCATCATTGCGAAAACGCATCATGAGCGGTGGGATGGTCAAGGTTACCCTGAAGGATTAGCTGGAGACGACATTCCCGTGGAGGGTCGTATTATGGCAATTGTCGACGTTGTCGACGCATTGCTATCTAAGCGCTGCTATAAACCGGCATGGAGTCCTGAGGAAGTAAAAGCCTATCTTCATGAGAATTCCGGGAAACAATTCGATCCGCTAATCACCCACATTATGATAGAGCACTTCGACAGGATCCTTGAAATCCGAGCCACAGAACCGGACGAAGATGAATGAAAGAATCGCTAGAACTAATCTTATTACGCGTTAGCCAAAGCGCAGATATTGATAAAGGTGAATTAGAGGTTGCTTCTAGACTTATTATCAACTCGGTGTGTGAGGGTTTGCAAATTACTCGAGCTGGCATTTGGTTGTATGATGAAATGCAAACACTGGTACAGTGCACATTGCTCATTGATAAGGGGAATGACCTGGACCACGAAAGCTTAGTACTTACCCGAAAAGACTTTCCTCATTATTTCGAGGCGCTAGATTCAGAGAGAACCATTGCGGCCCACGACGCATTAACAGATGTTGCAACATTTGAATTTGCAGAAGTGTATTTAACGCCGCTTGGGATTAGCTCTATGCTTGATGTCCCTATTCGCCACCGCGGCAAAATGATTGGGATAATTTGCTGTGAACATCAAGGCAAAGCCCGTGAATGGCATGCCGATGAAGTTGTATTTGCGGCGTCACTGGCAGACCTTTACGGGCGTGCAGTGAGTGCAAATGAGCGCGCAGATTACGAGCAGAGGCTAATTGAGGCCAACCAAACCCTTGAGCAAAAAGTAATAGACCGCACGGCTGAACTTGAGGCTGCACAAGAAAAGCTCGTCGAGTCAGAAAAAATGGCGGCGTTAGGAAATCTAGTCGCAGGCATTGCTCACGAAGTTAATACGCCGTTAGGCATTGCACTCACCTCCGTCAGTAACTGCAAAGAAGAGCTAAAAAATATCTATCGAGACTTCGAAAACGATGAATTAACCGAGCAGGGTTTTAAAGACTTTGAAGCTATTTGCTCTGAAGGGCTAAACTTGGCTGAAACGAGCCTGATGCGGGCAGCGAATTTAGTACAAGACTTTAAGCGCACTTCTGCTGACCAAACGTCATTAGAAATAGAAGAAATTGCATTAGACGAATATATCCCTAGAGTCTGTAACCCTTTAAAGCCCATGCTTCGCAAAGAACAAATTGAGCTAAGCATAGACGTTACGCCCAATTTAGTGATAACCACCTGCCCCGGTATAATTGCCCAATTGCTAACAAATTTAATATCGAATGCTCAGCGTCACGCTTTTGGTCCATCGGTAAATAACGACGTGAATAGAGTGAGTGTGAGCTGCAGTAAAAATGCCAAAGGCATTGTGATTAGCGTACAAGACAATGGCAAAGGCATACCAGAGGCGCTTCACAAGAAGGTATTCGAGCCATTTTACACCACGGCTCGTGATAAAGGCGGTACAGGGCTGGGCCTAAATATTTTATACAACTTAGTACGACAAAAATTTAACGGTGAGATTGACTTAACATCAACCCCTGGAGAGGGAACGAAAGTAACCGTCTGTATTCCGGTTGAAGACTAGCGTACCTCTCATTTTCCACTACCTATACCCTGCGTTATAAATTCCCTGTGCAGCGCGCGACATTATTAAAATGTCGCCCTCACGACAGACCTGAAATCAAAGGCTGGGCAAGCTAAATACAAAAACATAACAAGGCATGTAGAAATGCAACTTTCACATTGGCGAAGTTCCGGCCACTTTTTAAACGTCGACGGTCAGCAAGTTTTTTATAAAACAGAATGGTCACCAACACATGCACTTGCTTTTGGACTATATGAAGCAGCGTAAACAATACCGAGAGCGCTGGGTAAGTGCACTGCAAAATGCCAATGCCCCTCTTCGACTAACCGCAGGTATGGCTGATCCAATCTCTGGCGCGCATATGGTGGCGCGGTACAAACAACTCATTCCTAATGCAGACGTAATTGAGCTCGATCAAATTGGGCACTATCCGCAAATTGAAAGTGCTGAAGCCGTGGTGAACTCTATAACAAGCTTTTTAGGTCGCTACGCTAACTAAACGTGAAACTTTGTCTTGATACGGCACGCGACAGGGGTAATATAAAGCTTCACTGATTTAACTTAGACTCCCAACCAACGTTTATGGACGCTTCAACCAACAACGAAATTATTCCTGCCGCTAGCTTTAAGCAGATTGATATTGGTTTCGTGACCCCTGCTGCTTCCATAAAACGGTTTGTACAATGCATATGGGTGATTGATAACCCAGAAGGCTCAGCTACAACCCTAAACGAAAAATTTTATCCCGATGCAGGTGCTAGTTTGACTTTCTATCTCGATCAAACTAACTGTGAAGCGCAATTGTTTTACCATACTCAGGTCTGCGCCATGCCGTGGGAACTGGCTTGCAGACAAATAAGTGTAAGATTTAGGCCCGGTGCCTTGAAATACTTGTTCGGTTTAACCTTTGATGACAGTAAAAACCAACAAATCGACATCGCGTTTGCTATGGTTAAGCAGCGTGATTCTTATCAACGACTGCAAGCCTATCTTATTGGAAAAACTATTAGCCAGCAGTGCTTAGCAATACAGCACTGGTTGATTGAGCTAGCAGAAAATACTGATGGAGCCTTTCAGAAATGGGAGCGCATGCTTTATCAGTCGATGAATTTACTGGTGCCCCCACAACATCTTGCCGATCAGTTCGGCGTCAGCCGAAGAACGCTGGAGCGCCAATTTCGCACTAACTTTGGTTTCTCGCCAAACAAACTGTATCAATTTGCTCAAATACGCCATGCTCGATCGTTATTAACCTCAAATTCTGAAGCGCTGAGCCACGTCGCATTGGCATGTGGTTACTTCGACCAAGCGCACTTTACGCATTCGTTTAGTGATTTCGCGCTGGAAACGCCCCTTCAGTATAGAAAGCGAAAGTTGTCGCAAATTTACAATTAAGCGTTTTGCTTAGACTTTATAGTTCTCCGCAGTTTAAAGGAGATCACTATGAAAAAACGTATTACACAATCTGAGCTATATTCTGAATATCCCCATATTCTTGAACACCTCACAGGCTTGGTTAAGCCTTCAGTCAAAAGTACTTTAAGTCATAAACTCATACATT